>Ga0153939_1000340_pt1 | contig 17135 bp, 26 predicted proteins | sample TSNJ023MetaG_FD_104734 | JGI IMG/M metagenome (GOLD analysis project Ga0153939, IMG submission 104734) | Attine ant fungus gardens microbial communities from New Jersey, USA - TSNJ023 MetaG | ecosystem: Host-associated > Fungi > Mycelium > Unclassified | place: USA: New Jersey, Brendan T. Byrne... | reverse complement strand
GTGAACAGTCGCGGCAGCACCTCATAGAGATCGCCTGCAAAACCGTAATGGGCAATGTCAAAGATAGCGGCGGTGGGGTCGCTGTTGATAGCCACAATACAGGCCGAACTGCGCATTCCCGCCTGTAAGTTTCTGTATAAAACAAGGGTAATGCCAACCAACGAACCCTTAAAACACCTTAAAGTTCCTTACATGGTGAGAAATCCCGTGAAATGGGGCTTTTTTAAGGCTTAAACATCAAAAAAGACCCTTAAAAATTTAATACCAACCTGAAAAATAAAAAGGGGGTTGAGAGGGCAAAAACGAATATAAATCAGATTGAAAATAAGGGGGGTTTTAAAACGTTCAAAAGATTTTAAAAGAAAAGCAACAAAGTGCTTTAAAGCCTTAGTTTTATTATCTTCATGGCTTTTAAAAGGCTTTTAAAAATACCTTTTAAATTGATTTTTAAAAGGTATTTTTAAAGAACATTAACGCCAACATTAATACCAACTAGGTGTTAATCAAAAGATTATGAGATGCTTGCAGTCTAGTTGGTGCTAAAATTTGAGATAAATAATATTAGTTTCGGGAGTTTTCATATAGCATTTTTTGAGCTGTTGGTCTCGGTTTTTTCTGTAGAATCAAGTTCGTTATATATAAAAGTATGTAGTCTGTGTTTACTACGATTACTTAGTTTGTTGTAGTTTTCTAATAATTCTAATTCATCTGCTGATAATTTGGTATCAGCTTTTTTTAATTCTATCCCCGTGAATAGATATTCAAATGACACACCAAAAAAATCGCTAATGCGATACATCAAATTGGCAGAAGGATTTTTACCTTTATTGACCCAGTCACTTATTGTATTCTGGCTAACCCCTATGTATTCTGCCAAATCTGTTTGCTTCTTATTATTTTCTCTAAGCAGATCTTTGATTCTTTCATTAATAGTCAAGACATAACCCTCCAAAAATACAAAAATAGCGATATTAGCTATTGACAATATCGCAATAGCGATATAAGATAGTAGTGTAATACCATTACAAATTATAACACAATCAAATTTACATGTATACGTAAATCTTGTAATACCATTACAAACTTGAATCAGAAAGGATGAGAAGGATGAATTCTAAGATAACAACTTTAGCAGAGTTTAGGACATGGGTAAAAGTTCAGTTGGTTTATAGGGATATATCCCAAAATGAGTTAGCCAGGCAGATGAAAATTCCAAATGCAAGAATAAGTGAAGCAACGCATGGCAAGCAGTCGGGAAAAAAGTACATTATTCCCATAATTGAAAATCTGGAAGGTGACTTGATGCATTTTCAAGAGTTTTTAAAAGCCATTTAAGTGGAGGCGATTTTAAAGGTTCATGAAGATGTCCTAACGGCACACGTTATAATCAATCGTCTTATGAGAGAATATACCAAAAACGGCCATTCAGCCGAAAAAAACAGTATTATTAGCAAATAAAAGAGGCGTGAAAGGAGAGCACATGGAGAAGATAAAAGCAGCATTACAGCATTTAGGGTTCAAGGGTATGGCAGAAGTCAAGAAGGCAGGTTTTATGAGATATCAGGTTTTTATAAATAGCAAATATATTGGCATCTTTGACTTAGAGAAAAATACATTCGTTGATTAAACGTCGAAACGGAGCGGCGGCTCCGTCATGCAGGGATAGCCTCCTGCATCTGATGATGACAGGCCAGAAAGGAGCGGATGGAAATGGAACAAGAGCTATTGCTTATAGAGGAATTCCTAAAGGATGAATATGACAACCTGAATTCTTATTCTAAAAAGCCAGATTTATCTGAAGCGAAAGAAGGTTTTGAAAAGGTCTGGAGTGAAACAAAGAACAGGGTTGAACAGCTTTGGAAGATCCTGAAGGTGGTCAATGTGGAATCCCATGCATTAAAGAAAGACGATAGGAAAAACCTTGCCTCGGTGGCGGAACGATTGCTGACCGAATCGGCATCGGCATCTGTCTATGGAGATGCCGATGCAGCAGAAATCGTGATCACTGACCAGGTACATGGAAATGAGATTGCGAGGTTCAATGTGAAAATGTATTTTCACTGCGTGTTGTTTAAGGGATATCAGTTTTATTGATGGTTGAATAACTATAAGTCCGATCTGGAAGCTGGGTACAGGATACTTCCAATTTGCAATATCCCTGCCCCGGCTTTGTTACAACGGTGTATTCGGCAACATATGTATTACCTTCAGGCGATTTGTGACCTTTGAAAAATTTAACGTCCGCAGAGGCTGGTGAGACAGATTCTGCATATGCGGTCAGGTAATAATTGCAGGGGCAGTTTTTTTCAAAATCTGCCAGTGAATGGTAAAAAAGTTTCATCGGGTTTTCTCCCTTCTTTTTATTTCAGCTTGGCGGAGCTGATATGGGAATAATATCACGAAACAGTGAATTGTTACAGGGAAACATATTTTAGTCGAAACGGAGCAGCGGCTCCGTCATGCAGGGTAGCCTCCTGCATCTGATGATGACAGGCTGTAAGGTGGTGATGACATGGGACAGATGCTTACTGCAAAGCAGGTAGCAGAGGTCAAAGGATGCAGTTTTCAATATGTTCAAAGAATAATTAAAGATGGAAAGCTTCAGGCAGAGGAAACGGTGAACGAAAAAAACCGGAAAACCTATCTGGTTCCGCTGGACGCTCTGGATGAAGATCTACAGCATAAGTGGTATCAGATGAATCTGGAGAACCCAGTGAACGTCATTAAGGATCCGGAACCAGAACCGGCAAGAGAAACGGTGGATCAGTTTTCAGAATCCGAGAGACAGGAGATTGATTTTTGGATCGGCCTTGTGGAGCAATGGCAGCAGTACCGTATGAAGCCGGGCATCACCTGCAAGGCGGAGGTGGACGAAAAGTTTGTCACCTTCTGCGGACTGGAATATCCGGACAGGCAGATCTCCATTGACATCCTTTACCGGAAGTGGAAAGCCATGAAAGAGGATGATCTGAAAGGCCTTATAGATAAGCGGGGAAAGTGGAAAAAAGGAACCAGCGGCATAGAGAATACCATCTGGCAGGCATTTCTGTACTATTACCTCGACCAAAGCCAGCATCCGATAGCGAAGTGCCTGGACTATACAAAGATGTGGGCGCAGGAGAAGAGGCCGGATCTGTATGCCGACATTCCGAGCTATTCGGCATTCTACCGGAGACTCAACAATGAGGTGCCGGAGGGCGTGAAGGTTCTGGGACGGGAGGGCCACAAGGCATTCAATGACCGCTGTGCTCCCTATATCCGGAGAATTTACGAGGACATTGTAAGCAACGAGTGGTGGATCGCCGACAACCATACCTTTGACGTGATGGTTCGGGACAAGGACGGAAACATCCACAGACCTTATCTGACGGTATTCTTGGATGCCAGGAGCGGTATTTTTACCGGATACCACATTGCTGACAATCCATCTTCCGAAGCTACACTGATAGCACTGCGGAAAGGCATTTTAAAGCATGGCATTCCGGACAACATATACGTCGACAATGGCCGTGAATTCCTGACCTTTGATATCGGAGGCCTGGGGCATCGTAAGAAGAAGCCAAAGGACGGTGTAGAAAAATTTGAACCGCCTGGCGTGTTCAAGCGGCTGGGAATCAACATGACGAATGCAATTGTCCGTAACGCAAAGGCAAAAATCATTGAACGGCGGTTCCTGGATGTAAAGAACGACTTGTCCCGGCTGTTCAATACATACACCGGCGGCACCGTGGTCGAAAAGCCGGAACGTCTGAAAACCGTATTAAAGAAAGACAAGATTTATACGGATGAGGAGTTTGCGGAGCATGTCGAAGCGATACTGGAATGGTATTTCAACATGGAAGAGTACAACGGGGCGGTTGTGGCTGACAAGGGCAAGAAAAAGATGGACGTGTTCAACGAACATCTGATCAAACGAAGGACGGCTACCACTGAACAGCTCCATCTAATGTTAATGAGAAGCAGCAGAGCACAGAAAGTTACCAGGCGAGGTGTGCATTTGGATATTGCCGGTGGCAGGATTGACTTCTGGAATGATGAATTTGTTAGTTTGATGCTTGGTAAGCAGGTTTATTTCCGGTATGACCCGGATGACCTGAGCGAGGTCAGGATCTACGACTTGGAAGACCGATACATTATGACGGTACCGGCAGACAATACGGCAGTCCTTTCCTACAATGCCAGCAAGGAAGATGTCAAGGCGGCAATGGCGAAGACCCGAAGGATGGAGCGTATTGCCAGGGAATACAAGGAAAGCGCTGTTCTGGCAGATGTAGACAGGATTACCGCCATGGAACTTGTACTGAAAGAGGCGGAACACAATAAAGCAGCATATAAGGGAAAAGCTGACCCGGCCATTCTTGAGGTTCAGAGGGCAGATGAGGAACCGATGTACAAGAAGGCCGTGGGCAGTATAGACCTGGACGTGATGAATAGAAATGCAGCCAAAAGGCAAGGAGGTAAGTTATGAGCAAAGAGTATGACGTGGAGCTTCAGGAAAGATTAGAGGAGTATTTGGCAGAAGAGGGATTGAGCCAGGCGAAAGCAGCACCGATTCTTGGAATCAGCCAGGCGGTACTCAGCCAGTACCGCAGGAGTATTTATGACAAGGGAGACATTGCCGCAGTAGAGAAGCAGCTGGAGGAGTTCTTCCGGATCAAGGATGAGAGGCAGGAGAATGACCGCAGGGCGGAGCCGTTCAGAACCAGGGCCTCGGCTGGATATGTGCCGACTTCCATTTCCGAGGGTGCTTACAAATCAATCCGTTATTGCCAGTTGGAGAAGGGCATTGTGGTCATTGACGGGGATGCCGGGATTGGGAAAACCAAGGCGGCGGCAAAATTCTATCAGGACAATCCGAAAACCACGGTTTATGTGAAGGCATCGCCCAGTACCAGCTCCACCAGAAGCCTTTTGAAGATGATCGCAAAGGCGCTGGCGATACCGGATAACCAGCGGACGGAAGATTTATCCGCCACGATCCAGGACAAGCTCCGCCAGACCGATAAGGTAATCATCATTGATGAGGCTCAAAATTTGAAATTCCTTGCGCTGGAGGAAATCAGGGCATGGGTGGATGAGGACATCTTCACCGGAAAGCCGGGAATCGGTATCGTACTGATCGGGAATGTGGAGGTCTACAATAAAATGCTGGGCAAGCAGGAAGCGATTTTTGCCCAACAATTCAACCGGACAAGGCTTCACAGCAGATACCGGACTCTGGACATCCTGAAAGAGGACGTTGTAAAGCTTTTTCCGGTACTACAGGAGAAGGGGATGAAAAAGGAGATTGATTATCTTTACAGCATCTGCCGCAGCAAATGGGGTATCCGGGGCATGGTGAACGTGTTCAATAATGCGGTTAACAACGAAGATATATCATTTGTGGGTTTGGAGCGAGTGGCGAACACGATGGGGATCCGGTTTATTTAGGAGGTGAGGGGTATGACAGCTTGCTATATTGTAACGGTGATTTGCCTGACATTGATTGTCCTAAGCTGGATGAACAGGAAATAAATGAACGGAGGCATTGCCTCCGGCTCTAATGCAGCCGCCGAAAGGTGATGGTCACAAGCCCATATGAATGCAGAGTGGGGCAAATTAAAAACTGAATAGGAGGATACAGATGGAGAACAAACAACAGATATTGGATCTGCTGCTGCCAGCACTAAAGGCAACCCGCAATTTAAGCGATCTGAAGTCCCTTACTTATGATGAAACCACGGAGTTGGTGAAAGCTGAATTTCAAAATGGGGGAAAGCGTTATGCCAATGTTGCGGCGGATTCGGGAACTTCTTTGATCCGGGATGTCATTAAACAGATCGTCTGAAAGGAGACCACATGAAAAGAACTATATCCAGTCTGTTAGTTGCATCGCTTCTGGCGGTCATCATCCCCGTTCTGCCTGTACTGGGAGCGGAGTCGCAGGATAAGGAAGACGGATTCACCATGTATGATGTCCCGTTGGATGAGGGAATTCAGCATTTCATTCAAGAAAAATGCACTGAGACAGACATTCCAATGGAGCTGGTACTGGCTCTGATCGAGACAGAAAGCGGGTACCGTGAAGACGTGGTGAGTAAAACCAATGATTACGGCCTGATGCAGATCAACAGATGTAATCATAGCTGGTTGAAGCGTGATCTGGGATTGGAGGACATGCTTGATCCCAGGCAGAACATTACTGCCGGAATGTACATGCTGAAACAGCATCTGGACAAATATGGAGATACCCATAAAGCATTGATGGTTTATAACATGGGTTCGGCCAGCGCATCCAGGCTGTGGAAACAGGGCATTTACAGCAGCAAATACTCAAGAAAAGTAGTAGCGGCAGCAGAAACGATTAAGGAGATGCATTGACTATGAAAAATGGAAAAAATCCGACCCTGGCACAAAAGAAGCTCATCGACCAGAACGGCTATGCGCCAGGGCACTGGCTGGTTGTAAAGGATACGCCACAGGAGATGGTGATCGTAAGCCGAAAAGCATTAAAGAAGCGATTGAAGCTGACAAAGTCAATCAGGAAGGATGAAGTATGAGTAAAGAAAAACCAGTTCCCATCCCCGCAGAGATCAGGGTTGCATGGGATGAAGCAAGGTATTGTGCAGAGCTGATCCGGAATCAGCAGGCCCGAATTGTCTGCAGAACCATGACGGACGGAACCAAAGTCCGGTACACAAAAAAGTTTTCCAAATCAAGGAGAGAGAGGAGGACGGCTTATGACAAAGAGTGAATGGGATCGGGTTCAGGAGGCTCTTGAAAGTTTTTGGAAAGTTGTCAGGTTAAACATTGATGGATATCAAGTATCACTTTCACTGGTTCGGGTTGGCACGTATAAGAATGCCATTGCTATCTATATTAACGGGGTATTTAAAAGTGAGTGGCTTATAAACGAATGTGAAGAACGAAAGCGTTTCCTTTCAGGAAAAGAACGGTCGCTGTTTACAGCCAGAACGGCAGGCTATAAAAAGCTACCAAAGAAAGAGCAAAAGGAATTTGAACAAAGGTATAACAAAAAATATACATATTATGAGTCTCACTGGAGTTCCTTTGGAGCATTGAAACGGCATTTAATTAAAAATAACACAAGCATCGAATTGGAATCAATCAAATAGGGGCAGATGCCCCTTCCTAATGCAGCCGCCGGAAAGGCGATGGTCACAAGCCCATATAAATGCAGAGTGGGAAAGGAGAAACGTATGTTACTGGATATTATAAGGTCAATACTAACATATCCGGTCGGCTCGGTCGTTGAATTCAGAGATGAGTTTGGAACGGAATACCAGGAAGTCATAGGATATCAGTTTTGCCACGATAATTTTTACATACTGCTCTCCAATGGCAGAAAGGTACACATGAATCGCATGGATACGGTGGTTCATTCAGTAAAGCAAAGGAGGATATCAGATGGTTATTAGTAAAAAGGTAGCGAAAAGCGGAGCGATTACCTTGCCGAGGCAGCTCCGGCAGGAGACCGGCATTTTGCCAGGTGTTCCCGTGGACATTGTGACAGATGAAAACGGATTGCATATTTCAAAGCACGTACCGGCCTGTTTCCATTGCGGAACCGTGGACGATGTAAAAGACGTTTATGGCTTGGAGATATGCGGCGGATGTGCAAGGAAAATTGCGGAGGTATTTGTATGATGCAGACACTGGAAATGAAGGAAAAGGTGGATCGCCTGGCGGAGCTTTCCAAAATGCAGTCTGAGATCCGGGCAGAATCCGAATCCCTCAAGGCATGGTTCGAGAATGAGGCAGTGAAGGATTTGAAGGACACGAAAAAGAAAACCGTCGAATATTGGGGAAACCATAATGCCAAGGTGATCGTAACGAACAGCGGAACGGTAAAGCCAGTGTCAATGACCATGGTCAAGAGGATGCTTGGGGATGTGTTTAGTGATTTTGTGAAAGAGGAAATGACGTATAAAATGACAGAGCCTTGCAAGCGATTGTTTTCGATGATGTTCCTGGGCGATTACACAGAAAGCAGCCTGGATGAAACCATCAGGGCAATTACCAGTGATGAGCAGATCCAGCGGACGCTTAAGAAAAAGCTGAAGGGCAAATATGAAAAGGATACGCAGACCCTGATGAGCCTTGTCGGCCTGGACGAGCTGGCGGCAAGCGACTGGGCGTACCTCACTGCGGAGGTTATCAATTGGGAGTGGATGATACAGATCCTGAAAAATGCAGATTGGAAGGGAACGCCGGAAGAGGCGATTGAACTAATCAGGGCGGCTGTCATCGTTGATGAAGGAATCAAGGTTACCATAGAGTCAGAGAAAGAGAAATAAGACCGGAAGGAGGGGCATATGAAGAATATTGAACAATTTCAGCTTAGAAAGATTTATGCCATCGGGAATGCGCTGGGCATTGCTGCCGGAGCCGGGGATGAGCTGCATACGCTGGTGCTTGGCATCACCGGAAAGGAATCAATCAAAAGTCTTACCTACAGGGAAGCAGGTCTGGTAATTGGCAGACTGGAGGAGCTGCAGGGGAAGGATGCCCCTCCCAGCCGAAAGCGGGCCAGGGAACATAAGAGCAAACCGGGAGGAGTTACTTCCGGGCAGCAGAAAAAGATCTGGGCACTCATGTATGATTTGAAAAATTATGACTGGCAGCCGAGCGGCGTACAACTTGGCGACAGGCTCTGTGCAGTCATCAAAAAGGAGCTGCATGTGGATGCGCTGGCGAAGTGTCCGTTTGAGTGGCTGGATTACGAGCAGGGCAATAAGCTTATCGAAATGCTGAAGCGGTATGTAGCAAGTGCAAAAAAGAAGGAGGATGCCCATGATAGAACTGGATGACCTCAGAGATGAGCAGCGTGGGATTGCCCTGGTGATCGGAATAGAAGCGTATCTGAATCTGTCAAAAGCCTATGGCGGAACTACCATTTATGTGGCAAAGGCAGAGGATCTGGTGGAACGCAAACGCCGGGACGAGCGGATCATTCAGGAATATGACGGGGCAAATACAGCACTGCTGGCAAGAAAATATGGATTGACAGAAACCTGGATTAGAAATATAGTAAGTGAAAAGGCTCATGAAATTAAAAAAGCACCGATTCACGGTCAGATGAGTCTCATGGAATTCCTGTAACAAAACAAAAAAAGTTCTTTAAGTGTTACAGTTATTAAAAAAACGGTATGATTGCGTAAGAAGCAATGATACCGTTTTTTTTTGGGAGATGTTAGATGAATGAGTGGATTGTTACAACGGCCATAACGCTGGGAATTGGCGTGATTACATATTTTCTGAAACGCACAATGACCCAGGTTGATGGTCAGGGAGCAGAGCTGCAGAAGGTAAAACAGGACACAGTAAAGAAATCTGATTTGAAGGAAAGCACCGCCGAACTAAAGTCGGAGATTAAGCAGATCAGAGAGGACTACACCCCTAAAAAGGTACACGAAAAGGATTTCGATGAGTGCCGGGCGGATATCAAGGAGATTCGTGAGAATTACCTGACCAAGGATGATTTTATCCGGGAAATCAGCAAGATGGATCGCAAGCTTGACCGGATGATGGAAATGATGATTGAAGCGGCGAAGAAAGGATGAGCAGCATGGACAGAGATAAAGATAAGATGATGAAGCGAATCAGGGCAGATGAATTTCCCAGCAATAACGGATCGGTACTTACCTGCATCAATCTGCTCAATCGCAGTGGATTTTCGCCGTTGGAGCGGGTTCGGGTTGGTGTGAAAAACTGGGGTGTTGAAAAAGCAGAATTCCTTGACGCTGTCCATTTCCTGAAAATGGCCGGGTACATTGAAACAAGAACAATTGAAGGTCATGTTTTCGGTGCCGATCTTGCCGATTATGAATATACGGAATTGGAAGTGAGGGCATCGGAGAAGGGAATCCGGCTGATGCAGGGAAGTCTTAGTGACGAATGCGTGAAGGTATGAGCGGCGAGAAAAAGCGGCGGAGCACCGGGAAGGTGGATCGGCTGCCGCCGGAACTAAAAGACACCGTGGAGCAGATGCTCCTGACTGGCAGCACATACCGGGAGATTGTTGCCTTCCTGAAAGAGAACGGCGAGGAAATGAGCCAGATGGCAATTTGCACTTATGCAAAGAAGTATCTGGCGACTGTGGAAATGATTAACATAGCGCAGAACAATTTCTCCATGCTGATGGATGAAATGAACCGGTATCCTGATATCGACACTTCCGAGGCACTGATCAGGCTGTCCAGCCATCATGTCATCAATGCCCTGACCAATGTCGATGAGGAGCAGATGAAGGAAGTGCCGGTGGACAAGCTGATTAAAGAAACCAACGGACTTATCCGGGCGGCGGCCTACAAGAAGCGCATTGAAGTGCAGAACCGGGACAGCTACGAAACTGGCCTGGAGGCGGTCAAGAGCCTGGTATTCGAGGCCATGGCCAGGGAAAATCCGGAACTTTATAAACAGGTTAGCGCATTCTTGAATAAGAAGAAGGGCGAGGGACTGGAGGGGTAACCTGATGTGGTATGTGATACAGGTTAAAACCGGCGACGAAAAGGGTATTGCCAGGAAGCTGCAGGAGCTTGGAATACAGGCGGTGGCTCCCGTGGAGGACAGAGTGATCCGAACCTCCGGTAAATGGACATCAAAAGAATATGTGATTTTTACCGGATATGTCTTTTTGCAGATGACCTACAATGCAGAGAATTATTATCGTGTCAAGGGAACGCCGGGAGTCATCCGGTTTCTGGGTGACAACCAATCGCCGTCCACGCTGTCCTATCTGGAAGCCGAGTGGATCATGGCTTTGGCCGGAAAGGATAATGAACCATTAAAACCAACCGTGGTCAGAGCGGCGGAGGACGGCACACTGCAGATCGTGAGCGGGGTGCTTAAGAAATTTGAAAGCAACATTACAAAGATTGATAAGCGGAGCCGGAAGGCGGCATTTGAAATAACCATATGCAATGAAAAGAAAGATGTCCAACTGAGCATTCAGATGGAGGAAGAGAAGGAACAGGAAGTGGCGGAATAATACCGGTTGATTCGTCCCGGTATGAGGATGTCATGGACATAGGAAAAGAAACCGAGCGGAGAAGATACTGGTTGGGTGGCGTAGCCTGGCTAAAACCGTCTTCAGCGGGTTTCTTTTTTGTTACCCTTTATGACCCGTTTAAAAACGCACAAAACCCGTTTAAAAGCGTTTAAAAGATGGTGCTGGCCCAATTCCCCAAGTGGGGCTGTTGGGGCAAATACGGCTTGATTTGGATAGAAGAAAAGATGAGGGCAGGTGAGTGATTGTGAGAAAGGGAAAACAGGGCAGCATTACGGCGCTCATCGGGGCGATGACAGAAGCGGAAAGCAAGAGCTTTTATGATGAGCAGGATACGGTAATCACGGATTTAGAAAGCCTTTTAAAGCTATTTCTCAACAAGGATGACTCGCCGGAACGAATGCGCATACTGGCTGACTATGAAGCCGGAGCGGCTCTGTCAGGAAAAGACGGCATACGGTATCGGCTGGGAGCCATTGACATGGAATTCTTTGGCAGGGCTTACTTTCCACATTACTTTTCCCGTCCATCACCGGAATTTCACCGGGAACTTGATGCAATCTGGCACCATGGGGTGTTAAAGGGAGAAGCACCGGCTACTCCGGCGAAACGAAAAGCAATCAGCCGGATGCGTGGCTCCAAGCGTGTTGTTGCTGCACCTCGTGGACATGCGAAATCCACCAGCCTGACATTCAAGGGAACGATGCACAGTATTGTTTATGAATACAAGCATTATCCGATTTTGATTTCAGACAGCTCTGAACAGGCGGAGGGCTTTCTGGAGAATATCCGGGTAGAGTTTGAAGAGAATGAGGCTCTGCGGGAGGACTTCGGGGATCTGGTCGGAAAGGTATGGCGGTCAAATGTCTTGATAACAAAGACCAATATCAAGGTGGAGGCGATCGGCTCCGGGAAGAAAATCCGTGGCCGGAAGCACCGGAACTGGCGACCGGATCTGATTGTCCTGGACGATATTGAAAATGATGAAAATGTCCGGACTCCGGAGCAGCGCAAGAAGCTTGAAAACTGGTTTTTAAAGGCGGTATCAAAGGCCGGTGATGATTATACCGATATCGTTTATATTGGCACGTTGCTGCACTACGACAGCTTACTTGCAAAAACGCTGAATAATCCGGGGTACCAGGCAATTAAATACCGGGCGGTCATTTCCTTCTCGGCAGAGGATGATTTGTGGAAGGAATGGGAAGGTATTTATACGGATCTGTCCAATGATAGCCATGAGTCGGATGCACGGGCTTTCTTTGAGAGCCACAAGGAACGAATGCTTGCCGGGACAGAAGTGTTGTGGGAAGAGAAGTTATCCTACTATGACCTGATGGTCATGAAGGTGACAGAGGGTGAAGCTGCCTTTAATTCAGAGGAGCAAAACGAACCCATTAATCCGGATGACTGCATTTTTAACGAAGAATGGTTTGACTATTACAATGAGTCCGAAATTGATTTTAAGAGCCGGGATTACCTGTTTTTTGGCTTTGTAGATCCATCACTTGGAAAAACAAAGAAAAGCGACTTCTCGGCGATCATTACACTCGCAAAGAACAAGGTATCAGGCTATATGTATGTGATGGATGCCGATATTGAGCGGCGGCATCCGGACAAGATCATTACCGATGTTCTGGAGAAAGAGAAATGGCTGCGCCGGGATTTTGGACGGGGCTATAAAAAGTTTGGTGCGGAGACCGTCCAGTTTCAATGGTTCCTAAAGGAGGAGCTGGTGAAGGCCTCGGCAAAGGTCGGGTTGTATCTTCCCGTTGAGGAGGTGCCACAAAGCACAGATAAAACCATGCGCATCCAGACACTGCAGCCGGATGTAAAGAATAAATACATCAAGTTCAACAAGAGACATAAAAGGTTGCTGGAGCAGATGTTCCATTTCCCGATGGGAGCCTATGATGATGGTGTGGATGCCCTGGAAGGCTGCCGGACAATTGCTAAGAAATCAAAGCGGTTCAGAATTCTGGATAAGGAAAGCCTGGGGTTATAGGAGGTAAGGATGCCAGTAATATACATGGAAAAAGCTTCTGTTGAGGCATTGACAGAACAGGATATCAGGAAAATCATATCAGAAAATTCGATTGGAATGAAGTATGGCAAGCTGAGCGATTACTACACGGGGAGTCACAAAATCCTTGGTGAGACAAAGAGGGATAGCACGGCACCAAACAATAAATTGGTCAATAACATGGCAAAGTACATCACCGACACGGCCACCGGGTATTTTGTCGGCAAGCCAATTGTATATAACTCCGATAACGAAGAGTATTTAAAAGCAATGCAGGACGTGTTCGATTACAATGACGAACAGGATCATAACATGGAGCTGGCAAAGCAATGCAGCATTTGTGGCAGCTGCTTTGAAATGATGTACATCGATGAGGACTGTAAAATCCGCTTTACAAAGGTAAAAGCCGCCGATCTGATCATGATCTATGAAACGGAGACGGGTTTCACCACACCGTTGGCGGCGATCAGGACGATTATATCCAGAGACAGGGATGGAAACGTAGTCAAAAAGGTTGAATACTGGAACGTTCACCAGGTGCTGTATTTCAGGTCGGTGAACAATGGCTATCTGACATTGGAACGTATTGAGGATCACTATTGGCATGATGTTCCCTTTACCGAATACATCAACAATGAAGAACGAATGGGCGATTTTGAAGGTGTCATCAGTGAGATTGATGCATATAACAAGGTTCAGAGCAACACCGCCAATTATTTTCAGTATAATGATGATGCGATCTTAAAGGTAGTGAAGCTGGGTGATGTAAGCAGCCGGGACGTTGCCGATATGAAAGAGAAGGGAGCCATTATCCTTGAGGATGGCGGTGATGTTGCCTGGCTGTTAAAATCCATCGACGATACTGCCCTGGAAAATTACAAGAACCGTCTGCGGGATGATATCCATCTGGGTGCCAGCGTACCGAACATGACGGACGACAGCTTTGGCTCAAACAGCATTAGTGGTGTTGCCGTGTCCTATAAATTGTGGGGATTAGACCAGACGTGTGCGATCAAGGAACGCAAGTTCAAGCGTGGCATACAACGCAGGATTGAATTGATCACCAATATGCTGAACCTGATGGGAGCCACTTATGATTACCGTGACATTGTTCCAAGCTTCCGAAGAAACAAGCCACAGAACGTGCTGGAGACGGCACAGGTCATCACCACGCTGGCAAATGACCTTTCACGGGAAACCAGATTGCAGATGCTGCCGATGGTGGAGAACGTGCAGGATGAGCTGGCAAAGCTGGAGGCAGAGAAACACAGGGATATGGAGGATTTTGGAACATACCAGAATTTTGCCAAAGCATTCCAGATATCAGATAAAGCCGCCAATCAGGAAGCCGGTGATGATACTTGAGCCTGAAAGAGAGAAATGCATGGATTGAGCAGGCGAAGGAACGAATCCTGCAGAATGCCGAAACCTCCGACACTTATGTCCGGGAGCTGATGTTTCTGTATGATGAATCAGCAAACCAGATAGAAAATGAAATCAATGCCCTGTTCGGGAAATATGCAAAAGACAATATGCTTTCCGATGCGGAAGCATCAAAACTGCTTTCCGGTCAGGAGTATTCAAAGTGGAAAAAAAGCATTGACCATTATGTTTCGGAGAGTCATACGGATTCTAAAACGTTGCTGGAATTGAACACACTGGCCGCCAAAGCACAGATAAGCCGTAAGGAACAGCTGCTTGCCAATATCTATCAGAATATGATTGATCTATCGGGAGAATGTGAGGTAAAGGTTACTGATCTGCTGGGTGACATGCTGAAAACAAATTATTACCGCACCTGCTATCAGATGCAGGTGATCAATGGAATCGGCTTTAATACGAATTTTAATGTTGCGAAAATCAATGATGCCCTGCTAAAGCAGGTGCTGGAATATCCCTGGTCGGGTAAGAACTTTTCAAAAACCCTATGGGAGAACACGGATACACTTGCAGCCCTGGCTAAACGTGAAATCACCATCGGCTTCATGAATGGCAGCAGTGTTCAAAAAATGGCCAAAGAGATCAACGATGTTATGGGAAAAGGCAGGTATGCTGCAGAACGGCTGGTAAGAACGGAATCCAGCTATTTTGCTAATCAGGGGGAGTTGCTTGCCTATCAGGAGTCTGGGATTAAGGAATACGAGTTCCTGGGTGGTGGCTGTGTGAATTGTCAAAGGCTGAATGGCCTGCATTTTCTGATTAGCGAAGCTGAGACGGGATTGAATCTTCCACCGATCCATCCAAATTGCAAATGTACGACGATTGCTTATTTTAGCAAGAGTTTATTTGGTAAGAAAGAGGATATGAACCAGTCCGACAAGATGCTTGAGTATGAGGAATGGAAGGAAAAATATGTTGACAGTAAACGTTCTGGCGGTATAATGAAATTGTCAGATGATGAGCAGGGGGCATTAAACAGATACATAAGCAGCGAGTCCTATACCTTGAACGAAAAGTTAAGAGACAATGCTCCGCTGACGGTGGTAGATCAGGCATGGATAAAGAACCTGGATGCTGCACTGGATAAAATGCCGGAGTATCAAGGTACGTTGTATCGCTCCATGTCGGATTTTGGAATTGAGGATGTGGATGGTTTTATCAAATCACATGTACCCGGCAATACGAAAAGCTTTCCGGCATACACATCTACTTCCATGGCGGTATATGATGAGGATTTTCCGATTCAGTATGTCATTGAGTCCAGACACGGAAAGGACATTACGGCTCATAACAATCAGGAAAAAGAGGTTTTGTTTAAACGTAATAGTAATTTTTATGTAACCAAAGTAGAGGGGAATACAATTTATTTGGAGGAGGATGAATGAGTAAACCGTATTCAGACCGCCGTTGGCATGATAATCCAAAGCCGGTGGATAGTTTTTGCAACGAGTGCCAGGAGTGGCTGGGGTTTGGGAAATGTAAACGGTATGAGACAGGAATACCGAAGGAAATTTTGCAGCAGTCCTTTCCGGGACAAAATTATAAAGAGAATTATTGCGGATATTATAAACCTAAATAGCACCTTTTCAGGTGCTTATTTAATTGTAGAAAATTAAAGTTTTAGACCAAGGAGGAATGAAAATGGGAGAATATAACTACATTGTAGAACTGATCGAGGAGATACCGGAAAACATACCGGTAAGCAAAACTGGAACAATCAGAACAGAAAAGGAATGGTATGGTCATTCTTTGGGTGATGCCGTTGGAAGAATTTATGATGACGGGAAAATAGAGTCATTTTTTAAAGAAGATAATAACAATGAGTGGTTCAATACCTTAAGAAATCGGGGATTATTAAAATCAAAGCATAGAAATTTGATTAACAAAAAGACATTTGTTGAGTATGGTTGTGAAGAATATTATTTAATGCGTCGGGTAGTAGGACACACATCAAACCTTCCAACAGTCACTGATTGTAGTCTGGATGATTGCTGCAATGTAAAGTTTGAATACACATTTGAGATTCTTCTGGTGGCCGATGATGATTATAAAAGATACATAACAGAAAGTATTGAAACCGAAGGACCACATACTTACTGTCTTGCGGACAAACTGGAAAGCCTCGAAGAAGTTTTTGAGGAGTGGGCTGAAAATGAAGAGCAGGGATTTAAGAAAAGCGAAGATGGCGGGGTTACGGTTATCTTCTATGATGATTTCGGACAGTCTTTAGATGCAGAATTTTATGATATTAGAGAACTGCTTATGTGCATTAATTCTGTTCGTATTGTAAAGATGGAGATAACCATAATTGATCGGAAAAGTTGATTTTTGATGGAGTGAAGTAAAAGCGGTTTTAATAGTTTAAACATCCTTTAAGGGTGTTTTTATTATACAAAAAATCAGGAGGAAAATATCATGGATGAAAACGCAACGAACACAAATGTGGAAGAACAGCAGAACGCTGCTTCAGCATCCACGGCGGCAGATAGTGCTGCCGCAACTGAGCAGGATACCGTGACACCGGAAAAAGCGAATGCCCTCCAGAAGTTTATCAATGGCTTGTTTGGTAAAACGGAGGATGGCAATGCTGCGGAGACAACAGAAACACAGGCGGCGGCATCGGCCAGCGGCACAGAACAAAAAGTGTTTACCGAAGAGGATGTT
>Ga0153939_1000336_pt1 | contig 17186 bp, 16 predicted proteins | sample TSNJ023MetaG_FD_104734 | JGI IMG/M metagenome (GOLD analysis project Ga0153939, IMG submission 104734) | Attine ant fungus gardens microbial communities from New Jersey, USA - TSNJ023 MetaG | ecosystem: Host-associated > Fungi > Mycelium > Unclassified | place: USA: New Jersey, Brendan T. Byrne... | reverse complement strand
TTTTTAAACATTACAAGCCAAGGCTCCGGCTTGCCATCAACATCCACCTCCACATTTATGCTGCAAGCGTTTATTTCGTCAGATTCGTCCAAATCCCGCAGTTTGCCGGCTTCCTTTAAAGCCTTCATGCCGGTTGTCGCTATATCCATAAGCGTAAGCTTTCTTTTGCTTTTAGACTTGTATAAGGCATACGCCTTTTTGATAGGCTCGGTACATTTGCCTCTTTCGATCTCTATGTCTGTGATCTCGGTCGAAAACGTAGAGTGCCTGCAATGATCCGACCAGTATGTGTCTATTACGCGCAATTCGGTTATTGTAGGGTTTCGATGCTCGGAATCCGCAAAGTAATTTTGGCACATAAGCAAGTCCTCCATGCTCATGGCCAAGCTCATTTCCTCATGAAAATCACGTAACTGCGGCAAATCCTTATTAATAAAGCCGTTAAGGACAGCTACAGGCTTGGGAGCCGTCGTAGTAAGGCCCAGCTTTGCAGGCTTTTCTAAAGAAGCCTCACGAGATTCCACCGGGTTGATACAGTATTTCTTGATACGCTCTAATTCATCCTGTTCCAAGGAGCCCGTTAATACGTATACTTTGGCGGTTTCCACCTGGATCGCCGGCTTTGCGTCTATCTCATTTTCTTCTTTATCCTTCAGCGCCATTATCTGAATACACTGTACGGCCGAATCCGCCCGTTGGTCGTACTGGCCGGGGAGATATTGCACGGCAAAAACATAGTCGCCGGCGCCGGCAGTAAGCTCTTCCTCTATAATATTATCAACAGGAGGTTCAAAAAAGATCACCGGCAAGCATCGCCGGTATAACGCCTCGGAAATTCCTTCAATATCATAGCGGTTAAGGATACGCAGCTTCTCCAATGAACGAATTCGGAGGTTCTCTCGTATGTCTTGATAAAGCTGGTCAGCCTCTACCCGAAATCCGGATTTTTTTTCAGTGTAAATTCTTCTTATCATAGGTTCCTCCTGATATTATCATTTAAGAGCTGTACGAAAACAGCATAGCCTTTTTTCTACAGCTCCTTAGCTTTTCTTACAGTTTATCACTCTATAAACAGGTTGTCTAACAAATCTCAACAAAGCAAAATTACCTGCACATGTTAGAATTATTTCCGACAAGGGCATATAAAAAGCGACTATACTTTGATAGCCGCTGCCCTTTATTTGTCGCTGTAGTGTCCTCTGCATTGATAGATTACAACTCTTTCATCGTTCAAAATCCGATATATTAACCTGTTCTTTTCGTCAATTTCTCTGCTCCATTTGCCTGTTAGATCACCTTTAAGCAGCTCTGGATGTCCTATTCCGGTGTTACCGTTCCTGATAATATCAGATATTAGACTATTGATTTTCTTTAGTGTTCGCTTGTCCTCGGTCTGCCAATAAATATAATCTTGCAAGCCATCCATTGAAAACCCTACATTTTCAATCATCTCTTATACTCTCCTATTCTGCAAGGTTTCCTTTGTGTTTGTTGAGAAAATCAATACCACGTTGTGGAATTTCTCCACTCTCCATAGCTTCTAATTCTGCTATAGAGAAAGTTATCACTTCTCCGCGCTCTACTTGCTCTATGGAGTGCATAAGCCTTTTCATGTTGTACGGGTTAAAATATTCGTCATGCTTTTCTTCTGAGGTCTTTGCTCTGATAGGAAATGGAATAGCTTGTTCCCGTATTGCTTGACGGAAAAAGACGTTGATCGCGCCGGATAAGCTCATGCCTAATTTATCAAACAAGGTTTCGGCTTCCAGCTTTACATCATCATCAATTCTAATGGTTATGTTTGCCATTGTCCAACCTCCTTTCACATATTTGTAATTACATTGTACATTATAGTATGTGCATTGTCAATGATTTTTGCTTTCAGGTTCACTCAATCATCCATCCTGGTTACTATTCACAGTGCGAGCTGTAACCCATCCTGCTTAATATAATGGATTTTTTCAAAAATCTCTCTATTCTCTTCAATTTTACTTTTAGATCCGTTAACACAAAACAAAAACTCCTTTTCCAAAGCCTCCAGCATTTGGCCCAGCCTGCGAATATGCTTGGCCTCCGTTTCCAGCAGCTCCTGTTTTTCACGGCGGATATCCTCAAGGGTAACACCGGAAAGGAACCGTAATAATCCAAGTTGTCCCTTTTTTTCATTGGACATAGGGCGGAGCAGAGGATTTAAGGCCCCTATAAGATATTGCCGCATTTCTCTTTCATCAGGATAAAAGCATTGAAGATATTGGAAAGACTTTTTATAGGCTTGAAGCGTCATGTTGAGATGAGGATCCCGGTAGGAATAGAAATACAAAATGTTATTTCGCGTAAATTTGGCGCTGCAGCCGTAAGCCCCACCTTGCAAGCGCACATTGTCCATTAAGTATCCGCTTTTCAAAATGTGGGCGGCAGCTGTAACCGTGCCGGAAAATGATATAGGCCGGATATCTAAGCCTCCGGCTACGTACTGCACCCCTGTCCCTGTAACAAAGGCTTCGTTTACATCCCGGGTTTTATAGATAGCGGCTATTTCCCTATTTCCTGGAGAATTACGCTCTTTAGGCAAGCTTCGGTAAAAGCGGCCAAATTGCTCAAGGCAGTATTCGTAATACTCAGTGCCGCAGGTTAAATCCAAAAACATATTGTTCTCGAAAAAAATAATCCTCCATGCTTGCTTTAAAAGCTCGTTTATTTTTTCTGATTCATTGGCTTCCAACAGCCGTTTCATATATGTATAGGCTTCATAGCCCCAAGCCATTTCTTTGTATTGCCGCCCTTCGTTTAAATAAGAAAGAAGACGGGAAACAGCCAATACTTGACCCTCATTTATATACATCCTTTCGATTTTTAAAGCCTGTTCCGAAAGAAGCTGTTGCGCTCTGGAACCTTCAATACAGCTATTGGACAGTATTTCTTGAATGATCTCCAACGTTTTGCTTAGATTATTACGCAGACATTTAGCCCTCAAGATCAATACCGGAAGATGTCCGCCATCTTTTTCGTCTATTAATTGAAAGCTTACGCTGAAGGAACCAATGTATCGGCTCATATCAAGACTAATCTGGGGCAAAGAATATTTTTTTGTACACAGCTTACCCGGCAGGCAGGCCAAAGACCTTATTGCGGAGATAAGCTCCCAAGGGAGCCCAAAGGTTGGAAATAATAAGTCAAAATAAATTATTCCATCTGTATCTATAGGATGATAAAGCGCTTCCAGACCATCATGCTCTATTGGCTCGGAAGGAATAACTTCTTCCTTTGCCAATTCCCGCTCTATGGTTTTGGGATTTATTATAGGGATTTTACACAAATCCTCCTCTTTATCGGTCAGAGCTTGAAAATCCCGCAAAAGCTGTTTTTCTTCATGCACAGTTTGAATGCTCTCTTTTGAGAGCAATATAGGCTTGCTTATAGAAGGGTTTTTTTCCGGCACAAGCTCCAGGCACACAGTATGGGGATTATTTTTAAAATCCCTTTCCAATATTTCCGTATAATAAGCTTTGCCGCGTTTTCTAAGCAGCTTCAATGTTTTTAAAGGCTCCAACAGCTCAAGGCTTGGAGAATCATCGTACAACATGCCAGGCAGCAGCCGCAGACCGTATACCAATCCCTTAGGCTTATAGCCGTAGCTTTTTTCTCTCAAGCTAAACTCAAGCCTGTCTAACGCGGCTTGCAGGTCATTTTCACTTAACCCGCTCTGAAGCAGGGCCTTTAGCACGCTTTGTTCCTTTTCAAACAGATAAGTTATGTCGTTTTGTTTATTTGTTACCGTGATAATAGAAACTGGCTGGAGGATATCGCCGTAATAATAATCCTGCATATCCTGTCCGGGCTCACTGTCTAAAACAGCCCGCTTCAAGAGGGATGCCTCCATACCCAGCAGAATGTATTGAAGCACGCGTATGGCCTGCTGCCGAAGCACATCCTGGCGGTTGCCAATAACACGGCCTATATAAAGATAATGATGCTCAGAATCGTATAGGGTGGAGCGGGATTCCAAAGGCATGCCAACCGTCTTGAAAACCGGCTGGCTGAAAGCCGGCTGATAAGGAATGGATATGTGTGTCTTTATTGCTCCTTTGGCTGACAAGTATTTGTCATGGATATATTCCAATTCCGGTTCTATATCCAAATCTCCGTAAAAATAGAGGATACACCTTTCAGGTGTGTAATATTCATGATAAAACCTCAAAAGTTCTTTATAATCCAGCGAAGTTATTTCTTCCGGTACGCCTCCCGCGTCAAAACGAAAGGGATTGTCTGGAAAAAGAAGCTTCATACCCTGGTGAAGCAATACTTCTATAGGGTCCGAATACGTTCCGGACATTTCATTATATACGATACCGCCATAGCCGGCTGGCCGGCCATTTTTATCTAATTCATAATTCCAGCCTTCCTGCAAAAAAGTTTCTTTTCTAAGAAGCGGCGCGAAAACCGCGTCCAGATACACCCGGGTCATTGTATTAAAATCATCAAGGCTGCGGCCGGCCACAGGGTATACAGTTCTGTCCGTATAGGTCATAGCATTCAAATAAGTATTAAGGGAGCCTTTAGAAAGAGCGGAGAACGGATCCTTTATTGGGTAACCTCCAGAGCCGGCCAGTATGCAATGCTCCAAAATATGCGGAATGCCCTTGTCATTTTGACAAGGGGTGGGAAAGGCCGCAAAGAAAACCCGGTTATCATCCAGATTTTTTATATGCATAAGCCTGGCGCCTGTAGGATGGCTATACAGAAGAATACGGGAATCGATCTCTTCTATATAGTATTCTTCTTCTAATTTGAACATAGGTATCCCTTCAAATTACACATTTGCTTGTCTTTTTGCGGCTTCCACAACGTGTTTTACTAAAACTGCCGTGGTTACGGCTCCCACACCGCCGGGTACAGGGGTTATAGCCGCGACAATTTCCTTTGCCTGGTCAAAATCCACATCGCCGCACATGCTGCCGTCCTCGGTAAAGTTTATTCCTACATCTATAACTATCTGCCCTGGAGATAAATACTCTTTGCTTACCATTTTAGCTTTTCCCGCCGCCGCTATTAGTATTTCCGCCTGACGGCAGACGCCCGGCAGGTCTACAGTACGGGTGTGGCAAATTGTAACGGTACCATGCCGCTTAGTAAGCATCATAGCGGCAGGCTTTCCCACAACGGTGCTTCGGCCTATCACTACTACATTTTTGCCCTTAACCTCTACTCCATAATAATCAAGCATTTCCATACATGCCTGAGGCGTACATGGGGGGAAGCCTAAGTCGGTTCCTACAAATACTCCTGCCAATGATCCGTCGGTAATACCGTCAACATCTTTTTCAGGCGCAAGGGTATTGCGTATCAAATCGTCGTTGATATGAGCCGGTAATGGCCGCAGCAAAAGAATACCATGCACGGACCTGTCCTCGTTCAGCTTCTGTATAGCTTCAACAAGCCGGTTTTGGGAAACATCCTCCGGAAGTGTTATCACTCTTACGGCTGCTCCGGTTTTTTCACAGCGTTTCACAGCGCCTCTTTCATAAGCTATATCGTCCGGCTTGCTTCCTACGCGTACAATTGCCAAAGCAGGCCTGATATTGATTTTCGAAAGAAGGTTCACTTCATTTACTATTTTCTCGTTTAGGGCATCTGCTGCCGGTTTGCCTTTTAAAATCTCCGCCATAATTGACCTCCCGATTGTATTTATATTTCTCATCAATTATAATACCGGTTAGCATAATTGCAAAGGTTTATGAGAAGGTAATGACCAAAGAATATGTCTCTCAGCAATTTCCAGTATAATTTTTGCTTGAGAATAAAAACTAAATCAATACATGAAATTTCTGGAGGGCGATTATGAAGAAAAGGATGATGGTATTAGGGTTAGTTTTGGCGTTATTGGCAATACCACAAGCACAGACTCTGGCGGAAAAGGATGAAGGCTACCGGCAGGTAGCCGAAAAGACGATAGAAGTAAAAAGCAACCGACTGAATGTGAGAACCGGGCCCGGAACAAACTATCCGGTTATTCAGGCTGTAGAGAAGGGGCAAAAATTGCAGGTATTGGGAGCTATTGGACAATGGTATCTCGTAAGGCTAAGCGACGGGGCCGTGGGCATGTTATCCGGCAAGCATACTATTGTAACGGAGCTTGAGCCGGATGCGCTCCAAACTGATCAGCCTCAAGGGGATGAGGAGACCACAGCCCATGAAGGCGACGACAGTGAAGCGGGACAAATGTTCCGGCTTATAAATAAAGAAAGGGAGTCAAACAGCCTGTCACTTTTGGCATGGGATGAGGAGCTAAATAAAATAGCCGAAATAAAAGCCCAGGATATGGTAGACAATGAATATTTCGGTCATTTTTCGCCCAGCTATGGGACTCCTTTTACTATGCTGAAGCAGCTGGGCATCATGTATAAAAGCGCCTCTGAAAATATCGCTGGAAGCAAAAGCGTGGAGGACGCCCACAACGAGTTAATGGAGAGCCCCGCCCACCGTTCGAATATATTAAGCTCACGCTATGACAAAGTAGGGATTGGCACGGCGGATAGCCCCGAATATGGAAAGATCATCGTTCAAATTTTTATTGAGGAAGCAGGGCCCATGTAAGACTAAATCGTTAAGTAAAAATCAATCACGATTATTACAGACACGTATAAAAAAGCTTGACGGGTTTATTTTTATTGAATATAATACAACTTATCTGTCCGGGTTTATTGATTCGTATAAAGGAGGTGGGCTAAGTGAAGAGAACTTACCAGCCGAAGAAAAGACAAAGAAGTGTAGAGCATGGTTTCAGAAAAAGAATGAGCACCAGAAACGGAAGAAAAGTTTTACTTAGAAGACGCAGAAAGGGCAGAGAGGTTTTGTCTGCGTAATGTAGATGAAGGCGGGCGTCGGCCCGCCTTGTTAATGTAAGGAACTGTGTTCCTAAAGGTAAAGTTGGAGGATCGAATGCAGTTTACCCAGTCGCTAAAAAAAACAATTCAATTTAGGCGGGTATATGGAAGAAAACGTTCGGTGGCTAACCGTTTTTTAGTATTGTATGTTTTAAGAAATGGCTCGGATAAGAATAAGTTAGGAATTTCTGTCAGTAAAAAAGTAGGTAAAAGTGTAATAAGAAGCCGGGTTACACGATTAATAAGGGAAAGCTACAGGCTTTTAGAATATCGTGTGAAGTTCGGCTATGATTTGGTTTTTGTTGCCAGACATTCTGCCGCGGAAGCTTCTTTTAAGGACATTTCCAAGTCAATGGAGCAGCTTCTTATAAAGCATGATTTGTTATTGATGTAAGGAGACATTTATTGAAAAAATTTTTAATGGCTTTATTGGTTCTGTATAAAAAATATATTTCGCCTTTATTGCCGCCTTCTTGCAGATATCGGCCTACCTGTTCTGAGTATATGTATGAAGCCATAAGAAAGTATGGTGTAGCTAAGGGAGTTTATTTAGGTATAAAGCGGGTTTTAAGATGTAATCCTTTTTTTAAAGGCGGTTATGATCCGGTACCTTGATATTTATTGATGGAGGAAGTGTTTTGACACAACAATTTATGAACATGGGTATTTTTTTACTAAATAATGCCATTGAAAAAGAAGCGGGAATTATTATTGGACCTATTTGTAAAGTATTAGGTTTTATAATGGATATAATTTTTAATATGGTCTATTCTATAACTGAGGCCAATTCTTTAGGTATATCTATTATTATATTCACTATTATTATTCGTGTGTTAATGATGCCCCTTGCTATAAAAAGCCAGAAATCCTCAGAAAAAATGCAGGCTATTCAGCCTGAGCTGGATAAGATTAAAAAGAAATATGAAAAGCTTACCGATACTGAATCCCAAAGGAAGATGCAGGTAGAGATGAACGCCCTGCTTTCCAAAAGCGGAGTAAACCAGTTTGCCGGATGTCTTCCAATGTTTATTCAGCTTCCGATTTTTTTCGCTTTGACGTATTTGATGCGCCAGTCATATCTTTTTATCGCTAAGTTGGGCTCACTGTATGAAGAGCTGGCGAAAAGAATAATGGATGCTCCCGGTTATATTGAGGCAATAAGAAATTCAGCCTCCTTAATAATGAAAAACACGGACAGCAGTATCTCCATTAATCTTTTAAACGCGGATGACGTTATGAGGGTATTGAATAAGTTTATCAGCGCAAACTGGTATGGAGATATTATTAAGGTAAAAACCGGGTTATTCTCATCTGTGCCTACTCAGGTTACAGGCCTTTTAGAACAGCTTTCCCCTGCTTCGGTAAATAATATTTCAGAAATTCTTAATCAAAAGGAAAGTGTAGAGTTATTTTTTGGTTTAAACCTGGTAGAACAGGCCGGCCTTTCATTTCCCGGCATTTTGATACCTATTCTATGCGCGCTTACAACATTTTTATCATCTTATATTATGTACAAGCAGTCAAAGTCTCAGGCTAATGCGCAGGCAATACAAACTCAAAAAACAATGATGACTGTAATGCCGATTATGATGGGTTTTATGACCATCAGTATATCCTCGGGCGTTGGTATTTATTGGATCACAAGCTCAGTATTCCAGGTATTCCAGCAGATTATTATGAATAAGTATTTTCGAAAGCGGGAGGTAGCAAAGCGGTGAATATTATAGAAAAAACCGGAAAAACGGTGGATGAGGCTGTTGAACTGGCTTTTAAGGAGCTTAATATCACAAAAGACCAAGCCGAAGTAAGTATTTTAGATCCCGGTTCCAAAGGTATTTTTGGCTTTGGTGCAAAGCCCGCTAAGGTATCGGTAAAGGTTAAGTTTGATCCGGAAAATATAGCCAAGACATTTATAAGGGAATTGGCAGCGGCCATGGGCTTGGAAATAAGTATAAAATCTTCTTTAAAAGATAATCATTTATATGTTGAGCTAAAAGGCGCTGAAATAGGAGTTTTAATAGGTAAACGCGGTCAAACCCTTGACGCTCTTCAGCATTTAGTGAGTTTAGTAGTAAATAAAGGGCTGGGCCCTTACATAAATGTAAACATGGACTCAGAAAATTATAGAAAACGGCGCAAGGAGACTTTGGAAAGCCTGGCTGTAAATTTGGCAAAAAAAGCGAAATCAACAAAAAGAGAGGTCGTTTTGGAGCCTATGACCTCCTATGAGCGGAGAATAATTCATTCAACATTACAGAACGATAGGAATGTCAGCACCTACAGCCAAGGGGTGGAGCCCTTCCGGAATGTAGTAATCTCGCCTAAATAACCGGTAGTAAAAGCCGAACTCCACTGTTTGAATTTCAATTTATTCATACAGAGATGTTCGGCTTTTGTTTTTCCAGATTTAATTTACGGAGGAAAATATAGATATGTCCGATACCAATTGCAACACTATAGCTGCCATTTCTACGCCGGCAGGAATAGGCGGCATCGCTATTATACGTATAAGCGGACCTTCATCCTTATCCGTTTTAGAAAGATTATTCTTGTCAAAAGCGTTTCAGAAGGAAAAAAAAGATAGGTATTTGTATTATGGCAAGATAATAAATAGAACAGGTGATATTTTGGACGAGGCGCTTGCGGTTTATCTTAAGGCTCCCCGGACATATACACGGGAGGATATGGTAGAAATACATTGCCATGGGGGTTTCGCGTGCGTAAAAGCCGTACTGGAGGCTGTCCTTGAGCAGGAGGTCAGGCCAGCGGAGCCGGGCGAGTTCACTAAACGGGCTTTTTTAAATGGCCGGCTGGATCTTGTTCAGGCGGAATCTGTAATGGATTTAATAAACTCGGCTTCGGATATGAGCAGGGAAGCAGCCCTGACCCAGCTTTCCGGCAAGCTTTCCTTACGAATACAAAGCATGAGAAATGAGCTGTTAACCTTGATGGCTCATATCGAGGCTTCTATAGATTATCCTGAGCATGAAATGGAAACATGGAACAGAGAAATAATATTGTCAAAGGGAAACGAGCTGCGGCATCAAATGGAGGATTTATTGAAAACCTGGGACAGAGGGCGGATGGTGAAGGAAGGAATAGAAACCGTTATATTGGGAAGACCTAACGTGGGAAAATCTTCTCTTCTTAATTTATTCTCAGGCTCTCAGCGGGCCATTGTCACCGATATCCCCGGCACTACCAGGGATTTGCTTCAGGAATATATAAATCTGGACGGAATAACCTTGAAGCTGGTGGATACGGCAGGTATTCGCTCTACAGAGGACACGATTGAAAAAATGGGCGTGGAAAGATCCCGACAGGCAGCGGCAACAGCCGATCTGCTTTTAATAATGTTGGACGCGTCCGAGCCGTTAAGGCCGGAGGACAGGGAAATATTGACGCTGGCAAAGGACAGAAAAGCAATTATAATATTAAATAAGGCTGATTTGCCTACTGCATTATCCCATGACGATGCGCAAAAGGAAATACCAACCCTGCCCCAAGCTAATATCCTTTCTCTCTCGGTATTAAAGGAACAGGGAATGGAAGGCTTGTACGGCTTGATAAAGGATATGTTTTTTCAGGGTGATATCAGGTTGAACGACCAGTTATGTATCCAAAACATCAGACAGAAGCAAGCGTTATCCGAAGCCGCGGAATCCATAAATATGGCTCTGGATACAATTGAGGCCGGGCTGCCGGAGGATTTGGCAGCCATTGATCTTCGCCAGTGTTATGAAGCCTTGGGAAGAATAACAGGTGAAGCCTTGGAGGATGATTTAATAGATAAGATATTTTCAGAGTTTTGTTTAGGGAAGTGATAAGTATGATGAAATATAGAATGGATGACGTGGACATTGCGGTAATAGGCGGGGGACACGCGGGATGCGAAGCGGCTCTCGCTTCAGCCCGGATGGGCATGAGAACGGCTTTGTTCGCGATAAATCTGGACAGTATAGCTATGATGCCCTGCAACCCTAATATCGGAGGCAGCTCCAAGGGCCATTTGGTAAGAGAAATAGACGCTCTTGGCGGAGAAATGGGAAAAAATATTGATAAGACATTTATCCAAAGCAGGATGCTCAATACGGGTAAGGGCCCCGCGGTTTATTCTCTGCGCGCTCAGGCCGATAAGGTTAAGTACAGCCATGAAATGAAGCGAATATTGGAAAATACGGAAAACTTGACGATCAGACAGATGGAAATAGTAGATATACTGACAGAAGACGGAAGAGTCACAGGAGTGGTTGGAGAATCCGGCGCGGTTTTTCCCTGCCGGGCGGCTATTATATGCGCCGGCACTTATGCCAAGGCCCGGTGTCTGTTTGGGGAAACAATTATTCAAAGCGGCCCCAATGGCTTTAGGCCCTCTCATGCTTTAAGCGATTCCTTAAAAGCCTTGGGCGTCGCCTTGTTGCGCTTTAAAACCGGAACCCCAGCAAGAGTAGATAAAAGAAGCCTGGATTTTTCCAAAATGATTCCTCAGCCGGGAGATGAAAAGATTGTACCTTTCTCATTTGAAACAAATCCGGAAAGCATCATGCGGGAACAGGTAAATTGTTATTTGACTTACACAAATGAAAAGACTCACCATATAATAAGAGATAACCTTCACCGCTCTCCATTATACGCGGGAGTTATTGAAGGGACCGGCACCCGTTATTGCCCTTCTATTGAAGACAAGGTAGTCCGGTTTTCCGATAAGAACAGGCACCAGCTGTTTTTGGAGCCTGAGGGCGAGGATACCAATGAATGGTATGTATCAGGCTTGTCAACATCCCTTCCTGAGGATGTGCAATTGAGCCTGTACCGGACTGTAGCCGGAATGGAAAATTGTGTTTTTATGCGTACAGGCTACGCCATAGAATACGATTGTATAGACGCTACCCAGCTTAATTTGACTCTGGAGTTTAAAAATATTTCCGGTTTATACAGCGCGGGGCAATTTAACGGCAGCTCCGGCTATGAGGAAGCGGCGGCCCAAGGGCTTATGGCCGGAATAAACGCGGCCTTGAAGCTGCAAGGGAGAGACTCCCTGGTGTTGGATAGATCCGAGGCTTATATCGGCGTGCTAATAGATGATTTGGTTACAAAGGGCAGCAAGGAGCCCTATAGAATGATGACCTCCAGGGCTGAATACCGCTTGCTTTTACGGCAAGACAACGCGGATTTTCGATTGACTCCCAAGGGATATGAAATTGGTTTGATTTTCCAAGATCGATATGATAAGCTGTTACGAAAAAAAAACATGGTTGAAAAGGAGATAAAGAGAGTAGACTCTGTAATAATATCCCCCGGCAAGGCTGTTAATGATTTTCTGGAAAGCAGAAGCAGCGCCGCCATAGCTTCCGGAATCCGCCTTTCTGAGCTTATGAAAAGACCTGAGCTGGACTATTGGTCTTTGAAGGCCCTTGAGCCCGAGAGGGAGTCTTTGCCTGAAACAGTGGAAGAGCAGGTAAATATACAGATAAAGTATGAGGGATATATACGCCGTCAAGTACAGCAGGTGCGTCAATTTAAAAAAATGGAAGAAAAAAAGATACCGGAGGGCTTTGATTATGAAAGCTTTCAGGGAATTAGGTTGGAAGCAAAACAGAAGCTGAGCAGCATCCGTCCCGCGAACCTTGGACAGGCTTCACGCATTACCGGAGTATCGCCCGCGGATATTTCGGTGTTGATGATAGCATTAGGACGGGATTAGGACGATACAATTAATGTATTCTACGGGGATATACACGAAGCAATTTGCTATAGCATAAAATATAATTATCCCCATGGACAAATGATATACTAACGCGGACAAAATAGATTTACATAATCAGATAAGGGAGGAAATCAACTTGCACCAGGTATGGGGATTATTCATTCCGCTTGCTCAAAAAAATTCATGCAAGCCGATTAAAATAAAAATAGATAATTTTGGAATGGAGCCTATTAAGCCCTATTTTAAAATGATGAATGAAGAAGAAACAGTCCGCTTATTTTTAAACGCCATATGCGATTCAAAGGAGGACCCCAGGGTTTATTTAATGAGGGAAGCGGCGGATATAATTGACTTAAACGAGATACGCAGGTGTCTTGACTCAGCTTCTTGTTATGTAAGCCTTAAAAAGGCTGAAACTAAAGTGCCGGGGGATACAAAAACGAATTCTATTCTAATAAAGGATGGCAGCCGGAACAGTATATTTCACTTACACATGGTCCGGGAGCCTGGAAAAGACCAATGGAAAATTTACGGCATAGAGAAGGAATAGCTTCCGGGGCTATAAAGGAGCTATTGAAGAAAACTCTTGATGAAATGAAGCTTAATATATCTGAACAACAGCTGGAGCAATTTGAAGCCTATTATGCCCTGCTTATGGAATGGAACAAAAAAATGAACCTGACGGCTATAATTAAGCCGGAGGACGTTGTAACCAAGCATTTCGCTGATAGCTTGAGCTTGCTGTTGTTTTATGATATTCCAACCGGCCATGCCTGGATAGATATTGGAGCGGGCGCCGGGCTTCCGGGTATTCCGCTGAAAATAATGCGGCCTGACAGCCATAGCGTGCTGGCGGATTCCCTGAAAAAGAGGATAGGCTTTTTGGATACGGTGAAGGATAAATTGAAGCTTGAACAAATACAATGTATTCACAGCCGGGCTGAAGACTTAGGAAGAAACCCTCTGTACCGGGAGCAAATGGATTTATGTGTGGCCAGGGCCGTAGCTTCTCTTGATATTCTATGTGAGTACGGACTGCCTTTTGTTAAGACAGGAGGGCTGATGGCAGCCTATAAAGGCCCGGGGGCGGAGGATGAAGTGAATGAAGCCAAGACTATCATAAATATCCTGGGTGGTAAGGTGGAGGAAATTCATTCAGTTAAACTGCCCTTTAGTAACATTGAGCACCAGCTGGTTTTTATACGCAAATTAAGTCAGATTCCGGCAAAATATCCCAGAAGCGCTGGAAAAATCAAAAAAAACCGTATTACTTGATACGGTTTTTTTTATTTGTTTGTCGGAAGAAAAATATTGAGAATAGTTGGAAATAAAGTGTGCTTCGGGAAATATATGCTATGCTTGTACAAGATATTTCCAATCGCTTTATGATGAAGGAGAAAGCTGGTTGCCGGGGGCAACCGTTCGCTTCCGAACGAGCGACATGAAGGAGGAATTAATTTTATGGTAGCAGAAGCTTTATCCACATTGAGAGAAATCATATACTTACCTGTAGACAAAATCAAACCAAACCCTTATCAGCCCCGGCGTTTTTTTGAAAGAGGCGCGTTGGATGAATTAGCTAATTCTATCCGGGAATACGGAGTGATTCAGCCAATAAGCGTCAGGCTGACTGTGGGGTACGGCTACGAGCTGATAGCCGGCGAACGAAGGCTAAGGGCCTCAAAAATAGCAGGGCTTATGACAATACCCGCTATAGTAGTAAATATCAGCGAGCAGGACAGCGCAATTTTGGCCATTATTGAAAATCTCCAGCGTAAAGATTTGAACTTTTTAGAAGAAGCGGAAGGCTACGCAAATCTTATACATGACTATTCCTTTACTCAGGAGGAGTTAGCCTCCAAAATAGGAAAACGTCAATCTACTATTGCCAATAAGCTGAGGCTTCTTCGGCTGCCAAAAGTGGTACAATCCATGCTGTTGGAAAACGATTTGACCGAACGTCACGCCAGAGCCCTATTAAAGCTGGAGAACGAGGAGGAGCAGCTTAACATCCTCAAAAAAGTAACATCGGAAGAGCTGACGGTCAAAAAAACCGAAGAGCTTGTGGACAAGTATTTAAAGCAAGCAGGCAAGGAAAATACTTCCGCGCCCAAATTTAAAATCAAACGCTTTATCCGGGATATCCGTCTATTTACCAATACTGTAAAGCAGGCAGTAGATTTAATGCTTCAATCAGGCGTAGACGCGGTGTATACGATGAAAGAAATGGATGACGGCTGTGAGATTGTTGTAAAGATTACATATTAGTAGGGGCGGCATTCTGCCGCCCGTCATATGCCCACCGCCTGTCATATACTGTCATGAACTGGATAATATGATTATTACGTTTAATATCACCTGTTTATGTTATTGCATTCGGGTGTTGTGCGGGCGGCAGAATGCCGCCCCTACTCCCGCCGTCGTTGCGGGTACGCCTGCAATGACGAGAGGTACGGCTATTGCACAGTTCGAAAAAACTCAAAACTCTTCCCATTCGAAAGGCTCCGCAGTTCCGTCCGCCTTCATGAAAAGCGTTGTCCCCAGCACGCCGCACTCTTCCCTTAGGCTGGCCATGGCGGCGACATCCTTGGCAGCCTTATATTTCTCATAAACCTCACTATTCTCCACAAAATCTAAACGTCCCACAGAAACGCAGACCTTATGCTCTATGAACGCATTGACCAGCCTGGCTTCAAAATCGCTCCGCTCGCCCTCCGGAACAAGTCCGTCTATGGTTATAAAAAAGTTGATGCCCGACTTTTTATCGGCGATATATTCCTCAAATGTCAATTCGCTTGAGAAGTTTTCTGATACCGCTCTTTCACCGCCGCCGCAACTAATCATGTAATAATCGGCTTCAATAGCCTCGTCCAAAATGGATGTTATCAACTCCTGCGTTTGCTTCAAAAACATCACGCACGGATAGGTCTCCTTGACGATCAACTCACCGTCCTTCTTTTGGCAGCTTATCCAAAAAGTTTCACCGGGGAATTTAGCGGACTCCAAAAGCATCTGTGTCGGCCCGCCCGCCCCGCCGCCGAAGGGACCGTGATAGGAAAACGTATCGTCATACTTCTCATTCATATGTGCAATTACCTGCTCCTGCAGTGTTACCGGGGCCATACAACCACTCACTCCCATTAGAATGACGGCTGAAACCGCCGCAAACAAAAGGCGTCTCATCATAAGCAAGCTATCCCTCCGATTATTAAACCGATCGCTACGACGCCAAACCCAGCGGACATCACCCATGCCGCATATGCCATAAACATTTGCGAAGATTTCGATTGGTATCCGGGTTCGGCAAGCTCAACCCCTTTCAGCCCCCAACCTACGAGTGGGTAATGGACTATCCTGTACGCAATTTTGACCTCGCAGCCTTTCGGGTGGCTCTCACGGGTAACATTGCCTCTGGCAGGAATGCAGCTCCAGTGCTTGCCCCCCGCGTCAAACGCCACAAGGGGCTCCAGATCCGAACCGTTATATTCATAGCCGTTTACAATGGCTACGCCGGGCTGCTTCTCCTGTGCAAACATCCTTATATCTCGTTTGATAACGAAACCGATATATAGACATCCGCCCGCTCCCAGAAGGAGCGCTAAGCCTATAAAAATCATCACACTCATTCCTTTCATTCATTTCATCTCTCTTATCCCTTTCATTCCTTACTTGTGGTGTAAAGGCAGACATAAAATTGATCACCGCCCCACCCTTACACCTTTTGGCGCATAGTACGCATTCAGTATAGCAGAGCCATCTTTCTGTTTCAACAGCGCTTGGGGCTGTTGTTTTGTTGCTTTAAATCTCAAATCTTAAATCTGGTAAATTCCCAAAGTAAGTTCCACAGTTGGATAGGTCATGGACTTTACTATGAAAAATGCCTTAAAACGGAGTAGACTTTACTATGAAAAATTTAATTAAAGCAAAAGAAACATAGGAAACATAGGGTATAACCGGTACAAGAAGGACGTAAAAAGGGCGCAGTAAAGCGCTCGGAAAATGGGTAGTTTCAGAGTAAGTTCCACTTATTAAGATTTTAGTTTGGGAAATTTTCTTGTTTTTATCTAGGGGAATAAGGGTGTACCGTTATTTCTGAGTCTTTAACAGTAAGGGTGATTGAACAACATCTTCGGCTGGAATGTGTTTTATACCCAATACTGAAAGTAGCTGCTCTCCGTAGGTAAACTCGAACAGCTCATATGGAGACTTGCCATTCAAGATGGCACGTTTAACGCTATTAACATGAGAGAATATTAAATTTACCGTATCTTGTGTAAATGAATCAAATGAGCGGCCTTTAGGAACAATGTCGCGGAAGATGGTATGGTTTTTCTCAACCCTGGGTTTTTGGTACGCCTTGTTAGGGTCGCAAAAAAACAAGCGGGTTTCCACATTATTGTCCGCGTCGTTTTCGATAGCCCATACATTTGAAAACTCGCCCCCGTTGTCGGTCAATTTTAATGGGAATACGTCTCCAAAGCGGATAGAAGCTTGTGCCAGTCGTTTTTTAAGCAGCGTAATTTTTTGTGTAACCTCCGCCGCGGTTTTATTCTCAAGCAACAAGCCAAGCATAAAATTGCAGAAGGTGAAGTGCA
>Ga0153939_1000332_pt1 | contig 17288 bp, 19 predicted proteins | sample TSNJ023MetaG_FD_104734 | JGI IMG/M metagenome (GOLD analysis project Ga0153939, IMG submission 104734) | Attine ant fungus gardens microbial communities from New Jersey, USA - TSNJ023 MetaG | ecosystem: Host-associated > Fungi > Mycelium > Unclassified | place: USA: New Jersey, Brendan T. Byrne... | reverse complement strand
TAGCGGGTACCGCAGTTGTATTTTATGGATTATCTCTTTTAAATATGTCTAAGAAAAGTGTTTAAACACGGGGATACTGTTTAATCCCCAACTTAACCGCTATTCCCATTTAAAAAACCGAAGTGAAATGGCAATGCAGATAACAGCAAGCGCAGCCATCACGATAATTGGTACAAAAACGCTGTCAACAGGCAGCCCTAAGGAAGCAGCCTTGAGCAGTTTTATCCCCTGGGTTAAAGGAAGCACATCCGCAACCTTCTGGAGCGCAGGGGGCATGACTTCATATGGTAACGTAGCCCCGGAAAAAATCAGCATGGGAAAATACAATATACTGGCGATTATACCGGCAATTTTTGTGTTCGGAGCTACACCGCCGACCATCATCCCAATGCTGAATATTGATAACATCACTAAGAAATAACCGCTGATAAAATGTAATATATTTCCCGATAATTGAAATCCGAAAATAAGTTTAGCAGTCAGATAAACCAGCAAGAGCGATACGAGTGCGTAAATTGTATAGATCACTACCTGTACGGATAATATCATTGCGGGACTAACGGGTGTTACTTTGAAGCGTTTCAGGATTTTTTTGTTTCGGTAATCCGACACAACCAACGGAAGCCCCATAACGCCCCCCGCACAAATAGATATTGTTGAAATGGCACCAAAAGACTGCTCTAAAAATGAATACTCCGCATTGTCATAAGCAGGTTTATTCCCATAAATCACACCGAGAATAATCAACACTACAAGGGGTACACAAATTGCGAAAATAAACATATCCATTCCCCGCAGCGAGAGCTTCAGCTCGTTTTTAAGCATTGTACGAAATGTTTTCATCATTTACCGCCTCCTCGTCTGAATACCAAAGATACGCATCTTCAAATTTTTCATAAGGGCTTGAAGCAATTGCTTCCTGTACTGTTCCGTAAAATACGGTCTGCCCTTTTTTCAGTATGCAGATATGATCGCACAATGCTTCCACTTCATCCATAAAGTGTGAAGTCAGAAGAATCGTTAATCCTTTCACCTTTAAGTCGGACAGAATCTTCCAAACCTCCCGTCTGGCTTTCGCATCAAGCCCTGTCGTTAATTCATCCAAAAATACGACTTTAGGGTTTGGGATAAGTGCCAGAACAATAAATAATTTTTGCCGTTGGCCTCCTGATAGCTCCTTAACAGGACTTTTCGATTTGTCAGTAAGTCCAAATTTCTTCAAGATTGTTTTATAACCTGGTGCATCTTTATAGAGAGCCTGTGTAACCTGGCATAGCTCGTCTACGGTAATATGATCCTGATAATTTGCTTCCTGAAACTGTACCCCTACATTTTCAAAAAGCTGTTTTCTTTGTTTGTGCGGATCCATTCCCAGAATGGAAACATTTCCGCTGTCCGATTTCTTTGTGCCTAAAATACATTCGATCGCCGTGCTTTTACCTGCACCGTTTGCACCAAGCAGCCCAAAAACGGTTCCATGTTCTACCGACAAATTCAATTCCTGTACTGCTGATAAGCCGTTATAGGATTTTGAAAGCTGCCGGGCTTTGATGACTTCATCCATCTAAATTTCCTCCTTGTGATTGTATTTGCATGAACAATCATACCATCTAAAAAAAGGTTGGTGTTAAGATGGAGGGTTAGAGCGTGTTTGAAAAATGCTCTGGTAATATCTTGATTTCATGTTGTGAAGGATTTCGATCATTTTTTCAGCGTTTCTCTCTGCTTCTTGCAAAGAAACAATCAGCTTGTCACATGCGGAGATAATATCCGTATCATCTTTCGGTGTATTCAATACCTTTTTTAAATTAACCTGTGGATTCATAGACAGCTCATTAAGCATACGCAGGATTGCTTCCAAAGAATAGTTGGCACATCGGAGCGACCTGATAATTTTTAACCGCCTGATATCATGATCCGTATAAACACGGTACCCATTCTTTTTTCTTTTTACTGACAGTAATCCATTCAATTCCCAATTTCGGAGCGTGTCCATTGTGATATTCAGTGTCTCAGAAACTTCCTTACGTTTCAGGTATCGCTCATCTCGTATTGGTTTTCCTGATAAAAGCTGCTTTACAATCCCGATCGCTTCCTCTGCGTTTTTTTGCTCCTGATATATCTGGACCAGATATTCATTTGCAAGAACAAGAGCCTTGTCAAAATCCCCATTAGCGGAAACCTTTACCGTTTCAACAATCTTTTTTCTTAAGCCGTTTTGGAGAATTTCTATCTGAAATGCGATGCGGGCAAGTCGTAACTGCTCAATATGAAAGTCAGTAAATACACGGTATCCATTCGCCTTACGCTTTGCCCGGGGTATCAAGCCCCATTCTTCATAAAAGCGTACCGTATTGGGATGGATGCCTATCATCTTTGCGACCTCTGAAGTTTTATATGTGTTCAAATATGTTCACCTCCAATTTCCTCTATCATACCATCCAGACATAGTCTGGTGTTATAATGGAGGGTTTTATTGTATCAGAATATTTGTACAGAAGCAATTGTGCAATTTTAAAATATGTACCCATTCCACATTGTGGTTAGTGTCTAAATTGCTTTCGATACACTTCATTGCACGGGCAGTGTATCCTTTTAAGCGTGGTGAAGCATTAAGAAATTATTGATTTTAGAAATTCTGCTAAAAACTTTGCACCACATTCAAGCAAATTACAGTCCACTGTGTCTAAAGTGTCTTTTTGCGTATGAGCATACATCAAGCCGCCCTCATAAAAATCTGTTGACGCAATGGCTATACTCGGTACACCTTTCATTGAGTATATAACATGGTCGCCGGAATACCATTCCGGCCCTGCTGATATATTCTGGTGGTTGCAGGATAGACTATCCAGCAAACGACTTATATCCGGGTCTACATTGTAGGAGGAAACCGCGATTTTTGATCCAAAATGACCGGGAGAATCCATGTTTATTACTAAATCGGGAGCATTTCCGCGTTGTTTACAATCCTCTAAATAGATGAGTTCCCCGGTCGCTCCAAAATATTCCTCGCTATTGAATGGGATAAATTCAATATTATAATCCAGTTTATAGTCTTTCAAAAAATCCATTGTCCGTATCATCAATGCCAATCCTGCGGCGTTATCAAGCGCGGCGGGTGTGTTATATTTGCTGTCCATATGAGCGCAAACCATAATATTCCTTATAGCGTCTTTTGCGGCTTTTCGCGCTATAAGCTGATAGCTTGTTGCGCTGTCATTCCGTGAACCAATATGGAGTTTAATATCCTCACCTTTTAAGTGTGGTTCTATTTCTTTCCACACATCAACCGAAATGTAAGCGGATGGCAAAATGAAGTTTCCATCTTCAAAGAAATAAAATGGATTTAGTTCATATATAGGATGTTTGCCTGTAACCGTCAGAATGGCGATTGCTCCACTATTATCCAGCACATTTATAATTTCCCTGTGTTCATCAGGATAATAAAATGGATAGTCTTTCGGCTGCATTGATGTTTTGGTCAACTCGTTTTGTAATATAAGGATTTTTCCTCGACTGTCAGCTTCTTTCAGTTCATCTAATGAGCCAACGATAATACATTGTGCCGCTCCGCTAAACGGCTTGGAAAAGGGGCTTGGCGAGATATCATATTTTTGTCCGCTGATATTCACTGTGGAATTGTCTTTGCTCCAAACAAGGCAATTAAACGGTAATGACCGCGTGGAATAATCCATATCGGCAAATAGCTTTTCAAGATAATTTATCAACATACTGTTTTCCTGTGTACCTACTGGTCGCTCTTTTGCTATTACTTTCATCAATTCATTTATCACTTATTTCCCACCTTTTTAAGTATTTATTTTAGAAAGAACAACGCACATCACCTCTCTATGGCAAATCATAACATAAAAGCAGGGGGGTGGTGTGCGAATGTAAAGTTTAATATTTATAGTGTTTCCATTTCATTAAAGATGGGCGGTATCTTTTGAGCCGCATCCATAAGTTTTGATAACTCATATAGCCAACGATCACCTACTGAAATCAAATCATCTGGTTCTGGTTCATTAAGAGCAGTCAAGACTTTATCGGATTGTCCTTTATCATACATGGATATACTGTGATGGATAGAAGTCATGCTATATCCAGCTTGTCGCAACATGTATATCACTTTTAATCTATCCAAGTCTATTCCCCTATACCGCACTTCACCAGTTTGCCCCTTTATATCGGAAGATATCAAATAATTACGCTCCCAATTCCTCACGGCTTCAACAGTAATACCAAGTAATTCCGCAATCTCTTTACGGGAGAGACTTTTCTGCCCCTCAAAATTTTTTATTATTTTTTCTGGTGATGCCCATTTTTGCAATACATCAGCCGTCTTTTGGGCTAAATCAATTTCCTGCTCAATCACTTGTATATAGTCATTTGCGTACTGCTTTCCCAAATCCCATTGCTTTTTAGCCGCCGCCCACATGACTTCATTTCCCGCATTTCTGATACGCCGATTTGTAAAGGGATATCCAAAAATACATCTACATATTTTAATTTGCATAACGTGTAACTGACTAAACTCACGATAATTATTTTTACATCTCTTTGCCGGTGATATGTAACCAAGCCGCTCATATAGTCTTATAGTATTCGGGTGAATATTATAAAGGTTGGCCAATTCAATCGGCTTATAGGATTTTTTATTCTTCTGCATAGTACCTTTTCACCTCCATCTATGTATTATTTACTTAATATAAGTATAGCGTACTTCAAATAATCTCTCAATGATGTTATTGCTATTCTTCTTATCCTTTTATATTATGAATGAAAAAATATCGATATTTGCAAATAAAAAGAAAAAACACTGTAAACTTGGCAACTTACAGCGTTTAATCATTTAATATTATAAATGAGCATAACTAACCAAACTCATTATAGTAAATCTAATTAGCCTTTTCAATCTTTCAACCTATTAAAAAGCAATTTGATTTATTGTCATGATTGATTATAAAAGAACTACGAATGTTCTAAATGTGCTACTATATACTTTTTAAGTACGATGAATACACCTTCTAGCACAAAACCCTTAGAGTTTTAAGACTTTATTCTAAAAACGAAGAAAATAAAGTTTTGAGCTTTAGCTTGGATTTAGACAATAAATCAATTCAAGTTATTGTCCATCCCCGTCGTATAACTATTTTTCACTTGAGTATCGCTTTAATTCTAACTTTTCCAATAAAGTCTTTGTAATTGGCTTCCAATCTATATTCACCATCTTCTGGTAATTCGAAATTTTCGTTTGTTGATTTATCTGTTTCGAATGTATACAATACACGTCTATCGGCATTAACCAATTGTAAGTGCCATTCTCCCATACTCACATTAGAATTAAATGTTATCTCAATGTGCTCTCCCTTTTTTCCATTAAAGGTTATTACAGGGTCTCCTGATTGTAATTCCTTTGTATTTATAGTTATTGTGCCAACCCTTTTCACTGACATGTAACTTGCTATTAAAAAAATCATCCCACAAATACAAATTATTAATAAAAGTAGAACTATATATCTTTTTTTTATCATTTTAAGATCCTTTCGCTTTCATTATTAATAATAAATCTTTGATATTAACAGCATTTACTATATCTTCACCCGATATATTTACATATAACTCATCTTCTATCTTAATCGCAATTTCAAATAAATCTAACGAATCTAATGATAAACTATCGATAGTAGAATCTAAGTTTATTTGGTTTTCATCCATACCCAGAACATCAGCAACTATAGATATTATTTTTTCCTCCATTTTTTAAATTATGTACTTTTTGTACTTTCCTCCATTATTTTATTTATATTACAAAACTTCTTTAAATAACCTACTCTTAAATATTTCCATTGTAAAAAATTTTTCTTGCAATCTTAAGGAATTCAAATTCTTTCCATCTACATCGCTACATAGATAACGTCTTCCGTTTTCTTTTGTCCATTTTTCCACTTCTCTAAACATATTAATCATCATTTTTATATTTCTCCTATACTCTAATTTTACATAATAGTAAGGGATATAGACGTACTCTTCTAAGTGAAAATTAAAGTCTTTATCATTAAGGCAAGCTTCCACAAATCCCACTACATTACTATCAATTTCAGCTAGTAGAACTATAGCACTGTCTGATATAAGAACTTGCTGATAATACTTTTTTCTTTCTTCTTTCGCTTCTTCCGTTAAGTTGTCAGCATAGATTTCATGCATTTTATGCACTGCCTCAAATAACTCTACCCATAATTCTAACACAGAATCTAAGTCCTCACTACTTGCCTTTCGTATTATATACTCCATAAACTTCCTCCTCATGATCCTAAAGCATTTTGCCTTTATCTATTTTATAAATCAAATCAGCATCTTTCAAAGTAGATTTTCTATGTGTTATTATTATCACTAATTTCTCCTGAGATTCTTCCTTTAGTAACGCTACTATAATATTCTCATTACTCACATCAAGAGCTGATGTGGGTTCATCCAGTAATAATATATTGCACTTCCTAGATAACGCAATCGCTATACCTAATCTCTGCTTTTCTCCACCTGAAAGATTACATTTTTCATTGATTATTGAATTATATCTGCTTTCTAGAGCCATAATTTTATCATGTAAATTTACCTTTTTACAATATTCAATTACATTACTTTCTGAAAGACCTGAATTAACAACAAGAAAATTTTCCATGATACTCATGTTTAATAAAATGACCTCCTGAGGTACAACTGCAAAACAATGCCTTGCCTCAATTCCAATAGTATTATAGTTTTTACCATATAAAAATATATTTCCACTTGTCGGAATATAATATTTTAAAAGTAATTTTATTAAAGTGCTTTTACCGGAACCTGATTCTCCCATTATTCCTATCAAACCTTTATTGGGAAATTCCATACTAATATGTTCTAAAACATGCTCATTTAAATTATAATTAAATTTAAGATTTTTTATTTTTAAATACTCTTTAGCTACTGCATTTACTTTATTATTTTTTTTCACTTCTTGCTCAAGATTACAGAATTCATATATTCTATTTAAAATAGGTTTTGTATTTTTAAACTCAATTACTCCATTTACTATTTCATAAAAAGGCTGAATCAATATTTGAAATAGCAGACCTAAAGTAACTATTGAACCTACTGTAAGCATATTATTAATGATATCAATACAGCCTAGCAAGTATATAACTGATAAGGAAATTAAAGTAAATAATACGCTTATATTATTTATTACTAATGTTAATATATTTCTTTTTTTTGTACTGTTATACTGTTTTACCAATGTTTCATTATGGCTATTTATAATTTGATTTTCAAACGAATAATTTTTAATTGTATTAATCATCGCAAGCATTTGCTCAATTTTCGAATATAAAGTATCGTTATTTTGAGCAATTTTCTTGGATATTATTTCTAAATTCTTATCTAATTTATTACTCAAAACAAAAAATATTATAAAAAGTACTAAGACAACTATTGTTATTTTCCAAGATATTGATAACATAGCTATAATTATTAATGTAATTAGCAGTATATTTTTTATTAATGTAGAAAAAAAATTAGAAACAAAATCACTTACTTGTTTTGTATCATTTGTCATTTTAGATATAATTTCACCCTTTTTTGCTTTATCAAAAAAGTCCATGGTAGCATGAAGGACTCTATAAAAAATTTTTTGTGAAATATTCATATGAATATTCAAAACCAATTTGTTAAAAACTAAATCTTTAATAATTCCAATTAAAGGCTGTGACATTGTCGCAATGAAAAAAAAAAGGACTCCATTTCTTATATCATTGATATTTTTTGCTTCTAAAACATTATCTATAAGATACCCTGACGCTATGGGAGATAGTAAGATAGTTACAGTATATATTAAAATAGTAAAAAATCCAATCCAATACAACTTTAAACTATTTTCTAAAAAAAAACGTATTTTTTTTAAATATATTTTCATAATACTATAACACTACCTCCTTTTTTTCAAAAAACTCTTTCCGCTTATTTAACAAAGCTTCTTCTATTGTATATTTCCACTTTTCACACTCCGGATTATTATCATTTCTAATACCATTATAAGGACAGCCTCCCATACATATAGGCAATATCCAACATTCTCTGCATTTTTCATGTTCAAAAGGTGACCACATCATATAATCAATATTGTTCTTTAATCTATAATCATTAAATCCATTGCCTGATTTTATATCCAATATATTTCCAATAGTCAAGACCTCTTCACCAATATCATTCCAACACTTATACATAAATCCTTGACCATCAATTACATAAGCACCCATAGAATCTGCTCCGCAATAGTTAGTCTTAACTCTTGGATAATATTCCACTGTTGATCCTTTACTAAATCCATACTTTTTTAATAATTCACGATTCTTAAAATCAATATCTGCGTAATTTTTATTAGAAAGCAAAGTTTCTTTTACATTAACTCCAACTCCTGTATCACCACGGACATGTCCTAAATTCACTGATAAATCATTTAGATTATTTTTTCGTAAAATTTCTAATAATTCTTCAATATGCTCTTTATTTTGGTCATCAATATTAACTCTTATATGAGTATCTAATTCCCTGCTTTTTAATATTTTAATATTTTCAATAATCTTACTAAATGTATCTATATCTGCATTCTTAAACTTTCTTCTTTTATTATGTATTTCTGGGGGACCATCAATCGTAATCTGGTAGCCATTGATTTTTAGCGTTTTAAAAGTATCTATAATATTTTGATTTAACAGATAGCCATTCGTTATAATAAAAGCATTGTAAGTAACTTCATTTTTCTCACATAAGTCAATAAACCTCTCTGATAAGGATATAATAATATCTTTTCCTAATACTGGCTCTCCACCATACCAAGTTATAGATAGCGAATTAATATTTTTCACCTTCTTTTTTACCAACTCTACTATAGCTTCTTGTATGCTTTCTGACATATACCCCTTTTTTGGTGTTTCATAACAATATGGACATGCAAAATTACACTCCAAGGTAGGTGCTATAGTTAATGCTAGATTATTCTCAACAAATTTTGAGGATAAATAATTATATTCAAGTATTTTTAGTTCATCTACATCGTCACTTACTAAATAGCCACTGGCAAGCATGTTATTAAATATTTCTTTCTGAGAAACATTTAAAGATCCGATATCTAATGTTTCTATATTATTATATATATTCCAAAATCGTCCATCTATCTCCGCTAATGCACAAGTAGCACTATTAAATGCAACATCTTTATCCCCACTTCTAATTATCTTATTGTACTTTGAAACTTTCATAAAGTCCTCCATTAATAAAATTTTCTATATTTATAGTGTAAATGGCTGAAGCAAAACTTATTACCAAAGATCAATTATACTTCCATATCTTCAATATAATTTTGCATCAGCCATAAAAATTATTACTCTAATACATTAAATCCAACTACTGATTACGCTTTCTTTTCACCACATGCATTCTGACCGCCATGTGCTAGACATATTAAGCTGATTTTTCTCAAAAAACTTCCGTTTTCAATAACTAACATATTTGTAACCTCCAATTCACTTAAGTGTTTTTTCTACATGCATCGCCATTTGAACCTTTAACGTCACAGTATCCACTTTTTACAGTGATAGTCTGTGGTAAACTTAAAAATGTCATCGTTCATCCCTCCTTAGTATTTATTATATAAACCTAATATATAATCAAATATATCAAGTTTCTACCAAACAATTATTCATATATACGACATGCATCACCAGCACTATTATAGATTTCGCATACTGAAATCTTTGCTGGGCATGAGCTTTCAGGCTTCCCAAATTCATTGCAAAAAGTTACAATTGGAAATTTTCTGTACCCCTTTACGATAACCTTCATTTCTCTTCCTCCCTCTTTAACCATCAAAAGAAACACTTGAGCATCTTACATTACACTCATTACCACTCGGACTGTATACATCACAAAAGGTACGAATTATTATTTTGTCTCTTATTGCTTTAACGATGTACTTCATGTTTTTCACCACCTCTCTATTAATTATGCTAAAGCTGCAGTACGGCAGCTACCATAGCCATTATTACAACTACATAGATAGCACTTAGATCCGCAATCTGTGTTACATGAACCAGTGGCTCCATTGACCCCACATGCAAAATTTACCCTAAAATAATCAGGTCTCATCAAAAATATCATGTTGTTTTCTCCTTATCTTTAACTTCTCTTTTTGTACATTAAATATTGAATTTTCAACGAATCATGAGTTTATCACAGCTTATAATGAAAATGGTTTCTCGGCACCACTACTATTTTTAAAGCTCGGGCAAATCTCCTGCCAACTTATTAGGAAGGAGCGTAGCTTTATGAAAGATTTATTGGAAATCTGTAGAGTCATTTTAAAACCGCCGGACATCTTTGCTCCTGGACCGGGCTATGCCCCGGCAATGCTTTGTGAAATCGTTGGGTTATTTCTGTTAAGCGTAATACTTATCTCTTTGCTTGTATTGGAGGATTAAGCAGAAAAAGGAGCCAAAAAAGCAATTGTTGCACTTGCCAGAAAACTTTTAGTAATCATCTACACCATGCTAAAACAAGGTACTTTATTTGATGAATTCTGTTTTGAGACCCGAAGAAAAAGCTGCGAACAAAAGCAACTTTCAAGATACATTTGCGAATTAGAAAAGCATGGATATCATGTAGAATCAGCCAGTTAAGCCCTGCTTTCACATTTCCTCTTACACAGTAGCGGGTTGCTTCTTTATTTGCTGTGTCTTTATGATTGTTAAAAACAATTATTGTCAAAGTTCAAATTTACTAATAAGTATTTATTTTCGTAGCAAGGTGTCTAGGCATTTACAATGTACGAAGTTTGAGTTGATTTATTATATTATATCTAAATATCTATGCATTTTTCAATAGATCTGTCGTGAGTTGCGTATTGGTGTCGTGAAAAGTATGCATAGTGAATATTCCAGTACGTGAGCAGCATACTGGTGTCGTGAATGATACGAATAGTTAAGATTCCACAGTACTTCTTCAACAAGTATATCCATATAGCCTATGGTTTGCAAAAGGGGATAGGAGTCCGATAATAATAATCATGAAAGCATATACTCAATGTATACCGCTAACAGAAGTTTTTCCGCAAATCAGCAAATTTACGTTTTCTCTCCGATAGTAGTTTCGGCAATGTCGATATATTCTGGATTTTTTTGTTGGAGATTTATCAAAATACGGGATTTTGAGGAAGAATCAACTGTCTCTAACTATCGTTTTAATGGAATATCAAGAATTATATATAAAAAGAAAAAATCATCCCTTCGGGCAAGACTTAAGTAAAAGAACTTGTCTGGATGGATAAATTATTTTAGGGAAAGAGCACCTGAAATAATGACGGAAGATTCCGTTTTCTTTAACCAATCAGTTTTGGCATAACACTTATATATTTTTGAAAAATATGCGATTCAGGAAGTTTTTCTGTTATTCAGCGTTTGAGTGATTGCTGCAAATAGTAATATGGTATGTGACGCCATTCCGAGAGCGAGTGACATAGCAATCCACCTCAATGATACATCCATAAATATGTTTATTAGAAATACTAAGCAAAGAAATATAATAGAAAGCGTTCGGCTTAATGTTTTCATGCGATTATACTTTCCCTTGCTCATAGGATTGTTTTCATGTTCTATCGGAGCTTTTACCCAGATAAGTAATGTTGATAAACAAGCAAGCCCCATACTTAATACTGGTGATGTGACCCGTGTGATTACAAATAGTGACATTAATAGGATTGTTGTAGACATTATAAAGCAACGCAAATGAGTTTTTGTATGATACCCACCCGCAGTATTTCTTAAAAGAATAAATGAAATATGGTAAATTATTGTTTGTGGTATCATATTAAAAAGCAATGCAATTATTACTATTGAAACAACGTCTATAATATTGTTATATATTGCATGAAAACCATATTCATAAATGTCCCTGTCATCTTCATCAATGACTTGTTTATGAACTAAATAATCGGTACTTATAGTTATTAATTTTTCCAACATAAAGAGAATCCCCCTTTTTTCTATAATAAGTTCTCGGAATCTTTAGCCCTTATTTCATAAGGATCTTCGATTCCTATATTTAAAAATCACCCACTTTTTTCGCCAAAACACTTGACAAATCCTCAAAAATTTGTGGCGAAGCCAGTTCAATATATTATTTTTCGACTGGCGGCGATTTTTAATGTTACCTTGTAATTCTGGCGGTCATACCGCCTACCAAGATACTCTCGTATCTGAGTTACTTAAGTTCTACCCGGATTCTTTTTCTATTTCTAAGGATTCCTGGCACACCGTTATTGAATTCTGGTATTTGGATCTTTCCTTGACCGACTCTTTGATGGCTGACAGCTACTCCAAGTTTGGACCTGAGCCCAGGCTCCCGTCTTGTATGCTGCGTTCTTACCTACTCTCCATTAAGTTTGGCTTTTCCATTGATCGATGGGCCGACTTGCTCAAGGAATTCCTCTCTACGCTATTCTTAGCGGGTTTTCCCTCGGAGACACTCCAGGCGTCGGTACTTTCTATGATTTTTGCTCACGATTATGGGATTCCGACTCTAAACACCTTTCTCCACAGCTTCGTTTTTCTAAAAGTAAGCCTAAGAAGGGTGATGAAAAAGGGGATAAAACTCCGTTCAATACCGAAACTTTGTCCGCTAGACTGCTTCATTTTCTACAACGCTTTTCAATAACGCCTAATCATGCTTTTGCACTTATTTTCAGGCTTTATCAAGAACAATTCCTCAATACTTCCATCCATGCTGGGCTCATTGATCCACAGCATTTAGCTTTGGCTGGAGATGGTACTCCTATCAAAACTGCTTCCTATTTACGCAAAAGACGAGCCTGTGATTGTCAAAAAAACGGCATCACTTCCTGCAAATGCAAGCGTAAATTTTCACAACCTGATACCAATACTGGGTGGGACTCTTCCAGGGAAGCTTATTTTAATGGTTACCATTTGTTTATCTTTGTTGCGTCTGATTCTGCTAATGATCTTCCCATTTTTCCTATGCTAGAACGAACAATGGTAATTACAAATATAAGAATTCTTTTACCATTGATCCTGATGGTGTCCCGCGCTGTAAGTTGGGTTTACCTATGAAGCATGATGGGCATGAAAAGAAGAAAAATCGCTGTAAGTTCCGCTGTCTGAAAGCAGACCGCAAACATGGCTGTTTTTGTGAAAAACCTTGTTCATCCTCTAAATATGGACGGATTGTACACACACAGCTCAAAGATAACCCACGAATTTTCAATATACCGCCAAGAGGCAGCGCAGCATGGAAAAAGGAATATGCCAGAAGAACTTCTGTAGAACGCTCTAATAAACGTCAGAAAATAGACTACAAATTAGAAGGCGGCAGGCACCGATCTTCAAAGATGTGGTACTGCCGCCTCTATGGCATCATGATGCTCCAACATCTTGATGCCTGGGAAATGTCCTCAACTGAAGCATTTCAACAAGCGATTTTGAAAATCGCTTAACTTTGTAAACAATACCTATTTTAAAGCATAGCTTCTGCTATGTCTATTTTTCATACAAAAAATCTTCTTATTTTTTCTAAATCTGCCAGTATTCAATTTTCAATCTACGATGGAATTAGATTTATCTAATTCCGAGAATCTATTATATGTAATTTTATAGTGTAACAAAAACGGATTATTATACATCTGACAATTTCAGCATGGCAAGAACAGAAAACTCATAATTTTCATGCTTGTATGTTACAAAACCTCCAGTTTTTTCAGCAATTACTTGAATTTGTTTTGTACCAATGCCATTTACTCCTGTAGTTCTTTTAGTAGACTTTAAACTTCCGAATAATCTTGAATTTCCTTTTTCTCTCGTTGTATTTTTACAGGCAACTGCCCAATAAGAGTCAATTATGCGGGTGTTTAAATTTATAAAATGAGGATGGTCAGCTTTCTGGTTGGCCTCAAATGCATTGTCTAAAACATTACCAATCAGAATACATAAATCAACATCACTAACCGGAAGACCCTCTGGAAATTCTATATTAGCTGTAAAATGTATGTTTTCTTGATTTGCAATTTTTGCCCTGGTACTAATAAGGGTATCCAATATTGGATGCTTAACAAATCCTGAAAGCATCGTATCTTCATCAGTTAAATCAGCGACATAGTCTTCTAAAACGTCAAATTCCTTTGCTTTTATATACCCTGAAATGACGGAAAAATGATTATGCGAGTCATGATGAAGTGTAGATATTCGAGAATACATTTCATTGATTTCGCTAATATGTTCCTTCGTCATTTCTGCCATGCGTAGTTGCAGTTTTGAATGTGCAAGCTCTTTCAGATTTGTTGTAAGCCTATTATAAAGTGCAACAACACTCACAATTATTACTGTAAGGACAAGGCTTCCTATAGTCATTAAGGGTTGTGACATATTTACAGGGAGTTCATCACCATATTTGAAGAGAACCTCAAGCATAACCCAACAGCCTGCAGGAACGAGTAACAAAAAAGCACAATCCTTCCATTTAAGACTAACACTTTTATCAATATTTTTAGTAATAAAATAATATATTGCAAATAATATAATCTTCGTAACAATAATAAATATCATTCTGTCAACACTAAACGAATCTACTTGTGTGGCAGAATTATTAGGGAGCAATAAGTATATTCCAATTATTAAAGCATCTACAATTCCATCTAGGACAATGGAAATAACTCTCCAAATCAAATGCATCCTGAACTTACCATAGAAAACGAAATGAGCATATATTAATCCGGTAGCAACAGAGAAATAAGGACGAAATCCAAAACCCATTATATAATAAGCAAGTCTAACACAAATAAAAATCAGTCCTGCAAATATTTGCTTTTTCCTGCCAATTTTGGTATCCAGCGTTCGATAAAGAAAAAATATATTAAGTGCAATGGTTGAAAGTTCAGCGAATCTTTCCACGATGAATTCTAATGTAATCATATTATCCTCCCAAATACGTCATCAGAATATGCCTCTAAAAGCTCATTTATGTATTTTCTACTAACCGATAAATTTTTAATTTCTGTTCCTTTTATGAGGTTTACATAATAAGGATACGTTGTTTTTATATTATGTATTTTGTCTTTTGAGATTACATAGGATCTGTGGATTCGGACAAAACAGTCGCTGTCCCAAAGGTTGAGCATCTCACTAAGCGATCCCCTGCACTCTACCTTGGAATCTATCATATGATAGATAAGTGTGTGGTTAATCACTTCAACAAATACAATATCTCGCTGACGCAGATTCACAATCTCGTTTCCTGTTTGAATTTTTAAACTTCGTTCACTTTTTTGACTTTCAATGACCCTATCCAGAAATAATGTTAATCTTTTTATATCAATTGGTTTACTTAAAAAGCCCATTGCTTCTACTAAGTATCCATCAACTGCTCGAACCTGGTCAACTGTGACAAATATTATCGGAACTTTATTGCCCATTTTTCTTATATATTTGGCGGCATCCATTCCATCAATCGCTTCCTTCCCGAAAGATATATCAAGAAATACAACATCTGTTCCTGTCTCGTTTGAAAGAAACTTAATTAAAGTTTGTGGCGAAGAGAATTTTTGAAATTTAAGCTCGGTATTCCGGATGTTAGCCCATTGACGAACGGATGTCAACAGGGACTCAATCCAAAATTCTTCATCCTCACAGATAGCAATTTTCATGGTGTCCTTCCTCCTGCATTTCCTGGATATAAAAGGAACTTTAACTTTAGTAAAAAATGGATTTCAATAATTTTAGTGGAAATCTATTGTGGAGTTAACTTTTAGTCAAATATATCCAGTCTATAATTTATTTTTTTAATTCACTTTTTAAATAATAGTGTCAAATAATTTAAGGATGCAAAGCCCTCCTATTCCAATTTGTCCATAATAAATATTCTAGTATTAATTTTACTCTGGATAGAATTATTTATCAATACATATATGCATGCTATTCACGCTATCAGTTAGCTATTCACGCCAAACCTCTTGAAGTTTTACTATTTTGCCTTAAAATATAAATATTATACTAAATTGGAGGTGTAACGTATGAAATTAAATACTGCAAAACTAGTTTCTTCAGCGGTTCATTTGGTCGCGAAGAAATCTGCTAGTACAGTCTGCGATTGGAGATCATATCAACCAAAGGTTCCTATGAAGCTTCGCAGTGAAAAATAACTTTATTTTTCTTACATAGGGTATGTTTGATTATTACTGTCAAACATACCCTTGTTTTATAAGTGTCTTTATGATTCTCAGATGCTTTAAGTTTCTAAATTACAGATAGTATTGTCTAACTTCCAATAAGATAAATAAAAAATAAACCAAATGAAAAAATTTTCTTCACATCAGACTAAAAAGCGATATCATTTGTAAGTCGGTATTACGGAATGAAACTCGTGACTGCAATAAAGAAGATGAACGGAGTCTGAAACAAGAATCGCTTTTTTCTGAACTGGCTAGTCATGAAAGGAATCAGCTTTATATTATGGATGAGTATTTTCTTGTACGGTGTACCGTTCAGTACCAAAGATCAAGCTCTCTAAAACAGTTAAAACAAATTTTGGAAGGAGGAAACACAGAGGATGAATACAAGTAAAAAGCAGCGTAAACAGCCACTTCCTTATGATGTAATTGCACAGGCATCAGAAGGTAACAACGAAGCCTTGGATACCAATGTCATCAACCTAGTAAAAAAGAAGCATCTGCACTTTGACAACTAAAAAATATACAAAACTTGAAATTGGGTGCATAATAGGGTATGTTTGATTATCACTGTCAAACATACCCTTGTTTTAGATTGTAAGTGTTTATGATTTTCAAATGCTTGAACTCTGGTACATTACAGAATATTAAATGGTATACTGATTCCAGATTGGAGCCCGGTGGATAGAATGTCGACAGGCTGCCGCTTCTTCCGGAGAATCTGCAGACAGCCATATGTTTTTACCTATTTAACCTTTATTTGTTTCGCCTTGGAATATTTTCCATATACCATCTTCCCATTAACCTTTTTGTAAGCTCTCACTTTTATAAAATAGGTTTTTCCGCTTTTCAGTTTTTTGACACTTCCTTTGATAGAGGAGACCTTTTTCATAGTGTAAGCTTCCTTAAATTTTCCACCCTTTTTCGACGCTGCGTAAATCTTATATCCTTTAGCTCCGGATACCTTTTGCTTCAGGGTTACTTTGATCTCTCCCTTTTTCACCGAAACCAGCTTTTTAATGGC
>Ga0153939_1000323_pt1 | contig 17434 bp, 14 predicted proteins | sample TSNJ023MetaG_FD_104734 | JGI IMG/M metagenome (GOLD analysis project Ga0153939, IMG submission 104734) | Attine ant fungus gardens microbial communities from New Jersey, USA - TSNJ023 MetaG | ecosystem: Host-associated > Fungi > Mycelium > Unclassified | place: USA: New Jersey, Brendan T. Byrne... | reverse complement strand
TCCTCGGGCGTAAACCCCGTAAGCCCGGTTTTGAGAATCTCCAGTATTTCCTGTGTGACAAAGCCCTGAATGCCGATTTCAAACGCGGACAGCACCAGGCGCATCACCGGCTCGGCATCAACGCTTTCAGGCATGGAGACAAAGCAGGGAATTTCGCGTTTCTTAAGCTCAGAATCCAGCGCCAGAGCGTACCGCTCCGGGTTCCTGCAGATGATGGTGACATCCCGGTAGAAATATCCCTCCTCCATCACAAGACGCCGAACGGTAGCGGAGACAAATTCCGCTTCCTCATACGGGTCACGCGCAGCGTAAAGCCCAATCCCGTCATATTTGTCTGACGGAAACATTCCTTCCGCGCAGAACAGGCCTTTTTCCATTGTCCGCAGCGCCGGAGACAAAAAGCGCGGCGTTTCCGAAAGCATAATATCCGGCGCTATCTTAACACCAGTTTCCCGGGCGTGAAACTTCAGCATACGTTTGGTGCGGTTTACCAGCGCAAACAGGCCCGTCCCCTTCTCCGGAACATCATCGGTGCAAAGGCCCACAAAGACATGCTCGGCTTTTTCCATTATGAGCGCCAATATGCGTATTTCCTGTACGGTAAAGCCCTCAAAGGAATCTACGGCAACGGTCATACCCTGGAAAAACGAACTTCCTTCCAGCTTTTGCCCAAGACGCGTCAAATCGTCGCGGGAGTCGAGATACGACTGCCGGACCAGCGCGTTATATGTATCGTAAATCAGCGAAAGCTCACGCAGCTTGCCCCGCAGCGCCCCTTCGGGCAGCTCCCCGGCGGCCTTGCGCAGCTGTCCCTCTGTGATGCCGCACAGCTTCATTTCGCTGACGGCGGTCAGCATAATGTCGGTTATTTTTCCGTCTCTGGCGGTAGGTGCATACAGCTCCAGATGATCGCTGCATTCATGAACTGCAAGGTTCATCATCATGCGTCGGCCGCCCTCACTGAGCCGCCGGCCGCTGATGCCGCCCTCTTTTCTGAAAATCATGTCCGCAAGCCGGGTAAAGCTCACCACCTCAATGCACGCGGCATCCTTCGGACCGGCCATTTCCAGAATGGCCTTTTCCGTCCCGAAGGAATACTGCTCCGGCACGATCATCATGAGCCGGCCAGCGCTCATGAGGCAGAGCTCCGTTAGCTTTCTTCGCAGATATTCTGTTTTTCCGCTCCCCGCGCGTCCCAATACAAAATGAAGCAAATCGGCACTCCTTATGCTGAATTTTGTCTTTTATTATAGCATGTTTACATATGCAGTACAAACGAAGAATACGAGGTCTTATAACACCACCCTCCGACTTTTCCGGCAATGAAGAACAAAAAACCACGCATAGCATTGAGATGCGTAGGAAAAGCTCATTTGATCTCAATGATACTACTCCACATTTTTATGCATTTTTCGATATTGGCCGGGTGTAACACCCTCTGCATTTTTAAACACCCGGCTAAGCGTCCGGCTGTTGTAAAAGCCTGTATTCCCGGCAATGTCCTGAACCGTTGAATCTGTATCGACTAGCAATTGCTTTGCTTTTTCTATCCTGAGCTGGTGCAGGTATTCCGGAAGATTCATACCGCTATGTTTTTTGAATATGCGTGAAAAATAAGAGGGTGTAATACCAAACTTCTGGCAGATTTTCGTTACACCCACATCACTTTCATAAAAGTGGCTTTTGATATAATCTTCAATTTCACTCACCCTGACCGACACGGAATTTTTTTCAGGCTTTTATATAAAGAGCTGACCTTTTCAAGGATATATCGGATTTGTACTTTCAAATCGGGTTCATCTCGTTGATCAGGTTTTTGGCTATGGCAGTCCTGCCATCACTCAGTCCGGTGATAACCGAATGGGACAAACCAAGGCGTTCCATGAGAAAATGTTTGCACTTTTCCGCAATTGCCGAAATCTCCAGCAAATAGCTTTCAGCCACGGCCTACGGGTCGCTGTCATTCATATTCACAGGACATCCGGATACGCCGTCTATATCAACACAATAGGCTATAAACTGTTCCTCCATTAGTTCTGCAAACACATTGCGTATTGCAAAGTAAAATGGGCGTTTCTGTCGGCTCGTCTGTGTCGGGGCCTCCACCGGTATAGGCAACTGTACCAAAGGCCGGGAAAATCAAAAGGGCGGCAATCTCCACCGTACGGCGCGCCCAAGACCGGCGGTGAGGCCTTTGGGTCTACCGAGGCTTCCGCTAACCGTCTGCGGCCCTTTACGCCTTCCTCGCTACGTCCTCCGGCTTGTTATGTAAGGCTATCCATAACAAGCCAAATGAAAATTAACCGTCTTTTTATGGTGTCCGTTACGGCTGTTGTCCGTTTCTTTGTTTCGGTAGTCGTATTTGGAGTATCCAAGCTCTTCCTCCAACTCACCTTCCAGACCGTTTTCCAGCACTGAACTTACCAGTTCCTTGAACAGATCCTGTACTCCGGCTACATCACTCACTCCAATACTGTCCAAAAATTCTGTTAGTTCTTTCCGGCGCTCACGTCGCGCCCCGTTTTCAGGATTGATTCTTGGCTTAACTAAAGCCTCCTTACCAGTGTTTCTATCTCTACACCAATTTAGAGGCTTTACACATTCTTCGGGATGGTCTCTTCAACCTCACCATATCCGGTGATTGGAGATAAAAAATTGTGATTTTTTCATCTGTCTGCTTGTTTATTTTTCATGCTATGTTCCCCTTATACCTTTTACGCTTCCTCCCACAGCTTGTCCAGCATTCGAATATGCCGCTCGATTTCCTCCACTTGGGTAATCCCCGGGTTAAACTGGCTGCCTTCATATTCGGATGCGATGAAACCCTCGTAGTTTTCTTCCTTCATGATTTTAACAAAACCGGGGTAGTCAATGCCTTCAGAGACCAAATTCTTGTCTATATGGAAGAACTTTCCATGCATGTACTTGGAATGCTTTAGATATCTGCGGAACCCCTCGTAATCCGGATGCGTACGGAAATAATCCGACCCCATTTTACCGTGCCGCCCGGTATATAGCTTTTTATTCGCTATGTAAACGTCGGCCTCATCGCCGCCCTCCGAAAGGATCCGGCAGTTTAGTTCCTCTACAGGAATTTCAGTTGTTTCAAAAAGACGGCGGATCTTATGCAAAAGCTCCTTATTGCAGAGCTCGTCCGGAATCGTATTCAATACGGTTGCGGGCGGACCCGAAATAAAGGAAGAAAAATCCATGACAAAGCCAAGATACGGCGATTTTACCCGATCATACAGCTCCTCAAACTCCCTGAACACGGGGGAGTCCGGCGTATGGGGACCGTGCAGCTCCACAGACAAGTGAAGATTCAGAGCTTTAGCATAGGGAAGCAGCTTTTCCATTGTCCCGGCTAAAAGGCCTTCCTGACTGCGGACTACCTGAAATCCCATGCGTTTTGCGTATTCCATTTCATTGATGGTCCAGGTAAAGCGCTCATCCTCCGTCAGGAAACGGCCCTTGTGCTTTCCGTTATCCACATAGATGCTGTAACAGACAGGCGTCATTTCCAGCCGTCGGTACAAATCGATAAACCGCTTGATCCATTCCTCGCTGGGATTCGGATGGCCGTCAACCATTTGAGGCGACACGATCTCAAAACCGTCAGCGCCGATGGACTTAACCTGCTTTAAAATATCTTCCAGAGACTTCTGTCCCCTCATGTATTCCGGACCAAAGCCGTATAACGTAACACTGTGCTTCAGTTTACTCATATTCACATTACCTCCAGTTCAGCTTCGTCGCGGATATGTAGGGGATTCAAAAATTCCTGGGCTTCTTCATAGCCCTGTGTTCCGTTTCCTACGGTATGTCCAAAATCGTTGCGCCGTTTCAGGTCGATGACAATCTTATGCTTGCCGGCGGCCAGTCCGCCGATCTGATAAACAATCAGGCCGCACACATCCTCAGCGCCCCAAAAAACCTCAGAGTGGCCTGAAAGATCGCGCACCGGGATTTTCATATCTTTTATAGACAATACCACATTTTCCTGGAGTACTTCGCTGCCATCCACCATTATTTTTATGTCTTCAAACGTGGAAAGCCAAATACCGCGATAGCTTAAATTATTCAGGCCAAAGGTATAGCCGGTGGTCACGCCGCAGATATTGCGGTTTGTAAGGCTCCCCTCCTTGATGGGATTATTGAAACGACCGATGGCCGCAGAGCCTTCCAACAATTTCTGTATCTTGATCATTTTCTCTTCAACTGTCATGTTTGTCCTCCTGTCTTACTGATTGATGTACGCTTTTAACCGTTATTTTCAAACCGGGATATGGCCATGCGGCTCCGGCATATGCTGGTGATGGAATCGGGCTGCTGCGCGTCGTCCTCCACGATGGCATAGTCGTGCCCGAGCTCTTTTGCAAGGTTGTAGTAAAACGCGCAGTCCAGCTGGCCCTGGTCCAGCGGGCAAGACTCATTGTGGTCATTTCCCTTGAGATGCAGCCACGCAATGCGGTCCTTGTGTCCGCCGATAAAAGTGGTGAGCTCCTCCGGCGTCAAAGCACCGCCTTTGGTGGCCCAGCAGATGTCGATTTCCAGCTTGACATCTGTTTCCCCAAGCAGCCGCTCCATGAGCATCATACCGGCTATGGCCATATGTTCAAAGTTGTGGGTGTGATAGTAAAGATCCAAGCCCGCCGCCCGCAGCTGGGCGGCATACCTGTTGACTTTTACGATTACCTCGTCGAGTTCTTCCTTCGTTTCCGGATAATGGGACATACGCTCACGAATCACAGCAAAATCGGCGCCTTCCGGGAAATAAGGCATAGGGCGGGATATTCCGACCCAATGAACGCCCAACTCCCTATGGTAGGCGATCACTTGATCCATGCTGTCTTCCAGGCGGCCATACTGCACATGGGCGCCGATGACCTCTAATCCAATTTTATCCAGCATTGCACGAAACGCCGCGGCATCCACTCCCTCGTAATTCTTGCCGTTGAATCCGGACAGCTCCACAGCATCGTAACCCAAGGTTTTGATGACCTCCAGCTTACTCTGGAAGGACAAGGGCGAACGTGCTAAATTATATAACTGAGATCCGATTTTCATAAATATGACCATTCCTTTCTACGAACGGCAGGGTTATTTAGTGACTGCTCCCGGCTCTGCATGATTAATTTCTCCCCGCAGTTTTTCGGTCACCTCCGGAGGCCTGCTTTTCTGTGCTCTTTTCCACATGGCGATTAAATTACATTGTTTCAAACTTACCTCCTCTTTAGCCTTTGACGGCGCCTATCGTCATACCTTTCACATAATATTTTTGGAAAAAAGGCAGCAATAAAATTAACGGCAGCGAGCCCACAGTAGCAAGGGCCATTTTAAGGCTGTTGGTAGGAATCGTTGTCGTCAGCTCCACATTGTCATTATTTTGAGACAAATACTGGGCATCTGACAGAATCCGATTCAGCAGTTGCTGAACGCTGAAAAGCTTTGAATCCGTTACATAATAGAGACCGTTCATCCAATCGTTCCAGTAATTCAAAGCAATCATCAATCCAATCGTTGCAATGATGGGCTTCGCGATGGGCAATACAATCTGAAATAAAATACGCAACTCATTGGCTCCATCGATGCGGGCGGCTTCTTTAATTTCATCAGGGATGTTTGACTGGAAATAGGATCGCATGACAATAACTTGGAAAGCATTCACCATAAGTCTCGGTACCACCAGCGCCCATATTGTATTTTTAATATGGAACCACTGAGACCACATAATGTAAGTGGGAACCAGCCCCCCACTGAAAAGCATCGTAAAAAACACAACGAATGCCAGTACTGAGCGTGCCGGAAGATCCCGAAGAGAAAGGCCATACGCCAGAAAAATACTCATAAAGAGACCTGCAACAGTGCCGATCGCTGTGCTGATCAGTGTCACGCCATAAGAGCGGATCAGCAGCATGGGACGCTTCAGTAAATAATCGTATGCATCGAAACCAAATTCCTTCGGTATTAAGTTATAACCATACTTGACGATTGATGACTCTGACGCCACAGAGGACATAAACATAATCGCAAAGGGATAAAGACAGATAATTACTAATAAAATCATAACTGCGTGGATAAACACAGGAAAGAACCCGGATTTTTTTCCAACCATAAACAAAGCCCTCTTTTCTTATTAGAACATTGCATCTTCTGCACTGACCTTTTTTACGATGAAATTGGCCAAAAGCACGAACGCAAATCCAACAATAGACTGGAAGAAACCTGCCGCAGAAGACATACCGATGTTTCCAAGCTCCATCAAGCCGCGGTAAACATACGTGTCAATTGTATTGGTCACATCGATCAAGGCGCCGGAATTCATCGGAACCTGATAGAATAAACCGAAGTCGGAATAAAAAATACGTCCAACAGCCAGAAGGGTCAACGTAATGATAGTAGGCTTTAAAGAGGTAAGCGTAATATACCTGAACTGCTGCCACCGACTGGCTCCATCCAGTGCCGCCGCCTCATAATACCCTTTGTCAATACTGTTAATTGTGCTTAGGTACAAAATGATATTATATCCGCTGCTCTTCCACAAATTTACAAAAACAAGGATAAAGGGCCAGTACTGGGGCGAGGCGTACCATGATATCCCTTCAAAACCCAGCGGCTCTAAAATCATCTTATTGATGAAACCGGTCTGCCCCGCTAAAAAGGCATTCAATAAATAGGCAACAACAATAATCGAAATCAAGTAAGGATACAGTACCACGGTTTGGTACAGCTTAATAGACCGTTTCCCCTTGACTTCAGAAAGCAGCACCGCAATAAAAATAGAAAAAATTGTTCCGGTAATGATAAATGCTAAATTGTAGCCTATAGTGTTCAAAGTTATGTTCCAGGCATCCTTTGATGTAAAAAGGAACTCAAAGTTTTTAAGACCAACCCATTTGCTTCCGAAAATTCCGAGTTTTTGAGAATATTGCTTGAACGCCAGCTGCAGGCCGGACATCGGCAAATAGTTGTTGATCAGCAGATAAATAACTGCCGGAAGCATCAGTATGTAAACGGGAATATACCGTCGAAACAGCGTGGAGCTTTTTTTCTTCTTGCTTTTACCCACGTCAATTCACCTTCTTCACCAAATAAACAGGATGCAAGGCGATGGCTTTAAAACGTTTACCCGCCACGCCTTGCCCCATCTTTCATTACAAATCTACCGCTTGCTCCAGTGTGTGAAAATTATTGAGCGAGGAATGCATCAAGCTGCTCCTGTTTGGCTGCAATAATGCGGTCGATACCATTGTCCTTCAGCTCTTGAATGAATTTCGGAATATTTTCCTGCGGGTCGATGGTTCCGGTTTCCAAATCGCCGCGATACTTGGTAAGTACATTGGTGCAGGCCGTAATCTCGTTGAGATAATCGGCATTATTAAAAGCAAAACCAAAGCCCTTGGAAATGGTTGCCTGCTCATTCCAGGCCCTGGTCTGATCCCAAACATCCGGCGCGGTTCCAGTCCACACAGATGTAATAAACTGATTGCCGTATGTCGAGCCCATGCCGTAATTATAATACTTTGTCTCATCTGCAGATCCGATATATCCGATACCGCCGTCTTCCTTCACTTCATAATGAACGTCTTCGATACCATTGATAATGAGATTGCCAACCACCGGATCGGTATACCACAGCTGTAAGAACTGCATGGCCTTATCCGGATGCCCGGAGGAAGCCGGTATACAAAGAGTCGCATTCATCACATTCGAGGTTGTTCTGAGCGCATCGGTCAAAATACAATATCCAAGCTCGTAACCAATCCTGTCTATACATGTTTCCACATTGCCGGGCTTATAGGAGGTGATACCGGAAAACGCGGTTTTTGCCTTCATCCGGGCATCCCAAAAATCGGTGCCTGTGGCAATATCCTTATCGATCCACCCATTGGTATACCATGTTCGCATTAACTTGCAAAGCTCCATATACTCGTCGCTTTCAAAGTAATTGGTAACTTCAGAATCCTGTCCGTAATTGATAAGAACTCCTAAAGAATCAGCTAGTTTATCCGATGCCCAACTGTCGAAAGTCTGTGCGGAAGGCGCTCCACCGAACATATCCAAGTCAGGATAGACAGCAGCAACTTTTTCATAAATTGGGGTCAGGTCAAAAATTGATTCGACTTTATCCAGCTCCCCGGTAACACCAACCTCATCGGCAATCGCCTTATTGTACAAAAGCATACGGCTCATGGCCATATCCTTCAAAGACGGAATCGCGTAGATCTCATCACCGATATATGCGGCTTCCATAAACTCTTTGCCAACAGCTTCTTCGATTCCCTCACCATACTGGGCCAGTAAATCAGAAAGAGGTGTAATCGCATCCTGGCTGATCAGAGACCTTAAATTCACTTCTGATAGAAAAGTAATATCCACCGGGTCGCCAGAGCGAACCATAGTTGACACTGTATCCTGGAATGAGCCCGAATTTATAAATGTTATATCTACATTGACACCTATCTTCGGCTCAACGTACTGGTTGATGGCCTCTTCTACCAGGTCCACGTCATCTGTGACACCACTGCTCATCAAATAGATACTAAGGGTGGCCACCTCATCAAAGCCATTGTTTTGAGCTGAAGATTCCCCCTGAATCTTATTACCCTGCTGTTCGTCAGAAGCGCAACCTGCAAACAGCATACACAGCATGGTCATCACGAGGGCGATGGCTATCAATTTTATGCGAACGTGCTTTTTCATTAATTTTTCCTCCTTGAGGCCTTGTTCGTGCATGCTGCGAACAAGGCTCATAAATGTAACCTTAGTATAAGTGATTCTCTTGGGAAGTTTCCACCACTTTGTCAACACAAAACGATCGATTTTCCGACTTTTTTTATGCAAAGTAAATAGGGACGCCAGCGCGCTTTTATAGTGAATATTAACCACTGCCCAACCCGGATCAGTGCATAGATTCCTCATTTGCTGTAAAAATAACCCAGAACCGCAAAAAACCACCGGGTATCCGGTGGTTTTTTGTTTGATTTTTCACTATTCAAAATCGATCGCTGCACCGGTTCGGTCAGACTCGAAGGCGCCTTCCATCACGCGCAGAACACGCAGCGCATGCCCTTGGGTGATCATCTGCTCTGCATCGCCGGTACAAGTCTCTGCAAAGTTACGATACAGTGTATTGCGGTCAAACTCAAAACGTGGCAGAGACAGCTCCTTTATAGAGCCGCTGTTGTCACGAGGGGCCATTGTTTTGGTTAGTCCAGCCCCTGCCAAGATAGGAGTAGTATCTTTGTCCTCCCAAGTAACCAAGCGAACCATACGGCCTTCAAGATTCCAGTTCATAATCTCTGCGGAACCCTTATCACCATAAACACACCATAGCGGTTCATTTATAAAGTGGCAAGTCCCCACCTCCAGATTCACTGTGATGCCACTATCAAATATAAGATTCAACTGGAAGCCGTCCTCACATTCCGGATTAGTAATATAGGTGCAGGAACAAAAAATCTTTTTTATTTTTTCGGGTATCATCTTAACAACCCGATCAATGATATGTACGCCCCAGTCCAGCATCATTCCGCCGCCATAGGCCTTTACGCCGCGCCAATCGCCGGGAATCCCCCGTGAACCCATGATGCGGCACTTGACGTTAAAAATATTTCCGACCAACTTTTCATCATAAATTTTCTTGACAATCAGATAATCCTCATCCCATTGGCGATTTTGGCGCGGATAAAAAACTTTTCCTGTTTCCTTGGATACTGCCATAACCTCTAGGAGCTCGTCGCCGGAAAGCATAACCGGCTTTTCGCACAGAACATGCTTTCCGGCACGCATTGCCTTTATGGCCTCTTCCCTGTGCAAATGGTTTGGCGTTGCAATCAAAACCGCATCCACTGTCTCATCGGTTAACATTGTCTCAAAGCTCAAGTAGACATGCATTCCACGCTCTCTCGCCCATACTTGCCGCTCTTCCTCGATGTCAACAATCCCTGCAAGCTCCAGCAGTTTGGAAATGTCTGTGGTTGCAGAACTGTTAAATCCGGCTACATCAGCGTTATTTTCGTTCCAAATAGCGTTACCCGTGCCACTTTGAATAGCAATGGCATGTCCGCCGCCCATCCCTCCACAACCGATGATACCAATTCTGATTTTTTTACTCATATGCTTTAGACCTCCGCAAATATATTTTTACATATAAAGGTATTTCTTTCAAATCCCAATGTAATCGTTCCACCGCACCTCAAAAGAAAGCATATATAAGAAAAGCTAAATTAAAGCATTACTACGCCTCTCATAATAAGGAAATAACGACTGGGTGGGAACGTAAAAGCCATATAAAAGACAATTCCAGATATGCTTGGGCGTGTAGGCATAATCATTATAAAATTTTTTCTTAAAAAATGCAATATTTTGAATTTCTTGGCAATGTATAACACATAAAACGACCGACATTCCCTGTGAGATCACTGTTGTGAGGGCGGCGTTCTGAACTCCCACATGGAAAAAACGCAACACAATCTTCCATAGGGTGCCTTTTATCAAATCATTTGTCATATACTGCCTCTGTCAGCACATTTTCATTCCATCTCACCTATATGACTAAAATCTATCGCTTTTATGCATTCTTTTTAGTTCTTTTCCGACCGTTGCCTTGCGTTTTACCTTTGTCGATTGTATAATAAAATTAATTGTATCATTTAGTTGAAGAAAAATCGCAACCATGAAAGTGAGCAACAATGCGCAAAACTCATTCAACAAAGTATTGGTTTTTTCTTTTTCTTATCATTTATAGCCTTCTCAGTTCTGCCGCCGCGGTTATTGTTACGGTTTGCACGCTGAACAATCTTCGGGAAGAAGCCGCCCAGGAACGTCACGAGCTTTTAGATTTCTATATAGAGCAAACCGACACAGCCCTAAAAAACGCATATCATTCATTAATTGACATTACACAAAACAACAGGGATATCGTCGCATTGCAGATGGAAGACAATGTTTCTGAAAACGCGCTCTGCAAAAGCTCCCTTAGCAAAGCACTTTCCTCCCTCACTGCCAGCAGGCGTGAAATTACGGGCTATTTCTTGTATATTACGAAGGATGCTCTTGGAAATGACTTTTTTACCTTTTCATCGAACGGCACACAAAGTCAAGTGAATAATGTTTCCCGTTCCATACTGTCCGGTTTCGTCAACAGTACCATTGCGTCATCTGATTTTCAAGCTGACCAGTGGTTTATTGCCCCTATAAGCGGTCAGTACTATTTGGTTTGTATCACATATAACCGGAACACATATACCGGCTGCTACATCAACATGAATTCCCTCATTAAGCCACTGGATAAAATTGACAGCCAGCGTGGCTATTCCGTCTTCACCGATGCTTCAGGCCTCATTCTGACAGATTCCTTTTTAGAATCTAATCAAGTCAACTTGAGCTCCGATAACACCTCCTACAAAACGGAAGCGTTTGGCGGGGAAAAATATATTGCCATTCATGCAAAATCCTCGTCCGCTAGCATGTATTTGGTGGCACTTATTCCAAATCAAACTATCTTTTCCAGCTTCTCCCCTTTTTTTATAACCTTACTCACTGTTTTACTGGCCGGAATTATCTTACCCCCGCTTATACTGCTGCTAATATGGTCCATCATCAATCGGCCGCTTTCCGGTCTTCTCTGTACAATTGAACAGGTCAAAGCCGGCAATGCTGACGCCCGTGCCACCACCGCTACTTCCATTACGGAAATGGCTACACTCAATCAATCGTTTAATGAAATGATGGAAGAGACTCATAAACTGAAAATTTCCATATATGAGGAGCGGCTAAAGGAACGGCAGACTTATCTGGATTACCTGCAAATCCAAATCCACCCACACTTTTTCCTGAACTGTTTGAATCTGATTTACAGCCTTGCTGAACTCAGACGCCACGACAAAATCAAAGAATTCTCTTTGAGCCTTGTAAAATACTTCCGTTTCTTGTTCCATCACTCCTCTTCTATGGTTTTTGTAAAGGACGAGCTGGATCATGTCCAAAATTACATCAACATTCAACATTTCCGGTTCCCTGACGGTATCAACTGCACTATAAATGTGGAAGATGGATTAGAAGAAGCACTGATCCCTCCGATTTCTATTCAGACCTTCGTCGAGAATTCTGTCAAGTACGCTCAAAGTGTTGACAAGCAAACGGAAATTCGAATAAAAGTTGAGCGTTACGGCGAAAAAATTCGCATCAGTGTACGGGACAATGGCAAGGGGTTTCCCCCGGATGTACTCATTGCGCTTAATTCCGGTAAACGCATCAATGAGGATGAAACCCATCGCATCGGTATCACAAACGTTAATGAACGCATTGCTTTACTTTTTGGTGAAGAGGCCACGACTCATTTTTACAACAATCAGGGAAGTGTCTCCGAATTTACCATTCCGTTTTTACTTGAACGATAGTTGAAAGAAGGGGCGGCTTTGTATGCAAAAGGTCATGATCGTGGACGATGAGCCAATCGCCATTGAAGCCATTACAAGCGGCGTAAACTGGGCTGACATACAAGTATCCGATGTGCTGTCTGCCTATAATGCCTATGATGCAAAAGTAATCCTGGAAAAAGAAGATGTGGATGTATTTCTTTGTGATATTGAAATGCCGGGAGCCAGTGGACTGGAGCTGATAGAATGGGTCAATAAGGTGCGACCAAATACAGTTTGTATCTTCTTGACCTGCCACTCAGAGTTCAGCTATGCTAAACAGGCCGTTGCTCTGGGCGTTTTTGACTATTTGTTAAAACCGATTGAATATGAAGAACTAACCGATATATTGAAGAAGGCGATTGCCCGCCGCAAAGAACTGATTTCCAGTGAGCAAGCCAAGGTAATGCTATCCGGCCTCTCACACAGAATCACAGGTGATGAGCAGCAGGAAAATGCCACCGCGAAAACGGTTGATGATGTGAAGGCGTATATTTTGCACAACATCAGCGATGAAGCCTTAAACTGTCAAGCCGTTGCCAAACATTTTTACTTGAATCGTGATTACCTGTCCCGAATTTTTAAAGCGCAGACCGGTGTTTCGTTCAAAAGCCATATCATTAAAACCCGCATGTCCCTGGCATGCGAGCTGCTGACGAATACGCGTCTGTCTGTCAGTGAAATCGCAATGTCCTGCGGTTATAATCACATGGCGCATTTTTCTAAAATGTTCAAACAGGAAACCGCACTCACTCCTTATGAGTATCGCATAAAATTCCGAAAGTAGCGCTAATAAAGCGAATGATAGGGCTGTTGCAGAGCGCATGATCATGCGCTCTGCAACAGTTCCATGTGGTTTTTCTATAAAGTACCTTTACTCGTTAAAAATCAGTATCGTACTTTACCAATTTGCCGTCGATTTCCTGCTCCGGTAAGTAAAGAGCCGGAGAAAGCTTTTCGATTTCTTCCGCGGTGACCTCGCGACCCAGCTGCTCCGACAGGAAGATACCGTCTGTAAATTTCAGCATATCCATAGCTATGGAAGGTGTATCGTACCGGCTGCTGTTATCTAAGATACCCAACCAATAGGCAAGCCACATTGCCTGGTTATCATTGTACAGTAGTGCTTGACTGCCGATTCGCGTCTCGATGACGCCATTGACATCGCAGTTCAGGTCCATGCTGATATCACGGCCATTCAAATCACCATAGAACCGAAGCTCCGGTTCGCCTTTAAAAGGCGTCTGCCCCGGCTTGCGCGCCCAGCGTCCCCCTCCGGTATCGGTATCGATGATATCAAGACCGCCTTTAGAGCCCAGAATATAGGTCTTATTATAGTCTTGGGTATTGGCCGCAGTTGTGCACAGGAAGTGAAAGCCGACGCCGTTTTCAAACTTTGCAAAGCCATCGGCAATGTCTTCCACCCCAAAGCCCAGGGGATTTTCCACGAGGCGTGGATCTACCAGGATTCCGTTCCTGGCAAAACCGTTTACGCTCTTTAGATTTGGCCGACCCAGAATAAACAGGATCTGGCTGATCAGGTACACTCCAATATCGATAGACTTTCCATGTCCGGCGATCTGTTTTGTGTAAAAATCGGTAGTTAGGGGTGATGATGTCCACCCGGGACGCCAGTCCAAGCCAGGCCGCCAACGATGGGAAACGCTTTCTAAGTTGACATAGTATATATTTCCCAAATCGCCCCTGTCAATCATATCCTTTGCCACGCGACTTTGCGGTGTCATGATGGAGCTGATTTGAACATGAAGCTTTCGGCCAAGCTTTTTTGCGCAGTCTGTTATAAGCTTGGCGTCGTGGAAACTGGCCGCCATAGGCTTTTCCACATAGCAGTCATAGCCTGCCTTCAAACAAGCAATCGCCACGGGCGTATGGTAATTGTTGTGAACATTGATATCCACCGTATCAATGTCGTCACGCTTTAACATATCGCGGAAATCGACATATAAGTCTTTCTCTTCAAAACCGTACTGCTCTCCCCATGCTTTCAGTTTTGACCTATCGATTTCCGCAACCGCTACAACCCTAGCCGTAAAGCCCAGCTTTTCGGCATTTTCCCGAATGCTTTCGTAAATAGTCATGTGGCGGTGAGAAATGACGCCTGCACCAATCATGGCAACGCGGATTTCTTTCATTTTCAGTACCTCCTTCTGGTGTTTGGTAACTTTGATAGTAGGAAGACTCATGCAAATTGTGAAGAATCCCTTTTTTATCATATCAAATCCCCTAATATGAAACAATCGAAAATCCGAGATACAAGTTGTGTTTTTCAGACATGGTTCAGCCCTTGCACTGATTATGTCACCTTTTTACCTCACGCTCCGATAACCCATATTCATTTTAATGCGGCATGCGGTCAGAACACTATGAAACCTGCCATATGATGCTGCTGTGCATCCTGCCGGTGGTATGGGTTATTATATTTGGCCGTAAGTGGCCTTTTTGTCCATTTGAAACATAAAAAAACCGCCTGCAAAGTAAAAATGTACTTCAAAGCGGTTTTCCTGCTGCCCAATTTTGGACAAAATCATCTTATCATGTTTCACTTGACAGGTAAGAGACCATGTTGCACTATTTCAGAATTTCATCCAAGACCTGCGCATGGAACCGCTAAGCAAATAAGTCACCGGCTGGTAACAGTGGCAAATTGATCTCTATTTTCGTTCCGTTCTCACAGGATATTCTGAATCCAAATTTATTACCATAAAACAGCTTGATGCGTTGATTTATATTGTACAGTCCTATGCTTTCAGAATCGTTCTGCTCTATTTTATTATTGAAAAGCTGTAGTTGTGTTTCTGACATCCCTTTTCCGTTATCTGAAATGACAACTCGCAGCTTTTCGCGATAATCCGTTGAAATCTCTATCGAAATATAGCCGTCTCCTTCGTTATTTCTAAGACCATGAACAATTGAGTTTTCTACAATCGGCTGCAATAAAATTGGAAGTATTTGATATCTGCTGGTATCAAAATCCTTTGGTATTTCCAGATTATAGTTAATCCTGTCACCGAACCGAAGCTTTTGGATAGCCATATAGCTAGCTATATAATCAAGCTCTTTGTCGATGGTTGTACTCATGGTTGTCGTATTTTCCAAAACATACCGCATTGTTTTCCCCAGCAACGTCACCGCTGAGGAAACATCAGTCGCATGATGTTCCAAGGCCATCATACGAATAGTTTCTAAAGTATTATAAATAAAATGAGGGTTTATTTGGCTTGACAAAAGCTTAAACTGCATCTGCTGCTGCTTATTTATTAAATTCTGTTTTGAAATTTCCGATTCAAACATATCTGCCTGTTGTTTTTTCAGGTTCTCTATCAACGATCTCAGATCTGTAAACGTAACGGCAAGCTCATCGTCACCATTAAAATTCTCTATAATATTGTATTTTCCAATCTTAGCGTCATGCATTGCATTTTTCAGCAGCTCGACACGCGATGAAAAGTATTTTGCATACTGGCTGATCATTATCAGCGGAAGGGATATCGAAAGGATGATGATAATAACACATAATGTAAGTACTTTTTCAATGTATGCCAATGAATCAAAATCCAGTGAATTAATATAGATCGCGTTTGATGTTCCATAAGGAATCAGCGAAGATATATATGCGAACACTTCGTCCCCATTGTACGTTATTTTTCCCTCAAATGAATAATACTTGTTTTCGTAGTGTATCGGTGCTGTTTCCATCGTTCCCTGTAAAGCTCTTGTGGTAGAATAAAAAATTGAACCATCCTCAAGAGAAAGGGAAACAAAAAGTTTATTGTTCTGAATACGGTTTTTCAGGAAATTGTTGCTCATCCTTAATACCATGATTGCGGACAGATCACCTTTTGTTATGGGAAAAGACCGTATCAGTGCAAGCTCGGGGGATCCTGTCTTCTCATCAAATTGATGGCTTACCCAGCAAGAGCTGCCGGGCGTTTTCACCAGCGAAAAAAACTGTTCCACTTCTTCACTGAAGGCGCTGCTGATGATTTCATTTTCACCTATATGTTGGTTTTTTGTATATATATTAAGGGATGAAACCGACATATTGTTGAGCAAAAACCAACGCAGCGTATCATTAGCGTACGTCGAAACCCTTTCGGATAACATTTCGGAATTGTTACTTTCCAGAATTTTTTTTAACTCCTTATCAGCGCTGAGACTCTCGGAAATATTATATATATTGAGCGCGGCATCAAACAAAATGGATTTGACCCTGAGGTTGTCAGATTCCAGCTGTGTATACACTCGTTCATTTAAAACATTAACCGTTTGATATGTTAGAAAACTGCCGGTTATGAAAACGGACAAAAATACCGCCAGTAAAAAAACAATAAATATTTGTTTCTTGATTTTAAATTTGCTTAAGAAGAAATAAGATATGTTTTTTCTCATAATTCCCTTAATGCTATCAATATGCACTTTTCAATAGATTACCACTTTAAATTTCTTTTTCTATATTCAACTGCGCTTTCTCCAACATTTTTTTTGAACTTTACATAGAAATAATTCACGTTGGAATATCCCACCATTTCTGCCACCTCATACACTTTCCGCCCCGGGTTCTCTAATAATTTCTTTGACGCATCTATTCTCACCTTATCAAGGTATGTGTTAAAGCTCATATTCATTTTTCTTTTAAAAATTTTACCCAGATATGAGGAATTGTACCCGAACAGGAAGGCGATCTCTTCCAGCTTAAGGTTATTCATATAATTATGGTTTATATAGTGTAGGACATCATCCAGAACGCTATCCTTTGTATAGTTCCCCAGATAACTCATTATCATCTCAAACTGCTCTTCAAAAAAATGAATGATCTCGTAAAAAAACCTGCGGTTCTGTATAAAGTCCATGACCCAGCTGTTGTCGGGAAAAGGTATGCTTGTGGCATTGTATGAACGGGAAATCGTCTCCTTTATTTTTAGATAAATGTCTGTAAGAAAATACTTGACTTCACTTATTTCATATACCGATTCACAAAGAGATAGCTCCAG
>Ga0153939_1000319_pt1 | contig 17457 bp, 15 predicted proteins | sample TSNJ023MetaG_FD_104734 | JGI IMG/M metagenome (GOLD analysis project Ga0153939, IMG submission 104734) | Attine ant fungus gardens microbial communities from New Jersey, USA - TSNJ023 MetaG | ecosystem: Host-associated > Fungi > Mycelium > Unclassified | place: USA: New Jersey, Brendan T. Byrne... | reverse complement strand
CGCGCTATTTGTGACCGGCGCCGCGCCTATCGCGGGCTTTCCCGATTCGGTCACCTTTCTGGGCTACCGGAACGTGGGGAAGTTTCCCCTGTGCTTTATCGCGGTAATTATTGTCTTTTCAATCATGCATATCTTTCTGACCTTCGCCGCCCTTGGGAGGAAGATTTACTCCGTGGGCGGCAACAAGGAGGCCGCTCGCCTTTCGGGAATCAATGTGCCCGGCACGCTGAACTTCGTCTACATTATGTCCGGCATTATGTGTGCGCTGGCGGGCATTGTCATGGTTGGCCGTGTGGGAACCGCCGCCCCTCTGGCTGGAGAAACCTTTGACACCGACGCCATTGCGGCCTGTGTTATCGGCGGAGCATCCTTCAGCGGCGGTAAGGGCACCATTACCGGCACCTTGATCGGCGCCCTGCTCATCGCGATCATCCGCAACGGACTCAACCTTTTGGGCGCGCAGACCGACGTTCAGTTCATGGTAATCGGCGCGGTTATTATCATCGCCGTTCTGATCGACGTCATCCGCACAGGCTCCGAATTGAAAGCCAAGCGGCTTAGCAAGGCGACGGAGGCAGCCGAATAACCCGTTTACATAATCATTAATGAATACTATGCTAATAAACCAAAATTGGAGGAATAGTCCCATGTTGTTAAAAAATAAAACCGTTCTGATAACCGGCGGCGGTCAGGGGATCGGCGAGGGTATCGCCATAGAGATGGCCAAGGAAGGCGCTAAAATCATGGTGGCCGACCTGAATATCGATAATGCCCGGCGAGCGGCGAAGCAGTTGGTGGGGCTTGGAGCGGAAGCCGATGCGATTTCAGCAGATGTAAGCATCCCCGAATCTGTGGAGGAAATGGTGCAAAAGACTGTTAATGCCTTCGGCTCCATTGATGTCTTGGTTTGCGCCGCGGGGATTGATTTACCGGCTCCTGCCTTCGAGATGGATTTTGAGGTCTGGAAAAAGACTATTGCCGTTAATCTGGACGGCGTATACCTCTGTAATGTAGCCGTGGGCAAAATCATGAGAGATAATGGCGGAGGCGCCATAGTAAATCTTGCTTCGTGCTGCTCGAAAACCGGCGAAAAGAGCAACAGCGCCTACTGCGCCTCCAAGGCCGGCGTAATGCTGCTCACCGATTCCCTGTCCAAGGAATGGGCGACATACAACATCCGTGTCAACTCCATGTGCCCCGCCACAATCGATACCCCCATGATCGACCACTCGATAAAGACCCGCGCCGCCAAGGCCGGGATGGACGCCGGCGTGTTTGAGAAGGAGCTGTTGTCCACCATTCCCTTGAACCGCCGCGGCAAGCCCAGTGAGGTGGGCCGTTTAGCTGTGTTCCTGGCGTCGGATGAATCCTCCTTTATGACGGGCCAAGCCATTAATATCACCGGCGGCATGGAAGTACATTAAAATTTAAAATTTGGAGGTATGACCATGAAAAACATTAAGATTGGCGCCTGTGACTGGGGACTTCCGGGCGCCGGCCTTTACGCCATTAAAATCGCGGCGGAGTTTGGCATTGAAGCCCTTTCCCTGCGGATCGGCCTGTTTGAAAACAATTATCCGCTTGCAGAGCCGGGGATTCAAAAATTTTATCTGGAGGATCAGCATCGTTATGGCATTGATATCTGTGCCATTGCCCTCAACGATTACGACAACCTGCCCATGCACGCCCGGAAGGGCAGCCGGCATTACGAATTGGCATGGACGATTCTGCATAAGGCCGTTTCCACCGCCAAGGCGCTTGGCGTCAAGGTGGTACAGGTGCCCGCGTTCGGCGAAAGCGAGATAAAAACGAGTGAGGATATGGATCAGAGCGCCCTCTGCCTCCGGTACCTTTGTGACGAGCTCGGCCCCTTGGGCATTAAAGTCGCGTCCGAAAGCCTCCTGCGCCCCGAGGAGTTTGCTAAGCTGCACCGGATAGTGGATCGAAGCAACTTTGGCGCTTATTACGACAGCCAGAACTATCATCTCTTCCGGGGGTACGATCAGCTGGAGATTTTGCAGGGCCTCTATCCCTATATGGTGAACCAGATCCATGTCAAGGACGGCACGGGCGCAATGAGCGGCGGCCTATTGGGCAGCGGGGACTCAAACTTTTTTGGAAGCATGAAAATGCTGGCTGATAAGGGATTCGAGGGCTATATTCTCACGGAAAACTACTACGATCAGCTGCCCCTGCGCCTTGAGGCGGACGATCCGTATGATCTTCTGCGGAAGGATATAAGGGTTCTGCGAGACGCAGTGCAAAGCCTTTGACGCAGATCAATTTGCCCGGCCGCAAACAACGGCCCCGGGCAAATTGGCACGCTTGCGGTTAAAGTGGGGTTATGCGATAAAGAAAGGAAACTCCATTCTGCGCGCACGCCTCACACCGCTGCAATCAGCGGTGTTTCTGCCGCTTTCGGCATCCTGCGGCGTGGAAGAGGACGCCGCCCCCCTCCCATTGACAAACGGCGCAGATAAGTATCGGGGCACCGCGCCGGTCGGCGCGGTGCCCAGAGGGGTTATGATTCGATGAACATCCCGCGCCGCGGCAGCTCGTGAACGCTTTTCCAGCCTTCGCTAAGCGGCTCTCTGAGGCAGGGCTCCAGCTCTTCCATAGGACGCAGGGAGAACTTCTCCGGCGGCGGTACGGTTCCGGATGGATATTTGCTTAAAATATCCTCCACCATCATGTTCACGTATTCACATATCGCGGCAATGGCGCGCTTTACGCGGCGTGGCTCCCCACGGGAGGGCTTGCCCACAACGCCTTCGGGTGTGGCAAAGCGTTCGATTACACGGTGTCCCTCAGCCTCTGACCACTTGTTTGGCCGATGGAAGCTGTCGACAGAGCCATCGTAGAATCCGTCGTCCAGAATTCCCATGCTTGCCGGGTCGGCGTCCACTACCACGCTCATGTCGACCATATCTTTAAACATCAGCAGTGCCACTGAGGTTTCCGCCTCGTCTGCGTGGATAAACGGGGTGCTGACAAAATCAGGCCGGTGATCCCCCAGAGGATAGAAGAACTCCCTCACGGCGCGGTGCCATTCTATTACAGTGGCAAAGGCAGGCAGCTGGTAGCGCTTGAAGAACTCCTGGATGGCTGATTCCATCATCCAGTCCATACCGTGATTGTTCACAAAAATGATCTTGCGGAAACCGTCGTCCCAGAGGCCCACCATGACGTCGATCATTAGGTCCACGATCACCTTTTCACGGGTCATAACGGTTCCGGGCATACCCAGGTGATGATAGGGGTGGCCGCCGTAGTTAAGCGGCGGAAAAGCCAGAGCGACCTCGTGGCCCGCCTCTGCGGTTTTGCGGCGCACCGCCTCACAGATGCTGGTGCACATGAAGGTATCCAGCCCGGAGTTGTTGTGGATTCCGTGGTTTTCAGTACAGCCAAGCGGTACCAATACAATATCGTTTTTGCGGCGCTTGTTGATTACCATATTTCGGGGAGAATTCTGTATGTAACAGCCTGCTTTTCCCAATTCGGAATCGCTTGGAATTACATAGCTATCCAGAATCTTCTGTACCTCTTCCTCGCTGGCGTCCCAGATTCGCTTTTTCATGCGGCCTACTGCGGTGTCTTCAAAGAAAACATTGGGGTAATCGGTTGTCAAATACTTGTTGTACATTTACTTGCCTTCCTTTCTGATTATCTGATTTTCCTTTTAGCTCCGGTTTTTTTTGCTGGTTCCACTATAGTCTTATTGGCGGGAACAAACAATGGTACGACGCAAAAACAAAGGCCTTGCTTGTTGTACATTTGCACAAACTCCGGTTTCGGTGTATTAAAGCTGTTGATTTTGAAGCTATTCTCCTGTTGGTTTTGCACAATTTTAAAACAAAATTTAGCAATGTGACTAGATTTTATGCTTTCTCTTTGGAGAAAAAGCCAAATGACTGAATGGATGTGATTTTATGGGTATTCAAATTGGTGTGATAGGCACCGGAGGAATCGGTCAGCAACATATTGAGCGCATAATGACCAAGATGCAGGGAGCCAAGGTGGTGGCGGTAAACGATGTGAACGAAGAGCTCTGCGGCTCAGTGGCAAAAAGATGGGACCTGCGGGTCGAGCGGGATTCCCACGCCCTAATAAGCGCCGCCGATGTGGACGCGGTTCTGGTTGCCTCATGGGATCCAACTCACGAGGAGTTTTGTACGGCGGCTATTCAGGCGGGCAAGCCTGTTTTCTGCGAAAAGCCTCTGGCCGACACCTCTCAGGGCTGCAAGCGCATCATGGAGGCCGAGATAAAGTCCGGGAAACACCTTGTCTTTGTGGGCTTCATGCGCCGGTACGACAAAGGCTACAACGAGCTGCGGGAAGCCGTTCAAACCGGGCGGCTGGGCCATCCGCTGATTCTTCACTGCAAGCACCGGAATCCCCACCCCTTCGGGGCGACGCACACCACCGATATGTCAGTCACAGGTTCTCTGGTGCACGAATTTGATGTTATCCGTTACCTGATTGGCGAGGACGATCCCTACATATCTGCCCAACTGGTCTGCCCTCGCTCCTCCAAATACGCGGATGAGAATTTGATGGACCCCCAGTTGGTTTATCTGGAAACTGAAAGCGGCGTGCGCATCAATATCGAAAGCTTTGTAAACTGCCGCTACGGATACGATGTACAATGCGAAATCGTGGGGGAGGAAGGCACGGCCAGCCTGCCGGATCTGCCCCATATCCTAACGAAGCAAACCGGCCTGTATGGCTATAAAATCGATGACCATTTCGGCCCCCGCTTTCCCGAGGCCTATGATCTTGAGATGCGGGACTGGCTGGATTCTCTGGCAGGCGGGAAAAGCATAGGCGCCAACGCTTGGGACGGCTACGTAACGGCCGCTGTGGCGGAGGCCTGCGTCGAGGCCCGAAAACTGCGACAGGTGGTGCCCATTCAGTTGGGGGAACGCCCCGATTTCTACAAAAAATGATATTGAATTGGAGTAAAAATATATGTTGAAATTAGCACTTGTGCCCGATAGCCTTGGTTATACGCCCTTTGAGGAAATGTTGGATACAGCGGTAGCTCTGGGAATCGAAGCCTTGGAATTCCCTACCGGGGGATGGTCTCAAGCTCCCCATTTTCATGTGGGCGAAATCATAGAGAGCGCCGAAAAGCGCACGGCATTTCAAGACTCTCTGAACCGGCGCGGGTTGAAAATAGCGGCGTTGAATTGCTCCGGTAACCATCTGGCTGTGAAGGCCGATATGGAAACGGTGGAAAAGACCTTCCGGGCCGCCGAGCTGTTGGGGGTCAAAAAAATTGTGATGATGAGCGGCCTGCCATCGGGCAAAAAGGGAGAGGACACCCCTGTGTGGATTACTACCAGTTGGCCTCCCATCACGATGGATATTCTGGAATACCAATGGGAGCAGGTAGCCATCCCCGCATGGGAAAAACTGGTTAAGAAGGCCGCCGATTGCGGAATCAAACAGATAGCTCTGGAAAATCATGGCTGGCAGCTGGTTTACAACCCCCGTACCCTGTTCCGTTTGCGACTGGCTGTGGGGCCTATGGTGGGCATGAATCTGGATCCCGGCCACCTGTTCTGGATGGGCGGCGATCCCATTGCGGCTGTACGGGAACTGGGGGACGCCCTGTACCATATTCACGGAAAAGATGCCCGGATCGAGCGCGGGCTGGTAGGCCCTAACGGCGTGTTGGACACCTACACCATCGACCGGTTCGCCGAGCGCACCTGGAATTATGTGGCCATGGGATGCGGTCACGGTCTGGATTGGTGGCGTGAATTCTTCTCGGTTGTGCGGATGACCGGCTACAACGATTATGTATCTCTGGAGATGGAGGATCTGACCATGGATCCCTACCAGGGCGTTAAAATCTCGGTGGATTTGCTTAAGGACAGCATGTAAATTCGCCTATAAGAAAGAGGGGATGGCTATGGCACTGAACAAATGCGCGTGTATCGACACTCTGTTTACGGAGCTGCCCTGGCAGAAACGCTTTCAAGCCGCCAGGAAAGCTGGGTTTACCCACATTGAGTTTTGGAACTGGACCGACCGGGATCTTGTGGAAATTAAACGTCTGGCGTTAGAGGCGGACGTCGGCATCAGCGGCTTTAATGGAGACGCGGATTATTCCCTTATCGACCCGGGCCACAGGGATAAATACCTGGAATTTTTGAGGCGGTCTTTGGACGCCGCCCAGCAGATCGGCGCCGCAAGCGTCACCATTCATTCCAATGCGCTGGGGGAGAACGGCATTGTCGTGGATAATTACGCCAATCTTTCAGACACCGTGAAGCTATGCTGTATGTATGATACTCTGCTGCGATGCGTGCCTATGGCAGAACAGGCTGGTGTAAGCCTGCATCTGGAGGCGCTGAATGTGCATGTGGATCACGTGGGCAACTATCTGGAAACCACCCGGATGGGAGCCGAGATATGCAGCCTTATCGGCTCCCCGCGGTTAAAGCTTCTGTATGATGTTTACCATATGCAGATAAACGAGGGAAACATCTGCGCCAACATCAGCCAATACGCAGACCGGATCGGGCATGTCCATGTGGCCAATGCACCCGGGCGGCACGAGCCCGGTACCGGGGAGATCAATTACCATCAAGTGCTGCAGCATCTGGAGTCCACCGGCTACAAGGGTTTGGTAGGATATGAGCTGTTCCCCGAAACCACCACCGAGGAAGCGGTTCGGGCTATATTCGCTTAATGATAGTCGCTTATAATGGTCAATTATAATTTATGGAGGTCACTATGAAGATAGGAATTATTGGTGCCGGGCGAATTGGCCGGGTACACGCGCAGAACATATCGGTTTACCTGCCGGAGCTGGAAATCAAAACAATTGCCGACCCCTTTATGAGCGATGAGCTAAAGGCGTTTGCAAAGCGGCTGGGAATCCCAAATTGCGTGGAGGACGCAGACGCAATTTTGCGTGACAAGGAGATCGAGGCGGTGCTGATCTGCTCCTCCACCGACACTCACTCTAAATACATCATTCAGGCAGCCCGGGCGGGCAAGCATATCTTTTGCGAAAAGCCCATTGATTACGATTTAAACCGGGTGCGGGAGGCGATTCAGGCGGCCGTGGACGCGGGGGTTAAGCTCCAGATCGGTTTCTGCCGCCGGTTTGACCACAACCACAGGGCCGTTTACGACCTTGTGCGGTCGGGCAGGGTGGGAAATCCCCAGATGGTGAAGATCAGCTCCCGGGATCCTTCCCCTCCGCCGGTAGAATATGTAAAGATTTCGGGCGGCATCTTCTACGATATGATGATCCACGATTTCGATATGGCCCGCTTTCTGATGAGTAGCGAGGTTGTGGAGGTTTACGCACAGGGCTCCGTGCTGATTGACCCCGCTATCGGCGAGGCTGGAGATGTGGATACGGCAATGGTAACTCTGAAATTTGAAAACGGCGCGCTGGGCTATATCGACAACAGCCGTCAGGCGGTTTACGGCTACGACCAGCGGGTGGAGGTGTTCGGCTCGGCGGGGTGCGCCCAGAACGAAAACGACCTGCCCAACACAGCGTCTCTGCATGCTGCTGAGGGTACCTTCTGCGAGCCCACCTATGAAATCATGTTTGAGCGCTACACCTTTGCCTTTGTCAATGAGATCAGAGCCTTTGCCGAAGCGGTACTGGGCGATAAGGAAACTCCGGTGACCGGCATGGACGGCTTGTATCCGGTGCAGATGGCGGCGGCCGCCACAAAATCTCTGAAGGAAGGCCGCCCGGTGAAAATCTCTGAGGTGGGCTGAAAGCTTTGCTGATATGGAGGGATAAAATGCTAGGCAAAAATAAAATCAAGCTGGGCATCGCACCCATTGCGTGGACAAACGACGACCTGCCCGAGCTTGGCGGGGAGAATACCTTTGAGCAGTGCGTCAGCGAAATGGCGCTGGCGGGCTTCACCGGCTGCGAAATCGGCAACAAATACCCCAAAGACCCGGCGGTGCTGAAAAAGGCGCTGGACATGCGCGGTATACAGATTTGCAGCTGCTGGTTTTCGACCTTCTTCACAACAGATCCCGAAGAGGAAACCGTCGAAGCCTTCAAAACACAACTGGATTTTCTCCATAAGATGGGGGCGAAGGTTATCGGCTGCTCGGAGCAAGGGGGCAGTATCCAAGGCCGGCCCCTCCCGATCTTCGGCGAAAAAAAGCCGGTATTTACTGATGAACAATGGAACAAGCTGTTCGCGGGAATGAACAAGCTGGCGGACATCGCCGCCGAAAAGGGCATGAAGGTCAGCCTGCACCATCACATGGGTACGGGTATCCAGACCCCGGCGGAAATCGACCGCTTTATGCAGGGTACCAAGGACAACGTTTATCTGTTGTTCGATTCAGGCCATATCTATTTTTCCGAAGGCACGCAAGAGGCAGTAGACGCGCTGATAGACAAGTATATCGGCCGCATTGCCCATGTTCACCTGAAAGACGTCCGCGCGCCAAAGCGCAAAGAAACAATGAGAAAAAACATGTCTTTCCTTGATGCGGTGAAAAACGGTACATTTACCGTCCCCGGCGACGGCGACATCTCCTTCGGCCATATTTTTTCCACGCTTGAAAAGAGCGGCTACGAGGGTTGGATGCTGGTAGAAGCCGAGCAGGATCCCGCAAAGGCAAATCCATTGGAATATGCGATGATGGCTCGCAAATTTATACGCGGCAAGACCGGGATTTAGGAGGAGAAAACCATGAGTTCAACACGTATGACGGTAGCCCAGGCGCTGGTAAGGTTTCTGGACCGGCAATACATTTCCTTTGACGGCGAAGAGAGCAAGTTTGTAGAGGGTATCTTCACCATCTTCGGGCACGGCATCGCAATAGGCTTGGGGCAGGCGCTGGACGAAAACCCCGGCGGGATAAAGGTGTTTCAAGGCCGCAACGAGCAGGGAATGTGCCATGTGGCTACAGCTTTTGCAAAGCAGAACAATCGCCGTAAAATCATTGCTTGCGCGTCTTCGGTTGGGCCGGGCGCTGCCAATATGGTGACAGCCGCCGCCACCGCAACAGTAAATAACATCCCGCTTTTGCTCTTTCCGGCAGATGTCTTTGCCACCCGCCAGCCCGACCCGGTTTTGCAGCAGCTTGAGCAAAGCTATAGCCTTGCCGTGACAACCAACGACGCGTTCAAGCCGGTTTGCAAATACTGGGATAGGATTACGCGCCCCGAACAATTGATGACCGCCATGATAAACGCTATGCGGGTTCTTACCGACCCCGCCGAAACCGGAGCGGTTTGTATCGCGTTGTGTCAAGATGTGGAGGGCGAATCCTATGAATTCCCAGACTACTTCTTCCAAAAGCGCGTACACAGGATCACGCGGCCTGTCGCCGTGGAGGAGGAGCTTGAGGATTTGGCGCGAATCATCTCGGATGCAAAACACCCGCTGATGATTGTTGGCGGCGGCGTGAAATATTCCGAAGCAGGAGAATCCGTTGAGGATTTTTGCACGGAGTTTAAAATTCCGTTCGGGGAATCACAGGCGGGCAAGAGCGCCTGTAAATCGGGGAATCCCATGTGCCTTGGCGGGATTGGAGTAACCGGCACGCTGGCCTCCAACACCATAGCGGAAATGGCGGATGTAATTATCGCGGTCGGCACACGTCTTTCTGATTTCACAACAGGCTCAAAGGCGCAGTTCAAAAACCCGAACGCGCAAATTGTTACAATTAACGTCAGCCGCTTTCACGCAGGCAAAATGGACGCGGTGAAAGCCGTTGGCGACGCCAAGGTCACGCTGGAGGCGCTTGCGGGCAAGCTGCGGCTTGTGGGATATCACTCCGCGTACAGCGATGAGCTCAAAAAGGTCAAAGCGGAATGGGACGTCGAGATGGCAAAGCTGGCAAGTTATGCCTACGGCAATAATTTTGAGCCGTTAATCAAAAACCGCGACCCCCGCACCATTCCCGAATTCGTGGAGCTGACCGGCGGCGGGATTACTCAGACTGCGGCAATATGCGCCGTTCGGGAGTGCATCGACGCCGACGCGAACATCATCACAGCGGGCGGCAGCCTGCCGAGCTGCCTGCAATGCATGTGGACGACCGACAAGCTCGGCGGATATCACGCGGAATACGGATATTCCTGCATGGGTTACGAGGTTGCGGCGGCACTCGGCGTAAAAATGGCGGAGCCGGAGCACGAGGTCTATGCCTTTGTGGGCGACGGCAGCTTCCAGATGCTGCACGGCGAAATCATGACGGCGATGCAAGAGCAGATTAAGGTTAACATACTGGTATTCGATAACTGCGGCTTTGGCTGTATTAACAATTTGCAGATGGGTAATGGCGTGGGAAGCCTTGCGACAGAGTTTCGGTATCGGAATGAGAACGGCGAGATAAGGGGCGGCCTGATTCCGGTGGATTATGCCGCGATAGGCAAGGGCTACGGCCTCAAGACCTACACGGCACACACAATAGACGAGCTGAAAGCCGCATTGACAGACACAAAACGGCAGGCCGTTTCTACTCTCATTGACCTCAAGGTGCTGCCCAAAACCATGACGGACGGCTACAAAAGCTGGTGGAATGTGGGTGTTGCCACATCCTCCGCGAAGCCGGAGGTTATGGAAGCGTGCGAACGCGTCATTGCAGGCCGAAAAAAAGCCCGACAATATTAAGGAGCTGCATAATGAAAATAAAAAAAGTATTTGGCTACCCGCAATTCGACGATAGCGGCGAGAAAATCCTAACTACTTATCACAACGAATATCGCGATATGCTCATGGACATTCGCGTTTATTCAATGAAAGAGGGAGAAACAAGAACCTTTCAAAAGCCCACGGAAGAAACCGCAATTTTATTGCAATGCGGCAAAATCACACTTTGCTGGGATGGCAACGAGCAAACGGTCACACGCAAAGACGTGTTCACAGAAGGGCCGTGGTGCCTGCACGTTTGCAAGGATACCAAAGTGCGTGTTAAAGCGCATAGTGATACGGAAATCCTTGTGCAGTCCACGCATAACGCCAATGCGTTCGACAGCATACTGTACGAACCGGATGACGCGCCGTGGAAAGACGTATGCCGCGGCAGGTTCGGCGACACGGCCAACCGCGTTGTCAACACTATTTTCGATTACGGAAACGCACCCTATTCCAACATGGTCATCGGCGAGGTGTTAAACGACCGCGGCAACTGGTCGGGATATATCCCCCACCACCACCCGCAGCCGGAGGCCTACTACTTTCTTTTCGACAGGCCGGAGGGCTTTGGGGCGAGCTTTGTGGGTGATGATGTGTACAAAATTACTGACGGCAGCTTTTCGGCAATCCCCGGAGGCAAAACTCACCCGCAGGTGGCGGCTCCGGGTTACTTGATGTACACCTGCTGGATGATCCGCCACCTGGACGGAAACCCGTGGACGGACTGCATTAACGACGAACATTATACCTGGCTTTACGACGCTGAGTTTTAAGGAGGATTACCATGCGCTTTGGAATTAACACACTCGACGACATTGAGGTGCGCGGTAAAACCGTACTCTGCCGCATAGATATCAACCAGCCCATAAACTGGGAAACCGGCGGCCTAAAGGACACCACCCGTGTCGAAGCCTGCGTCCCCACGCTAAAAGAGCTTTCGGACAAGGGCGCCAGGCTTGTTTTGCTGGCACATCAAGGCAGCGACATAGAGTACAAGAATTTTTACACGACGCTGCCCCACTCAAAGGTTTTGAGCGTGCTGCTCGGCAGGGAGGTCAAATTCATCGATGATGTTTGCGGCCCGGCGGCGAGAGAAGCTATAAAATCCCTCAAGGATGGTGAGATTCTGCTGCTGGACAATGTGCGCTATGTCTCGGAGGAACAAACCCTGTTTGAACTAAAGCTACAGCTTTCGCATGAGCGGCAGGCCAAAACCTTGCTGGTGCAAAAGCTGGCTCCGCTGGCTGACCTGTACATATGCGACGCCTTTGCGGCGGCGCACAGGGATCAACCGTCGCTGTGCGGCCTTGAGCAGGTTTTGCCGTCCGCGATGGGCAGGCTTTTTGAGGAAGAATTTTGCGTCATATCGGGGCTTATGGAAAATCCCGGACGTCCATGCGTTTTTGTTTTGGGCGGCGCGAAGATCGGCGACGCGTTTTTGATGATGGATACCGTTTTAAGCGGCGGGATTGCCGACGCCGTTCTGGCGGGCGGGCTTGTGGCACAGGTTTTGCTTTGGGCGAACGGCGATGAAATCGGCGAGCCGTCCTGCGGGTTTATCCGCAATCAGGGTTATGAAAACCTCGTTGAAACCGGCAAGGATTTGCTTGCGAAATATCGCGATAAAATAGTTTTGCCGATAGATTTTGGATATGTAAAACAAGCTTCCCGCCATGAATGTGCTATAGGCAAGCTCCCCGACGGAGAGCTGGTGGTGGATATCGGTTCAGACACAGCGGCACTATTCCAGCGCGAAATACGCGGAGCAAAAACCGTATTTGTCAACGGGCCGATGGGTGTATTTGAAGAAAAGCCCAGTGAGCTCGGCACAAAAATGGTCTGGGACGCTTTGGGCGATACGGCGGCATATACCGTTATTGGCGGTGGCGACAGCATAACGGCGACCACAAAATATGGCAAGACGAATAAAGTAAGTTACATTTGTACCGGTGGCGGCGCGCTGATCCGCTTTTTAACCGGCGAGGAGTTGCCTGTAGTCAAGGCCTTGCGCCATGGATCAAAGTTAAAATCCAAACAGATATAATGGAAAGGGATTATCATCATATGGACTACGCAAGTGAATCATTAAAGCTGCATTATGAGTGGAAGGGCAAGCTTGATATTCGCTCTAAGGCTCCGGTCACGAACAAGGAGGAATTGTCGCTGGCCTATACGCCGGGTGTGGCGCAGCCCTGCCTTGAAATTCAAAAGGACGTTAACAAAAGCTATGAGCTCACCGGCCGCTGGAACACCGTCGCGGTCGTAACCGACGGCACGGCTGTGTTGGGGCTCGGCGATATCGGCCCCGAAGCCGGAATGCCCGTCATGGAGGGCAAATGTGTTTTGTTCAAGGAATTTGGCGGCGTGGACGCGATTCCGCTTTGTGTGCGCTCAAAGGAAGTCGACGACATAGTAAACGTCGTGACCTTGCTCGCGGGCAGTTTCGGCGGCGTAAACCTCGAGGATATCTCCGCTCCGCGCTGCTTTGAAATCGAGCGTAAGCTCAAAGAGACATGCGATATCCCAATTTTCCACGACGACCAGCACGGCACCGCGGTCGTAACGCTTGCAGCGCTGATAAACGCTCTGAAGCTGGTAAAAAAGGATATTGGCGAAATTAGTGTTGTGACAAGCGGCGCGGGTGCGGCGGGCGTCGCAATCATTAAGCTGCTCATGGCAATGGGCCTTAGGGACGTTGTGATGTGCGACCGCAATGGCGCGATTTATGCGGGTCGCGAGGGCCTCAACGCCGAAAAAGCCGAGATGGCCGCAATTTCAAACAAGCTCATGAAAAAGGGGAGCATCGCCGACGTTCTCAAGGGCGCGGATGTGTTTATCGGCGTTTCATCCCCCGGCACCATAACGCAGGATATGGTTCGCGGCATGGCCAAGAATCCGGTTTTGTTCCCGATGGCCAACCCCACCCCGGAAATTATGCCCGAATTGGCTATTGCGGCGGGTGCGGCGGTCGTCGGCACAGGCCGCAGCGATTTTGCCAACCAGATCAATAATGTGCTTGCGTTCCCCGGCATTTTCCGCGGCGCCTTTGACGTTCGCGCAAGCGACATAAACGACGAGATGAAGATTGCCGCCGCCTACGCAATCGCGGGTCTGGTCTCCGACGACGAGCTTAGGGCCGAATACATAATTCCTGCCGCATTTGACCCGAGAGTCAGAGACGCCGTCGCGAAGGCTGTGGCCGAGGCTGCCAGAAAAAGCGGAGTCGCCAGGCGGTGAGGCACCGAAGCCGTGACGCGCTAAAATTTCGGCTATTACCGCAATATTAACCCCGCGCGTGGGTCTAATCAAATAGAAAGGTTGCAAAGCCATGAAGCTTGAAGTCGGATTTGGCAATACCCCGCAACAGTTTGAGATCCCAGACGCAAACCTTTGCGCTGTGCTTTTGCCCAACGGGGTGGAGGTTACCCGCAAAGGCGAGGCGGCTATTGTAGACGCTTTGCAAAATCCTATAGGCTCGCCGAAGCTTTCGGAAATTGTAAAGCCCGGAGAAAAGATTGTAATTATCACAAGCGACGTTACAAGGCCGGTACCCAGCTACAAAATCATACCGGCGGTGCTGGGTGAGCTTTGGCTTGCGGGTGCGAAGCCGGAGGACGTCACGGTGGTTTTCGCATTGGGCAGTCACAGAAAACAAACGCCGGAGGAAATGAAAAAGCTTGTCGGTGAGGAAGTTTATAGTAAGGTCAAATGTGTAGACGGCGATCCCGCCGATTTTGTGCATATGGGCGAGACCAAGCTGGGCACACCCGTGGATATTACCCGAATTGTCGCCGAAGCCGACCGCAGAATCGGCATAAGCAATATTGAATATCACTATTTTGCGGGCTACTCGGGCGGCGCGAAGGCCATTATGCCCGGAGTTTCCACAAGAGCGGCGATTCAAAGCAACCACAGCCGCATGGTGCTGCCCGAAGCGGCAGCGGGCAGGCTCGACGGCAACCCTGTTCGTGAGGACATCGAGGAGGCAATGGACTACTGCCCGCTGCATTTCATCGTGAATGTTGTACTCGACGAGCACAAGGAAATCATAAACGCGGTTGCGGGGCACCACGTAAAAGCCCACCGTGAGGGCTGCAAATTCCTCGATATGCTCTATCGGAAAGAAATATCCTCCCGCGCGGATATTGTCATTGCCTCGCAGGGAGGCGCGCCGAAAGATTTAAACCTTTATCAGACGCAGAAAGCCCTTGATAACGCCAAACATGCGGTCAAAAAGGGCGGTGTCATCATTCTTGCCGGAAGCTGTAAGGAAGGGCTGGGCGAGGAGGTTTTCGAGGAATGGATGACGAATTCAAGGACGGCTGAATCCATGATAACCCGAATACAAAAGGATTTCCAGTTGGGCGGCCACAAGGCCGCGGCGATTGCGCTGGTACTGGAAAACTCCGACATTTATCTTGTTTCCGATATGAAGCCGGAGTTTGTAGAAAGCATATTCCTAAAGCCCTTTTTAACCGTGCAAGCGGCTGTAGACGCAGCTTTCGCAAAGCTCGGCAAGGACGCGGCCGTTTTGGTAATGCCCTATGGCGGCTCGACCTTGCCGGTAGAAATATAAATAAATTTAGGAGGATTTTACTATGATTAAAGTTGGAGTGGCAGGTTACGGCGTTATTGGCCAGAGGCTCGCGGACGGCGTGGCCCTGCAAAAGGACATGGAGCTTGTGGGCGTCGCGGATTTAGCCCCGACCCTCGCGGTCCGCGCACTCAAGGAAAAGGGTATGCCCTATGACCTATACCTTGTTGACGGCGCGGATAAAAGCAAATTTGACGCGCTGAATATTCCTGTTAAGGGCAGCTTTGCCGACCTTATCGGCAAGGTTGACGTTATGCTCGACTCATCCCCCGGCGGCGTTGGCGCAAAGAACAAGGAGCTGTACGAAAAAGCCGGTGTAAAGGCAGTATTCCAAGGCGGCGAGAAAAACTCGGTTGCGGATGTTTTCTTCCACGGTTACGCGAACTACGATAAAGGCGTCGGCGCCGATTACCTCAAGCTGACAAGCTGCAACACGACCGGACTTATCCGCTCGGTGGACTGCCTTGACCGCAAATTCGGCGTTGACCGCGTCGCAATCACAATCATCCGCCGCGTCGCCGACCCGGGCGACTATCACCGCGGACTGACAAATGCGCTGCAAATGGACAAAGCTCCGTCACATCAAGCGGTTGATTTGATGACTATTATGCCGCATATTGAGGCAACCGGTATTCTTGTTCACACGCCTGTGACCCACGGCCACATCATCACAGTTTTGGCGCACGGCAAGGACGGTAAGAAAATTACCAAGGATATGGCACTTGAAGCCTTTAAAGCACATGACCGTATTCGTGTTGTCAACATTGACGACGGCTTTTTGGGCAACGCCAGTTTCTTCCGTTACGCTCGTGACCTCGGCAATTCCAGAGGCGATATGTATGAGATTGGACTTTGGGAGGACAGCATTGTTGAGTCCGGCGACAATATTATGTACGCCATTAACATCCCGCAGGAATCTGTTACTATTCCGGAGACCATCGACGCTGTGAGAGCCTGCATGAAGATGCAGTCCGATTCCAAATCCGCCACCGCTGAAACAAATAAGCATTTGGGATTGGGGGAATGGAAATGACGACGGCAGAGCTTAAAAAATTTGCCGCAAAAATTCGGTTGGAAACAGTCAAAGAAATAGGTGCCCGAGGCTTCGGGCACCTAGGCGGCGCGTTGTCGGTGGTGGACGCCTTGGCTGTTCTTTATGGCGGCGCAATGAATATCGACCCGAAAAATCCCGATTGGGCGGATAGGGATAAGTTGGTAATGAGCAAGGGTCACGCGGGGCCCGCACTTTATGCTACGCTTGCACTCAAAGGTTACTTCCCTCTGGAATGGCTTGCTACGTTAAACCAGCCGGGAACAAAGCTCCCCAGTCACTGTGACCGCAAATTAACCCCCGGCATAGACATGACTACCGGCTCGTTGGGGCAAGGAGTTTCCACGGCAATCGGTCTTGCGCTGGCTCAGAAGATGGACGGTAAAAACGCACGCACCTATCTCTTTGTGGGCGACGGCGAATGTAACGAGGGTCAAGTTTGGGAGGGCGCATTGTTTTCGCCTCAACATAAGCTTGATAACCTAATTTTGTTTGTCGATTACAACCACAAGCAGTTGGATGGAACTACCGAAGAAATCATAGATATGGGCGATATTACCGCAAAGTTTTCTGCTTTCGGCTGGCATGCCCAAAGCATTGACGGCGGCGACATGAAAGCCATTGAAAATGCTATAGAGTTGGCAAAATCTAAAAAAAATAAGCCCTCCTGCATTGTGTTGAACACAGTCAAGGGTGCGGGTGTGCCTTGCGTAGCGGCGATTAAACTTAACCATCATATTGTTTTAGATGGCGAACTTCTCAAAACTGCAATTAACGAGTGTGAGGAAGCTCTATCCAAAGCGGAAGCAGGTGCTAAATAATGGTTATTTATGACGGTAGAATGGACAAGGACGTATACAAAAATATATTCGGCAAAACTATGGAAGCCCTTGCAAACGAGGACAAAGACGTTGTTTATCTCGACTGCGACTTGATGAATTCATTTGGCACGCATAACTTTTGGAAGAAAAACAAGGTACAGGCCATCAACTGCGGCATTTCCGAGGCAAACATGATGGGGATAGCGGCGGGACTTTCGGCGGGCGGGAAAAAGCCGTATGTGCATACCTTTGGCCCTTTCGCAACCCGCCGCAGCTACGACCAGAGCTTTCTTTCCATTGCTTACGCGGGCAACAGCGTGCGCATTTTTGGCTCGGACCCTGGTG
>Ga0153939_1000318_pt1 | contig 17485 bp, 16 predicted proteins | sample TSNJ023MetaG_FD_104734 | JGI IMG/M metagenome (GOLD analysis project Ga0153939, IMG submission 104734) | Attine ant fungus gardens microbial communities from New Jersey, USA - TSNJ023 MetaG | ecosystem: Host-associated > Fungi > Mycelium > Unclassified | place: USA: New Jersey, Brendan T. Byrne... | reverse complement strand
TGGAAAAAGAAAACTGAATCGCACATAAAGAAAGCCACTGTAACGATATAGCGTACCTGTGCGAAATCTCACTGCCACGGGTTTCTCGGCAGTCTGAGATATTCCCATCAATAGTGGGGAATACCTTTTCTGGTTTTTATAAGGAAACCATACCACTGCGGTGTTTCCGCTTTTCGGTGACCGCCGGCGAAAGCCAAAAGAGAATAGGGGTGCCTGCCCCGTATTTATGTAGAATCCGTTTCCACTAAACGGTATCCTTTGCCTTGCTCCGCCTCGATGATGATGGGTGCTGCGCTGCTCAGCTTTTCTCGCAGCCGACGAATATGCTGCTTGACAGTACGGGTGTCCACCGCTTTCATGCCCCAAACCTGCTCATACAGCTCTTGGCTTGAAACGTATTGCCCCTGCCTTTTTAGCAGAATACTCAGCAGTGACATCTCCTTTGGCGTTAGCAACAGGTCATTTCCGTCAAGATAAGCCCGGAACCAGCCCGCTTTGTTGCTCAGCTCCAACGGGCCAATGTGAAGAGAAGGCGGTTCTATCCGTGATGAGGAGGAACGGCGCAAAAGGGCCTCCACCCTTGCCAGCAGCTCCTCCAGCAGGTAGGGCTTGGTCATATAGTCGTCGCCCCCTGCCCGCAGCCCGGTGATGATATCCTGCTGGGTATCAAGGGCGGAGAGAAACAAAATGCACGGGCCGTCCTGCCCAAACAGCTCCCGGCAGTAGTCTAGGCCGTTGCCATCCGGCAATAGAATATCCAATAAAATCAGATCGGGCCGCTCCCGCTGCATAAGCTCCCGTCCTTTTGCAAGCGTTTCTGCCGCCAATATACGGTAGCCCTCCAGTTCCAGTTTCATCCGGTTGGTGCGCAGGATCGCCGGATTATCCTCTATCATTAAAATTGTTTTGTCGATGGTTGTATCCTCCTTTATCACAGGGCAACGTGAACTGCACGGTCGTTCCGCCGGCACCGCTTTCTATGCCCACTACACCGCCGTGCTCCCGCACGATCTCCTCACAGATGAAAAGTCCAAGGCCGCTGCCTCCGTCTCCCGATATCCCCCGCTCAAATACCCGTTCCAGCAGTTCAGGGGGAATTCCGCTGCCCTGGTCTTCCACCTGGAACACAGCCATATTCTCATTTTCCTCTGCCCGTACTGAAAGGGTAATGGTGCCGCCATGCATATGCCGGTTTGCGTTGGTAATCAAGTTCAACAGCACCTGGAACACGCTGTCCGCGTTTACCCGCAGGAGAATCCGCTCCGGCCCGGTTTCTATGGCAATCTGGTTCTCTTGTTCCCGGCAGATGGGGGCACAAAAATCAGCCGCCCGGCGCAGCAGGGTGGCCGCATCGGTAATGATGAGGGTCAGCTGACGCTCCTTTTCCATTGCCACAGCCAGCAATTGCTCTACCAGTTTGCCCAGCCGGATGGCCTCGTGCTGCATATCGTCCAGATTCTGCTCCGTTTCTTCAGTAAGGGCGTTTCGGCGAAGCTGCTGAAGGGTAATACCCGCACAGTTGCTGATGACGGCCAGTGGGGTTTTCATCTCGTGGCTGATGTTGCTCATAAAGTCGGTTTTAGTCCGGTTCAAGCGTTCCAGTATCCGGTTTGTTTCCCGGATTTCCCGCTCATTCTGGCTGACCTCGTCCAGCTTACGCCGAATAAAGGTATCCTCAACAGACAAGACAATCGTGTAGCAAAACACAAGAAACATCATCCCGGCGCTGATAACTCCAGAATAACCGATGGCGCTTATGGGGCTGTTCTTCACGAAATCGATCAGCACAGACACCCCCAACAGCAGAATGCCGAGAAAAGCTAAAAAGTTCTGGAGTTTCTTCTGCCGCAGCGTCATGGCTAAGCGAACGAAGCCATAGATAATCATGATAGAAGATATGACCTGAAAAACCGGAAGCAGGCGGCTGAAAAATGTGGAATCGAATGTAAGAACGATCCCTCCATATACAATACTTGTAATAAGATAGGTATATAGTATCCATTTGTGAAGAGCTGTGGGGAAAAGGGTATGAACCAGCAGCGCAAGGGCGTCCGCGGCCAGTATACAGGCCAGGTACTCCAATCGGACCGCCACAAGCCAGTCATACTCCAGGAAAAGCAAGGCCGGAAAATCTTTGGAAGTATAAGCCAACAGTAGACACAACACAGAAAAAATCAGGGAATCTCTCCTGCGCCGATCCATCAAAAAAATGGCCAGATGGTAGAGGCAGGCTGTCATGAGGCAGCCAAAAACCACACCGGTTTTCAGGTTTTGGTTTTGGGTATGGACGGTTATACAGTCTGCCGTCCCGATCGTGAGAACAGGAGGACGGCATCCGATTTCGTGTACAAAGTTGGCGGAATGAACGACAACTTCCGTCGTTTCGCCGGCCGGTTGAAAGTAGTAAACCCCATCGCGCATCTGCGGGACGGTTTCTTCCCGGGTTGTCCCCGGATGGCCAACAACAACGGTTTCCACACCGTCGATATACAGCCGCATGGAATAGTCGGTACTATAAAGCGAAATGCCATAAACCTCGCCGGGCGGTAAAGTCAGGCGAAGCCGGTGGGTGGCGTACTGTATCTTGTTATAGTCAAGGGTATCCTGTGGTACAGACGCTTCCGCCTCTTTCAACATCTCAGGTGCATACAGCTTTTCGGGCCAGCTTTCCCAACAGGGCGCGGTGATATAGATGGCATGATCAAAGTCAACGCCGGAAAAATCGTAGCTGTCCTCCACAGAAGGAAGCTGCCGCGTAGATGGGCCGGACAGGAAAAAAAGGCCTGCCCATAAAATCAGAATGAGAAGGAGAAATAATGAAATATATATTATGTTCTTCGTCTTTGCCATTAAGATCACCTATTGTATCTTCATAAATGGTGGCTTATAGTCTAAATTATATGCTTTCGCGATTCCCCTGTCAATTCATGTCTTCTGCTCCCGGCACCGCAATATCAGGTGGACGAACTCCAGTCCACTGTGTAAAAATGAAGATAGAGATATTTGGTACGTAACACCATATCTCTATCTTCATTTTGAACATATTAATTCATGCATATGAGCGTCCTGTTTATGTCGTCACATAAAGATGAAAAGTGCCACAACCACCGCGACGAGCAGTGTGGGACCCAGAACGGCCATGCAGCATCCCAGGCATCCGTGATGGTGATGGTGCCGGTGATGGGGATGCCTGTGCGGCGGCGGACGATGCCCGCGTGGGCCGCCGGGTGGGGGACGGCGCGGTCCTCCGGGACCGCCTCTCGGTCGATTCATAGGTCTTCCTCCGTTTCATTAAAATCTGAGGGGAGCCGCTTGAGGTAGAGCCGTATATGGAGGGCAGTAAAACCGATGTTCACAGGGTTCTGCCAGCTGCTGTTTATTCTACTCGTAATGTGCTTTGGATGCAGTAAAGGACAATAAAAGCGGTGCGATTATCGCTGCACGAAAAAACGGATAGGCAAAAATGCCCAGTTTGATACCTACCCTCGGCTGCACATTTTAGCCGGATGGATTCGCTTAGGTCGGGTTATCTTCCGGCAGCCGGTTCTCCGTTTCCTTTTTGCAGCGCAAGCCACTCTTTCTGTAAAATACCCATAAAGACCAGGTCATAAAAGCCGCCGTCCCGGTGTACAAATTCCCGCACAGTTCCCTCGTATCGGAAACCAGCGCGCTCATACACCCTTTGGGCGCGGTCGTTGTAGGAGATGAAGTTGAGCCCCACACGGTGCAGATTCAGTTCCGTGAAGGCATATTGCAGCACAAGGCGGATAGCTTCGCTTCCGTAGCCAATTCCGCGGTATTCCCGGGGTCCGATGCCGATGCCCAGCATGCAGCAGCCGTTCGTCCACTCAACGCCGTCCAGCACGATGAAGCCGACGAGCTCGTCTGTCTCCAACAGCCGGATCTGGAAATGGAAGTCGTTTTTGGACTTTAACGCGTTTTCCAGCTTTTCTTTCATATCGTCCACAGTGCGAAGGCGTGCGACGTCCGTATCCAAACATCGCATAAACGCAGCGTCTTCATACCATTTTTGCATGACGGCGGCGTCACCCTCGCGGGGCGCCGCCAGTCGGATGGTTTTTCCGATAAATAAATTTTCATTTATCATAACAGTACCTCTTTGTTCTTATTTGTTGTTGAGCTCGGCGTACTGCAGCAGATTTCTGCACAGGTATAGCACGAGCAGTGAAATCAGCAGGTTCGCGGCGGACATTGTCAACAAAATCAGTGTGTATTCGGAAAGGAGGGTAATGCCGGATACGCCGACGAGTGCAGCCCCTACAATACCGGGTATGGCAATTAAAATTGTCACCAGGAAAAAGAAGAACATTACAAGGGCTTTTGAGCGCACCCCGCCGAACACGCGCTCCAGTACGATATTGGCCGCGGTGAACAGCAGCGCAAAGCTCATGCGCGCGATGACGCAACAAATGATATCCGGCGCATCGGCGCCCACAATGAGGCCCACGGGGATAAAGATGATGAGCGCTTCAAAAAGTGAAGTAACCATGCTTTCGGCGATGGAATACAGTAGCTTCTTCAGCGGCGGCTCGGGGATGAGATAGATAAACGGCTTGGAAAGCTCCCGGGTGAAACGGCCCAGCATGACGGAAAAAATCTGCATATAGGTTGCCATAGAAAAAATGGCAATGATGCCGGCGTCCTTCATGAAAAACGACGCGGCGACGGAGCAGACTACAAAAATCAAAGACATATTGCTGATGAGAAACAGCCCCGAGCGGCGGTTTTCCAGCATGTGCTTATAGAAGATGGCGCTGGAGCCCCGGCCCTTGCCGAGCCCCACTTTTCCGACCTTGACGTTTTTGCCCACCACTTCGCCGACCTGGCCTTCTTTTTTCGCGTTGATGGCCGACTGGCTCGTTTCGGCCGCCTGGATGACGTCCTCGTAAAAATTCCGTTTGCTGCGGATGATCAGAACCGCCAGCAGCACGGCGAAAAGGATGAGGAGCAGGGCATACAGCACGACGAAAAGGTAGTTATCTGTCACAATCCCCAGGAAGATGCCGGCGATCCATCCGGAAACCGGAAAGGCCAGTACGATGGGGTTTGTGAAAAATTCCGTGGCCTTCGGCAACAGCTGCATGAAATCCTTTCCGTCGAAGGACGGCAGGATGGACGCGATTGCACTGAGCAGCAGCACCAGCACAAGGCCGTACACGGAAAACCGCACTATTTTTTGAGCCTTTTCGTCGTTGCTGGTGTAGACAAACAGCGTCATTGCGGTAAACTGCGCCATAAAAATGGTCATGGCGTATCCCAGAATGATCAGGACAAGCTCCACATAGTGGATGCCGTAAAGGCCGTTAAGCCAGGAATATTGGAACAAAAGGAAAACACCCAAAACGATGGAGGTGCCAAGCTGGCGGAACAGGCCGTAAAACAGGACCTTAGTGGACCGGATCGGCGAAGGGAACAGCAGATTGACGTCGCTGAGCGTGAACATCGACGAGCCGTTCTGGTAGGCCTGCATAAAGACCATGACAAACATGATGGTGAAAAAGCCCATGATGATGAAGATGAGCTCCTGCCGGCTGCGCAGTTCGGAAATATCCTGCTGCATCTCGTTTCCGGAAAACGCCATCACCACCAGAAGTCCGATGAGTATGATGCCGTAAATCAGGTGGGCCGGCGACTTTAAAATGGCTTTCAGCTGATTTTTCAACTTTGTAACGGTTAAGTAAGTCAGCGCTCCCTTCACTGTGCGGCCTCCTTACCCCTCTCCGTGATGGAGAAGAACAGGTCTTCAAGGGACTGTCCGCCGTCCATGCGGTTCTGTTTTGTCGCGACGAACCTTCCGTTCATCATGATATTGACAACATCCCAGTAATCCTCGACGCTGTCGATCATATGGGTGCTGATCAAAAGGGAGGTTCCCTCGTTTTTCAGTTCGCGAAACACAGTCTTCAGTTCCTTGATGGCATGGGGGTCCAGGCCCACAAGGGGCTCGTCGAACACAGCGATTTTCGGCTTATGGGCCAGCGCGCAGCAGATGGAAAGCTTCTGCTGCATGCCCTTTGAAAGCTCTTTGCCGAGTTTCCCTTTTTTGTCGTCCATTTCGAAACGCTCCAACAGCCGGTCAGAATAGCCGTCGTCCTCCATGCGGTACGCGCGGCGTATGAATTCCAGATGTTCGCTGACCGTCAAAAGGTCATAAACAGCCGGGGCCTCCGGTATATAGGCAATGTCACGCTTTGCCTGTTCGCTGGTATTGGGTGCGCCGTTTATGGCGATCAGGCCCTGAAACCGCAGCAGACCGACAATGCATTTGATGATGGTGGACTTTCCCGCACCGTTGGGACCAAGCAGAATCGCAATTTGGCCGTCGTCCACCTGAAAGCTGATGTCGTCATTTGCAATGAGCTTTCCATATTTTTTCGTTACGCCCTCAATTCTTAACATAAGCTACTCCTTTAATCTTGCATCATATCCAAACATCTTTATTTTACCGCAAACAACAGTTCTTTACAATCGAACGCCCGCAACGGACCGCGGATAGTAAGGAATTGGTAAGATTTTCCGGCGCAGGGAAATCGCCGCTTTTTCAAAATCCAAACTGTTTTAGAGCAAAAGAGTTTCCTAAGCGAAGTCTTTGAATTCCCCTTGTGTTAACAGTCATCATAACCGTTTGACAGACGCGCCGCCGGGGCTTATGATAGGGAATACGAGGAGGGATAGTTTGAAATGAAAGTACCGAAGTATGTCATTTGGGACTGGAACGGCACACTTTTCAATGACGTGGCCGTCTGTATTTCCGTGCAGAACAAAATGCTGCGGGAGAGGAAGCTGCAAACCATCGCCGACAGGGAATATTATTACCGTGTGTTCACGTTTCCAATTGTCAACTACTATAGAAATTTAGGCTATGACCTCACCGCGGAGAGCTTTGAGGACATCTGTAGCTGCTATGTCGCGCACTATGAGCGGGATATGGTACAGTGCGGGCTTTACAGCGGGGCCCTGCCTCTGATGTGCAGGCTGCGTGAGAGCGGGACCGGACAGGCCGTTATTTCCGCAGCGTCCCGCAAAAGCCTTGCGAAGCAGATGGCGGGAAAAGGTCTGGAAGGTCTGCTGGACGCAGCCGTCGGCATCGATAACGACATGGCGGCGAGCAAGACGGAAAATGCGGTGGCCTATGTGCGTACGCTTTCGGTTTCACCGGCTGAGATCCTCTTTGTGGGCGATTCGCTGCACGATGCCGAGGTGGCAAAGGAGTGCGGCTGCGGCGCGGTGCTGATCGCGGACGGCCATCAGGATTTTCGAAGCCTTCAGCAGTCCGGAGCCCCGGTATTTGAGACCCTTGAGAAATTTTCAGCCGCGCTGGATTTTTCTTTTGGGGATATCATGTAAAGATGAGCGGGCTTTGTCGAACGAAAGGCGAAGAATGCGGGAATATAATGAGAAAAGCATGTGTGCGGTTTTACATCGGCCCTTTTTTATACCCTTTTTCCTGGATAAATTTTTGTTTTTTGAAGGAAGCACTTGACAAGAACCCCGGGGAAATATATAATATTTTGTGTTCTATGTGATCGATTGAAACCCCTGCCTTGCGGCGGATGGGAGGGAAGATAAATGGCTGAAATCAGGATAAAAGATAACGAATCTTTGGACAGCGCGCTTAGGCGTTTTAAAAAGCAGTGCGCAAGATCCGGCGTGATTGCGGAAGTACGCAAGAGAGAGGCTTATGAAAAGCCTTCTGTTAAGCGCAAGAAAAAGTCAGAAGCAGCTCGTAAGCGTAAATTTAAGTAATTACGGTGGCTTTCGCTGCAATGTCATTGTTACGGTTTCCTAAATGATGCTGTAGCATTATTTGGCTGGAAGCTGTTATGCGGCGTCACATATTTCTTGGAAATATGCGCTGGCTTTCATGAATTTGCTGTAAAAGCGGGCTGTATGCCCGCTTTTTTTCTGGCTATGTGGTGGGTTTTGAGAATGATGGTTGCATAATAATAAGATGAAACCACAGGCCCCCGAAGGGCTGTTATTGGAGTAAAGCATGAGTATATTCAGGCCGACAAGTATCGTGGAAAGAATCACCGACGTTACCCCGTCCATGCTGCGCGAGATGGGCGTAAAGGCGGTTTTGCTGGACGTGGACAACACCCTCACCTCATATCAGTCCCATGAACCGGTGGAAGGAGCAGTGGAGTGGACGCATCAAATGAGTACAGAAGGTTTCCAGCTGCTCATAGTCAGCAACAATTACCAAAGCCGGGTGGAGCCCTTTGCGGCGAAATTCGGGATCGGCTTTATCACATTTGCCATGAAGCCGCTTCCCTTTGGCTATATCAAGGCGAAAAGACTGCTTAAAATGAAGGCTTCCGACTGTGTCATCATCGGCGACCAGGTTTTCACCGATATCACCGGCGCCAACATGAGCGGTATGAAATCGATCCTGCTCAGTCCCGTTGAGAGGGAGAACGGTACGCTTTTCAGGCTGCGCAGGCATCTTGAAAAGCCGATTCGGGAAAAATACAAATAGGAGGAGACCATGAGCAATCCCGTAGAAAAATTACAGCAAATGATCACAAGCGGCGACGCGGAGGCGGCCGCTTTGGTGCATTTTGAGAATAGCAGGCGCTATTTCACGCATTTCCCGTCCAGCGACGGCGTTTTATTTGTCACGGCAGGCGCTGTATACCTGCTGGTAGACTTCCGTTATGGAGAGGCCGCGCAGAAAAGGGCAAAGAACTGCGAAGTAATCTGTTTCAGCATACTGAATAACAGTTTAAAGGAGCTTGCCGCAAAGCACGGCGTGAAGCGGGTTTATCTGGAGCAGGAGCATCTCACCGTTTCGCAGGCCAAGCGCTTTGAAAAGGTTTTTGCGGAGATATCCGTGGAAACCGTATTGGATGAGACGCTCGATAAAGCGGTCCGCAGCTTGCGCATGCTCAAAAGCCCGCAGGAGGTTGCAAAGCTGGAGGCATCTCAGCAGATCACCGACGCGGCCTTCACGTACATACTGCCCTATATCAAAGAAGGTGTCACCGAGCGGGACATCGCGCTTGAAATCGAGTTCTTCATGCGTAAGCAGGGGGCTGAGGCCATCGCCTTTGAGTTAATTGTGGCCGCGGGCCGGAACGGTTCTATGTGTCACGCGGTTCCGTCGGATTATGCCGTGCAAAGAGGCGACTTTATCACAATGGACACCGGCGCGCTGCTGGACGGTTATCATTCCGACATGACGCGCACCGTGGCGCTTCACTCTGTTTCCGATGAGCAAAGAATCGTATACGAAAAGGTATTGGAAGCGCATCTCAAGGTCATCGACACGGTGAAACCGGGGATTCCCTGCTCACAGATCGACAAGGTGGCGCGTGACATCATTGAATCGGAGTACCCGGGCGCATTCGGCCACGGACTTGGCCACGGCGTGGGCTTTGAGATCCACGAGGAGCCGCGTTTTTCTAAATTTGACGACACACCCTGTGCCGCCGGTATGGTGGTGACCGATGAGCCCGGAATCTACCTCCCCGGCAAGTTCGGGGTGCGCATTGAGGATATGCTGCTCATCACGGAAACTGGCTGCCGTACCTTGACAAAATCGCCGAAGGAACTGATGATTCTGTAAGTGGGGGATATGTTCTTCCGTGTCCGCGATGGGGCGACAGGATGTCATTTGAGCAATTTCACAATAAATAAAAAAAGATATGGTTCAGTACTGTTCTCCCCGCCGCAAGCCGGGAAACAGCATGAAACTTGCGGAAAAGTATTAAAATGAAACTCTATCGCACAAAGATATTACGGCAGAAAGCGGTGTGTTTATTTTGTGCGGAACACAGCATTACGGTTTTAGAGCAGTACTTTGTTTCAACTGATTTTCACACTGCATTGTATTATCGCCGGACAGGATAAACTATTGCAATATGGCTAAAAATAATATAAAATGAAGTAAGCAAAAAAAATGGAGGGCGATTTATGATATCTGCAGGCGATTTTAGAAACGGTGTGACATTTGAGATGGACGGTAATGTTGTATCCATCATCGAGTTTCAACATGTGAAACCCGGTAAGGGCGCCGCTTTTGTCCGTACAAAAATTCGCAATGTCATCACGGGGGCCACCACAGAGAAGACATTCAACCCCAATGACAAGTACCCCACAGCTTTTGTGGAGAGACGGGACATGCAGTATCTCTACAGCGACGGCGACCTTTATTACTTTATGGACAACGAAACCTATGAGCAGACACCCATCAACCAAAGCGTTTTAGGCAGCAGCTTCAAGTTTGTCAAGGAAAATATGGAATGCAAGGTGCTTTCTTATAAGGGCAACGTGTTTGGGGTGGAACCGCCGAACTTTGTTGAGCTGGAAGTCACCGCAACAGAGCCCGGCATCAAGGGCGACACCGCAACGAATGTGACGAAGCCCGCGACACTTGAAACCGGCGCGGAAATCAAGGTGCCGCTGTTTATCAACGAAGGCGAAATGATCCGTGTCGATACGCGAACAGGCGAGTACATGGAGCGCGCATAAACCCGTACGGTAAAAGAAACACGGCGGCGCATGCGGCCGTGTAAAATCAGAATGGTAAAGGGGGACAGGACTATGACGAATTCAGAAAGAGCGGCTTATATCCGTGGCCTGATGGAAGGCCTGGAGCTGGACAAGGACGCAAAAGAGACAAAGGTATTGAACGCAATGCTGGAGCTTCTCGACGACCTGTGTGTTTCTGTGGAAGAGCTGGAGGACGGTTTCGACCTGCTGAGTGAGGAAGTGGACGAAATCGATGAGGATCTGGGCGAGCTGGAATCGGAAGTGTATGGAGAGGGCCGTGACTGCGGTCACCACCATCGTCATGGCGAGGACGATGAGCCGATGTTCCAGGTGACCTGTCCGAAGTGCGGCGACACCATAGAGTTGTACGACGAAATGCTGGACGAGGATTCTATCGAATGTCCGGGCTGCGGTGAGACGCTGGAGTTTGACTTCGACCTGGATGAGGACGAGAAGGCCGACTGCGGCTGTGAGGACTGCAAGCCGAAGTAACGGAACTGTTTCAAGAGGATTGGTATAGCCATAAAAAAGAGATGAGGCAGCCCCTCATCTCTTTTTTTTCACAAATCATACTGTTCTTTTTCCGCAGGGGGCGGGGCCAAGACGGATAACACGGCCCGTGTATCGGTTTACGGAGATTATCAAAGCCGGGTTTCACGAATGCCGCGAACAAGCGCCGCGCATTCGGCCGCGTTTCTTTCTATGGCGGCATAATCCCGGGCGTCGAGCAGCGCCTTGCCGCAGATCCAGCTTCCGCCGCAGGCAATGACATTGGGCAGCGACAGGTACTGTGCGGCGTTTTGCAGGCTGATACCGCCGGTGGGCATGAACCGCATGTCGCTGTAGGGGCCGTACAGGGCTTTCAACATGGCGACGCCGCCCGCCGCCTCCGCGGGGAAGAACTTCACAGTGCTAAGTCCCAGCGCTAAAGCGTTGTCGATTTCGGTGGGGGTGACGCATCCCGGAAAGACGGCCATATTATTTTTAAGGCACCAACGGACCACATCGTTATTCGTGCCGGGGGAAATGACAATCTTCGCGCCGCTGTCGGCCGCAAGCTCTGCCTGCTGGACGCTGCGCACCGTACCGGCGCAGACCAGCATATCCGGAACCGCTGAGGCGATGTTTCGGATGGCCTTTGCCGCCGCGGTTGTTCGGAAAGTGATTTCGGCCACCGGGAGTCCGCCGCGCATGAGCGCTTCGGCCAACGGCGCCGCCGCGGACGCGTTCTCAATTGCGATGACGGGAATGATACCTGTTTCTTTCATGATTTGGATAATGTTTTTCATAAAAGCCACCATGTGGCACTTGCCGCACAAAAACCGGATGGTAAAGCCCCCTTTTGTGACCGTGCCGTTCCTTTCTTTCTACTTTTCAAACCGCGCTTCCTATTGAAATACTTATAAAAATGATATCAGTCTTTCGAAAAACTCCGGCGCGTGGATTTCGCAGAAGCTGCACATTTGGTTTTTCGTGAGTTGCGCGAAACATTCCACAAAGGGTGGGCTCCACATTTCTTTTCGCGCCACAGATAAGCTTTTAAAGATGCTTGTGGTTTATCCACAAGCTGACAACACCATACAAACAGAGCAGGAGAAAGGAGTTATTGAAAGTATGCTGAGAGTTGAATTTGAAGAAATAGAGCAGGTGGCCGACGCCCGTTTCCGGTTTGCCGTCATCGTCAGCCGGTTTCAAAACCGGTATGTTTACTGTAAGCACCGCAAGCGCGACACCTGGGAGATTCCCGGCGGCACAAGAGAGCCTGGAGAGGCGATCCTTGAGACCGCCAGACGGGAACTGTTTGAAGAAACCGGCGCAAAGGACTTCGAGCTTCATCCGGTTTGCGCGTATGCCGTGGTGCGATCTGAAAAAAGCTACGGGCTGCTTTGCTTTGCCGAAATAAGGGATTTGGATGCATTGCCGGACTCTGAAATCGAACGCATCGACCTGTTTGAGGCGGCGCCCGAACGCATGACCTATCCCGAAATACAGCCGCTGCTTTTTGACAGGGTACGGCAGTGGATAAAGGAATTCCATATTTGCTAGTATACAACAAATGGTATAGCGATGCAAATTTGTGGAATACTGCTGATGCTGATTTCATTTTCTGTTCATTGACTTTTGATATCCGCATAAGTATACTGAAATATGCAATAGATGGTGAGGTGACGCTGTGAGGAAGGTACAAATCGGCAGGCTTGCGTTTGGAGAAGGGATTCCAAAAATCTGTGTGCCGCTGGTGGGCGAGGGGATTCCCGCAATTATCGCGGAGATGAAGGCCGCGTTTGCCCTGCCGGCAGATCTGCTGGAATGGCGCATGGATTATTTTTTTGACGATCCGAAGGCGGCGCTGCCGCATATCTGCGAAGAAAAAGGCGGGTATCCGCTCATCGCAACGCTACGCACGGCGCACGACGGCGGAAGGGCGCAGCTGTCCTATCAGGCATACGGAGAACTGCTTTCCGAAATGCTGGATTTAAGCTATATGGAGGCTATCGACATTGAGCTGTCGGCGGGTGAGAACATCATAAAGCCCCTTGTGAAAAAGGCAAAGGACAATCAGGTGGCCGTCATACTCTCCAAGCACGATTTTGAAAAAACACCCGAAAAGATGGAAATGGTAAAAACCCTTATGAAAATGGCGGAATTGGGCGCCGATTTACCGAAAATCGCCGTCATGCCCCAGAGCAGGCGGGATGTGCTGACACTGCTGGAAGCCTCTTTGGAGGCGGACGTTCTTTGCGGCCCCGTTGTAGCTGTTTCGATGGGAGAGCTCGGGAAAATCAGCCGGGTGGGCGGCAGCTATTTCGGCTCGGCCATGACTTTTGCCGCAGGCGCCGCGGCTTCGGCCCCGGGCCAGCTGTCGGCGGAGGATATCGCCGCCATTTTACAGGATTTATCCGGACCGGCGTAAATACCGCTGTTCGGGCGGATTTTATGGAGGTGAAAAAGGTGAAGGAGAATATTGACGATATATTGGATTCACTTTTCAGTAACGGGAAGATGAATTTTCGAAAAGCGAAGGAAGATCAGGAGAAGACCGAAAAGGCTCTGGAGCAGATGCAGGATGTGAATGCGAACATGAACGCGTCGCTGCGGAAAAGCATCGAGGAGCTGACAAAGGAAACACAGCTGGAGCTGAGCGCCGTGGAAAAGCGCCTCCAAAAGGACGGCTTTTCTAAGAAACAGAATACGGAAAGTGTCGCTGTGGCTTCGGATTCCCTGGTGTTTACCGATGAGATACAGAAGGCGTTTGAAACGGCGGAGGCGACGGTGCGGGAGCGGGTGATCGGTCAGGGAGTTTTTGTATCTACGGTGGCCCTTGCGTTTAAACGCCCCTATGTGACCGGAGCACCGGACGGCATGCCGCGCTCCATAACGGTACTGATGGGGAAAAACGGTACCGGAAAGCATATGGCGCTTGAGAACTTTACGAATGAGCTGCAAAAGCTCGGCGTACTGAAAAGTGGCAGTGTGACCTATATCAATCTCGGAAACTACAATACGCCGTCGTCTGAAAAGGTGTTTTTACAGGACTTTTACGCGGCGGTCAAAAAGGAGACGCAGGTCATCGCCTTTGAGAACTTCGAGCAGGGCCATAGATCGGTGCTGACGCTTGTTTCTTCCCTCTTTACCAGCGGAAATATGCCGCTGCAGGGCCGCTACGCGCTGCAGAAGGGGATGCTGGTGGACATCGGCAGCGCGCTGGTGCCCGGTGCCATTTCCGAAATTACAGCGGCGGGAAAGTACCTGTTCCTCATAACGGAAAAGGATGAGCGCAAGCTTGTGGACGTGTTCGGCATGCCCTTTCTATCCGCCTGCGAGGATATATGTCGTACAGCTGACTTTACACCGGAGAGCATAGGGGAAATTGCGAAGGTCAATCTTACAGGGCTTTGTGAGGAAGTGAAATCCCGGTATGGTTTAACCCTTACATATGACGCCTACGCCGTGGAAACCCTTGCGGCTAAGATTGTGCCGGATGAAGGGGTTGAATCGCTACAGGCGCATCTCAGCGAGCTGATGAAGGCCATCGGAGAGTATAAGCTGAAAAACGCGTCGGTAGGCGGCGAAGGGGCCGTCATTGGCTTTGAGGGCAGGCTCGCGGTGGAGCTGGGCGCGCAGCGTATCGAAACGAAGGCCGGCGCTAAAACCGACAGCAAGGCCGTGGAGGAAATTAAACAGGAGCTTCATGATATTGTAGGGCTTTCCTTTATCAAGGATTATATCCTGTCCCTTGAGGACAACTTTACCATCCAGCAGATGCGCCGTGCGAAGGGGCTGCGGGCGGAGTCCCCGTCCATGCATATGATTTTTACCGGCAATCCCGGTACCGGTAAGACTACGGTAGCGCGCATCGTGTCCCGTTACCTCAAGGCCATCGGTGTGCTTTCCGGCGGACAGCTGATTGAGGTGACCCGTGCGGATCTTGTGGGGCAGTATGTGGGCCACACCGCGCCGCTGACGCAGAAGGCCGTGGAATCGGCGCTGGGCGGCGTGCTCTTTATTGACGAGGCCTATTCGCTGTTCCGCGGGAACGACGACAGCTTCGGTCTGGAGGCCATCGACACGCTTGTAAAGGCAATGGAGGACAACCGCGACAGCATGGTAGTCATCCTTGCGGGCTATTCCAGGGAGATGGAAGAATTTTTGACGGCAAACTCGGGACTCAAATCCCGTTTTCCGAATATCATCGAGTTTCCGGACTACACGGCTAAGGAGCTGGTTCTGATTGCCAAGAGCATTGTGGCATCCAAAGGCTATACGATGGATGCCTCCTGTGAGGAGCCGCTTTTCGTATATTTTGACATCATGCAGAAAACCGGCGACGCGCGCACAAACGGCAACGGGCGCATGGCGCGTAACAAGGTGGAGGAGGCCATTATCGGCTGCTCCAAGAGGAACATCGCCCTGCCGGAGGCGCAGCGCAATCTGGAATTACTGTTGCCGGAGGATTTCCGTTTATAGCCTGTCGGCTGCTGAACTGCGGGCAACCTGCTCAGGAAACATCTGACACAGAACCCCGTACGACTAGGTAGGGCGACAGATAGGGAACTTCCAGCTGTTCCTTCGCATCGGGGTTGTCGCATAGTTTGAGGATGGTGTCCACAATCAGGCGGGCCGTTTCCTCGACGGGATGGGCGACAACGGTGATGTTGAGCCAGCGGGCCCAATCCTGGTCGTCGAACATCAGCAGGCTGATGTCCCTCGGAAAGATAAGATCCAGGTCCTTGAGTACCTGCAGCGTGGCTCCGCCGAACTTGTTGCCGACACAAAAAATGCAGGTGGGCCGTTGTTCTTTGACACAGGACAGCAGCTGCCGGTAAACTGCGTCCTGCGAGTCGTACAGATCGATGTCCGAGGGAGGGATGGGCGGCTCCAGTCCCTTGTCCCGGTAGGCGTCAAAAAACCCCTCTGTGCGACCGGCCCCACCCACGAACAGGATTTTCCTGTGACCGTGGTCCAGCAGATAGCTCGTGGCTTGGTGCGTGGCGGCAATGTCATGGTATTGTATGGTATGAAGGGTCGGAAAAATCGGAGCATAAAGCTGCAGAAACTGCATGCCGTTATTTTTTTTAAGGAGTGCTAGCTGCTTCTCATCAGGCAGAAAAGCACGGTCAGGCATGAAGATGACGCCCTGCACCTGTGAGGAGGCCATCATGCTAAGAGATTGCCGGAAGGAGCGAAGGTCGGTGTCGTGGAAGGAGATGATGAGCCGGTAGCCCTTGCGGTGCAGCAGTTTTTCAATGATGCGGGCCATATTGAAGTGGAACGGGTTATCCGCGTCTCTCAGCAGCAGGCCGATGATCTGGCTTTTCCGCTTTTTCAGGGCGCTTGCCATGAGATTGGGCGAATAGCCGAGCTCACGGGCGGCAGCCCATACGCGCTCACAGGTCTCTGACGTGACGGTTTTTTCTCTGCGAAATACCCTCGATACGGTGGCCGGAGATACGCCGGCCCGTTTTGCCACGTCTCTGCTTGTAGCCATAACTCTACCTCATTTGTTTGATTTGTAAGTTTGAAAATTGAGAATTTGTGAAAAAGCACAAAAATACACAAAATCACAAAAAAATATTGACAGTCATATCGGTGCCATGCTATTATAGTAGCATAAAATGACAACGTTGTCAAGAATATTTACGATAACAGAACCAGTTTGAAACTCGTTGCCGGTGACAGGGCAATTATTTTTTCCGATTAAATGACAACGTTGTCAAATAAAATATTCCGATTGCAACAGCAAACAGTACAAGGGAGGAATTGTCCTATGAAATCCACGGAAAACAGCAGTCCTCGCTATCACTTCAGACCCGAATACGGCTGGATGAACGACCCGAACGGGCTTTGCTTTTTTGGCGGGCAGTATCACCTGTTTTACCAGCATAACCCGGACCGGAACGTCTGGGAGAACATTCACTGGGGCCACGCCGTCAGCACCGATTTGATGACGTGGCGGCACTGCGCGCCCGCGCTGAAGCCCAATGCCTCCGGTCTTTGCTTTTCGGGGACGGCGGCGGTGGAGCCGCTGGATCGCGGCGGTAAAAAGGAGCCGGTTATGGTCCTTGCCTTTACCCGGGCTGATCTGGAGCGGGAAAGGCGGACCGGTTTAGGCGGCCAGACCCAGGAGCTGGCATTTTCATCCGACGGGAAAAGCTTTGAACTGTACCACAAACGGCCCGTTTTGGAGGAGCCTGAGCTGCGAGGCTTTCGGGATCCGAAGATATGGTACCAGCAGCGGGAGGCCTGCTGGTATATGCTGCTAGCCGCCGACAGCTGCCTGCGGATTTACCGTTCCCTTACACTTGAAAACTGGGAACTGGCGTCGGTGCTGGACGACAGCTTCGCGTCGCCGAAGGGCGTGTGGGAATGCCCGGACATGTTCCGGTTTGAAACGCCGGAGGGCGTTCGATATGTGCTGACCGTCTGCGATTCCGGCAATGAACATACGGGATGCTACAGCGGCTACTGT
>Ga0153939_1000313_pt1 | contig 17599 bp, 13 predicted proteins | sample TSNJ023MetaG_FD_104734 | JGI IMG/M metagenome (GOLD analysis project Ga0153939, IMG submission 104734) | Attine ant fungus gardens microbial communities from New Jersey, USA - TSNJ023 MetaG | ecosystem: Host-associated > Fungi > Mycelium > Unclassified | place: USA: New Jersey, Brendan T. Byrne... | reverse complement strand
ATGGGAAAACATCGTCCCGCGAGCACCGGGATTTTGTCAGGGACTTCCATTATATGCTCTATGAAAGTGAATATGTGTATGAAAAGGAGGCCCCAGGGACCTTTTGCGAGCCGTGCCACAGGGCGCTTTCCGACCGCTTTGTCACGGGAAGCTGCCCGCAGTGCGGTGAAACGGCCCGCGGCGACCAGTGCGACGCCTGCGGCGTGGTGCTGGAACCGGAAAGCCTGTTGGAACCGGTCTGCGCTGTCTGTGGTAATCCGGTCACCTTCCGCGATACAAGGCATCTGTATATCGCATTGACAAAGCTGGGACCCGCACTCCGGCATTTTTTGGAGGAGCGGCCGCACTGGCCTAAAAACGCGGCAGCCTTCACCTTGCGCTATTTAAATGAAGGGCTTCGGGACCGCGCGCTTACCCGTGACCTTTTATGGGGCATTGAAGTGCCGAAGGACGGCTATGAGGAGAAAAGGATTTATATCTGGGCGGAGAATGTGTTGGGATACCTGTCCATGTGCAAGGCTGTGCTGGAGGCGCGAGGCGAAAATTTCATCAGCTTCCTCAATGGAAAAAGCCGCCATTACTATGTCCACGGCAAGGACAATATCCCGTTTCACACCGTCATCCTGCCCGCGCTGCTGCTGGCGGAGGGAAGCGGCTGGCATTTGCCGGACGATATTATCTCCAGTGAATACCTGACGCTGGAGGGACGGAAAATATCTACAAGTCAGAACTGGGCGATATGGGTAAAGGATATTTTGGAGCGGTTTCAGCCGGATTCCATCCGCTATTTTCTGCTGGCTCACGGTCCGGAAAAAAAAGACGGCGATTTTTCCTTCCGGGAGTTTGTGCGCAGCCACAATAAGGAGCTGCTGGGCATTTACGGAAACCTTATCAACCGTACCCTCAGCTTTATTCATCGGTATTGCGGCGGCACCGTTCCAACGGGACGCCTGACGCCCGAAGTGGAAAAAAGAACGGGAGAGCTGTATGCGGTGACGGAAAGCCTTATAAAGTCCGGCAGCATAAAAGAAGCGATTTCCTATTTGTTCGATTTTGCACGCTTCGGTAACCGGTATTTCGATGCCGAAAAGCCCTGGGAAACCCGGAATTCCGATCCCGCCGCCTGTGGGAACACGCTCTATAACTGCGTGCAGATCATCGCGAACCTCGTCGTTTGCCTGCAGCCGTACCTGCCCTTTTCCTCGGAAAAGGTGAGAGGCTGGCTGGGTCTTGACAGCCGCTGGGCTGTGAAAGCCATTCCGGCGGGCTTTGCGATCCCGCAGCCCGATATCTTATTTGACCGGATTCCTGCGGGAACCGCCGAAGCAGAGTTTATGTGGCTGCGGCAATCACGCTATGAAACTTGAAATCGCGGCATTGCAGATGTACTGCTGAACATTCCCTTTAGTGACAAAAAGGGGGCGGCGGATAAGGGATTAAGAAAATCTCACCGTGGGCCCCTTTTCTTTTGGAATACAAGATTTTGTCCTGCATTTCACGGTAGGCCCTTCCTGATAAAATGAATGATATGAATTTCTATGGTATTGGAGATACTTATTTGCATATGGTATAATGACCGCAGTCATATGTGGTATTGGACAGTTAGGAAATGCAATCAACGACAGTCCATATACGGCGGGGGCGCCACCCATACCGCGCTGAAATGCATCACCGATTCGCTGGTGGCAACTCCTGCGCCGGAGTTCATCAAACCGTTTCATACAAACTTTATATGAGGAGCGTTTTTTATATGGAAAAGACAGTGATACGGCAAGCGACAGAGCAGGATATCGAGGCTTTGACGGAAATGGGCCTGCTGCTTTTTGAGGGGAACCTCCGTGAGGAGCTGAAGGCGGAATTTCAGGAAGCTATGCGGGAGCCCGACACGGCGTTCTTTTTGCTGGAGACAGACGGCAAGGTCTCCGGCTTCGCCCAATGCCAGCTGCGCCGCGATTATGTGGAAGGAACACAAAGCAGCCCGGTGGGATATCTTGAGGGTATTTATGTAAAACCCAAATACCGGCGCCACGGCTATGCGGCGAAGCTTTTGTCCGCATGCGAAAACTTCGCGGCGGAAAAGGGCTGCACGGAGTTTGCAAGCGACTGCGAGCTGCACAATGCCCAAAGCCTGCTGTTTCATTTGGGCGCGGGTTTTAAAGAGGCGAACCGGATTATTTGCTTTACTAAAAAATTGTAGAAGGATCCGGGATCGAAACTCCGCAGGGGACCGGATCGCTCCGATACCCTGTGGACCGGCCTGTTAAAAGCATCCCGGATATTGCTTTTCAAAAACCGGTGTGATATACTGAACTTAATTTAATTGGGAATGAAGTTCTCCCAGCGGACAGTTTACCTGTTCCAAACCGCTTGTAAAGCTGATGACTTCTGTGAATGAAACCGTTCGCAGAGCCATCGGTTTTTTTGCGGACAAGGGAGGAAATATCTTGAAAAATAATCAGAAGGGAACGGTACCGCGTACAAAAAGTTGTTTTTCAGCATCGTACCCAGCGGAAAGTACCGTGTGGCGGTTTTTATGTTATTCAGCCTTGCTCTGATCCTGTTCTGCGGCTTTATGATAGGTGGTATCCTGCAGAAATTGAAATTGCCCGCACTGCTGGGGATGATGATCACCGGAATCGTTTTGGGACCATATGTTCTGAACTTGATCGATCCCGCCATACTGAACATCTCAGCAGACCTCCGGGAAATTGCCTTGATTGTCATTCTGATTCGCGCCGGTCTTTCCCTTGATCTGAAAGATTTAAAAAAAGTGGGACGTCCGGCGATCCTGATGTGCTTTGTACCGGCCACATTGGAGCTAATTGGGGTTATCCTCTTTGCGCCGCTGCTGCTGGGGTTATCCTATTTGGAAGCCGCCCTCATGGGTGCGGTATTGGCGGCGGTATCCCCGGCCGTGGTCGTCCCGCGCATGCTGAAACTGATGGAAGGCGGATACGGGACCGGCAAGGGCATTCCGCATCTGATCTTGGCAGGGGCGTCGGTGGATGATATCTATGTGATTGTTCTCTTCACTTCATTTATTGGAATGCATCAGGGGCGGGGATTTGACGCCCTCAGTCTTGTGAAAATTCCGTTGTCCATTCTGTTGGGGCTTGTTTTGGGTGTTCTGACAGGACTTGTCATGGCGTGGGTTTTCAAAAAAATTCATATGCGCGATACGGTGAAGGTTTTGCTGCTGCTCGGCCTGTCCTTCCTGTTCCTGTCGCTTGAATCGGCTGTCAGCGCGTATATCCCTGTATCCGGCTTGTTGGCTGTCATGGCGCTTGGCGGCGCCATCCTGAAACGAAATGAGATACTGGCGAAGCGGATATCCGGGAAATACTCGAAAATCTGGGTTGTGGCCGAGCTGATACTGTTCGTGCTGGTTGGAGCGTCCGTCGACATCAGCTATATCGGAAATGCCGGACTTCGGACTGCTGGACTGATTTTTGCAGCCCTGCTGTTCCGTATAGCCGGCGTGTTTCTCTGCTTAGTCAAAACAAAGCTGAACAGAAAGGAACGGATATTTACGGCAATTGCTTATCTTCCGAAAGCCACCGTACAGGCGGCAATCGGCGCCATTCCTCTCTCACTTGGAATTGCCGCGGGAAATACCATTTTAACTGTCGCTGTGCTTGCCATTATGATAACGGCGCCCATTGGAGCCTTTGGCGTGGATTGGACCTACCGAAGGTTGCTGAAAAAGGAGCAGCCATAAGTGGATTGGTTATAAGGCAAACGATTCGCCGTTCAGTATGCCGCCCCGACAGGGTTACTTTGTCCGGTCATACCATAACGCCGCACACCGGCCGGACTGGTCAAGCCGCTGCGTGAAACAACAGGGCTCTTTATACACTGCATGCCGGATATTTTCAAATGCCGGTTACCGCCTTGTCAAAGACATTTTTTAAAAGCCGTGGGCAGGGAATACTGCTCCTGCAGTACGGCCTCCGGCACCCAGTGAAACAGATCGTTTTTTACGCCGGCTTCAATGTGATAAACCAGTATCGCCCATTCGATATGGGTGAAGATATGCTTTTTCTGCATTATCCCTGTGACGGCTGTGGGGATCAGTCCCCAGTGATTCACCTGCAGCAGTGCCGCGGTTTCGCTCAGGTGCCCCTCTATGTTGGGGAATTCCCACATACCGTGCAGCAGGCCGGGCCCGCGCCGGTTCAATGCGAGAGTGTTGCCGTCACGCAGGATGAAGACGGTAATATCCTGTTTTTTGCGTTCCTGTTTTTTCTTAGGGGCGGGGATGTTCGCCGTCTCAGCCATTTGAGAGGCCGCGCACAACGAAGACGCCGGGCAGTCACTGCAAAGGGGCGTGCCGTTCGGCATGCAGATCACTTCACCCAGCTCCATCAGTCCCTGGGAAAAATCGCCGCTGTGTGTTTCCGGATAAACGGCTTTCAGCATTTCCTTGAGCTTTTTGCGGCTCTGGGGGGAATGGATATCCTCGTCTTTCATGGCGCATACACGGGCCATAACCCGTATGATATTGCCGTCAACGGCAGGCACGGGCTCGTCGTAGCAAATGGAAGCCACCGCGGCGGCGGTATAGTCACCGACGCCGGGCAGCTTTTTCAGTTCGGTATAGCTTTTGGGAAACTCACAGCCGTATTGACGGGCGACTTCCTTTGCCGCCCGGTGCAGATTGCGCGCCCGGGAGTAGTAGCCGAGCCCTTCCCAGAACTTCAGGACCCTGTCCTCTTCGGTATCCGCCAGTGCCTGAACGGTCGGGAATGCTTCGATAAACCGCAGATAGTAGGGGATGACGGTCTGGATCCTTGTCTGCTGCAGCATGATTTCCGAAAGCCAGACATGATAGGGGTCATGATCCTGCCGCCAGGGCAAGTCCCTTTTGTTTTCATGAAACCAGCGAATGATCTTTTCAGGCAGGGCCGGGGGGATAATATAATCCTTCATGTATCCATTTCCTTTATGTGATAGGAATATCATATCAAAAAACACTGGAAATGGCAATTGACAGTAAAGAATGGAAGATAATGGAAATAGATATTGATTTTAATGTAAGGAAGAATTATCAATATCATGTTCCGGCAGGAAATGGATCAGATGAATTCCCTCAGGATGCTGCCGATGATGGACTGGGATTGGTCGACTCCCGGTTCCTGATTCATCATGACGACGATCCCTCTGTTATTTTTAACGTCGCCTGCCAGCTTACACTGCATTCCCTCGCCCCAGCCCTGTGAGATGAAAAAAGGGCTATCCTCCACGGGGAATACTCCCAATCCGCCCGACAGCATTTCCTGTGCCTGCGCCTTTGATAGGATGCGGCCGTTTCCGTTAAGGCACCGGATGAAGTCGGAAACGATGGCTGCAAGCTCCGCCGCCGTGATCCATAGGCCCGCTCCTTCGGGGTTGGGGTAACAGGGCCAAACTTCATCCAGCTGTGCGCCGCCGGAATCATGCCCGGCGGCGCATTTTTCGAGAGGATAGGTGTTCTCTGCCCCTTTTTGCCAGAAAAATGCGGAATGCAGCCCCAAGGGATCAAAAATATACTTTTCCGCAAGCTGCGGTATGGTTTTTCCTGTTACATCCGAGATAATCTGCGCGATCACACAGAAACCGGCGTCGGAATATTCAAAACGGCTGTCCGGCTGCAGCGACACTGTTACCGGGCCGGGATGGAAACGGGTCTCTCCCTGTAAAATGCTCAGGGTTGAAACCGGCGTCTCATCGGTCCGGTATGTACCGAAGCTGTCCGCAGGATCTATGATGCCGCCGCGATGGGAAAGCAGCATGCTCAGCGTGACCGGCCGGTCCGTGACAAAGCCGCCGGATTGAAGCTTCCATCCGGTCAGACAGCGGTTGACATCCCTATGCAAATCCAGTACCCGCTCTGACACAAGGTTCATCACGCATAATGCCGTGATGAATTTAGAAATAGAGCATGCATGAAATAATGTGTCCTCCTGGACATTCCGATTTGTGCCTGCCTGCAAAACACCGAAGTTATGTGATGTGAATTGGTCTTTAGAAAAACTGACGACAGTCAGTCCCGGTATCTGTGTCTTGATCATTTCGTTTTGGATATCCATACTGCTCCTCCTCTTTTTATGGGCCTTCAGCATATAGACTATTCTAATATAATTATCAGAAACATGCGCAACAATTCTTGCAGCTTTTGGTTTCCTATATCCGGACCGCCCGGCAAAAGCACTGGGAATCCCTGTCACATCCATTTTCAACCAAGCGTTCCTATACGTCAAACGTCATAGGCGTTGCTGTATGCGCGGCGGCCGGATGCGTCCACGCATTCGAGGCGGATGTATTTTTCCGCGCCCTTCAGCGTGAAGGAAGCGCCGGTGACGGTCTCTCCGTTTTCCGCCAGCCGGATATAACAATCCCTGGTATCGGTTTTGAGATAGATTTTTGTCACAGGATCGCAGGCGATGTGCACGGTATTTCCGTCCATATAAAATTCGTGGATTTCCGGCCCGGTGGAGGCGTAAAAATGACCGGCCTTTAAAGCGTGCATGACGAAGGGATAGCTGAGGCCTTCCGCCTTGATCATTGTAAATCCGCCGAAGGAATCGCTGTAGGGGCTGCCGATGGGGGCTCTGTTATGGTTATCGTCGGTGGCAAGACAGAAAAGTCTCTGGCCGCTTCGCAGCATTTCATCATATACTTGGGGATGGGCCCCATATAACCCATCTCCCTCGCAACCGTGATTATAAACCTCCATTGCAAACAGCCCTTCAAGTCCGGTGTAGTCCCGGAAATCCTGCAGCGACCAGTAGGGGTGGTTGTAGCAGCAAAGAAAACCCAGCCGGTTCATTTCGGCGATATAGGTATTGATGCCGTCTTTGTCCTCGTAGGCGCAGCGGGGCATCAGGCTTTGCGATTTGGCCTTTGTATACTCGTCAGGGCAGGTGTCATAGAAATTGAGGTGGTAGGTTTTGCGACAGGGCCAGTCCTTTCCGTTTTCCTCGGTCAAATCCGCTTCAAAGGAGACGATGGGCAGAAAGTCCGGCTGTGTCAGATTCCGGTGGTCATGGTAGTCCCGGTGGTCTGTGTAGGCGAATATGGAATAGCCGTGCGAGCGGTACAGGTCCCGCAGCTGCTCCGGCGTCAGCTTTCCGTCCGACAGGGTGCTGTGGCCGTGCAGATTGGCCTTGTAAAAGGCGCCGTCTTTGGGTAAAAAGGTATGCATAGCAATCCTCCTTCAGGGATATCCCTTTTGTGAAATGATGATTTGATTTTACACGGCTTTTTACAGGAAGGCAAACGAAACGAAAGGGATTCCGGTGGGGAAAGCTTCAGCCGTATTTCCTAACGAATTCATAAAATAACCTTTAAAATGAAATACTGTTTCTCCTTCAAGTACGGCCCTGTTTCTCTTTTATATCGATCGCAACAGCTCTCTAAAGTTCCGGAATTTGGCAGCTTTCCGATTCCTCTTTATGCTGCTGGGTGACAACATTATTTGAATCATAGCTTTCTTCAAGTGGTTTTTGTCGCGAAATAGCCCGCTTCAGCCAGTTCCCGCGCAGATAATAAACGATAAAGGCGATGGCGGTAATCATCCAGGTAAGGGGATAGTTCACCACCAACGCGTTGATATTCTGGTGGAAGGGGACATAAAAAACCAACCAGGCGATACGCAGTATGCAGATGCCGGCAAATGTGATGATGGTGGATTGCATCACCTCGCCAACGCCTCGGATAGTGCCGGAATAGATTTCGATGAAGGCGTAAATAAAGTAAAAGGGCACCATGATGTTCATCATCTGCCGGCCGATCCGGATGACGCCGCTGTCACCGGTGAAGAAGGAAAACAGGGGAGCGGAGAATGCAAATAAAAGCAGGCTGACGCCTATAACGGAAAATACACAGATTAAAAGGCATATCCTTGTACCTTTTTTAATGCGGTCATATTTCATGGCGCCGTAATTCTGTCCGCTGAAGGTTGTGACGGCGATACCGAAGGAGCCGACAACCATCCAAATCACGGCGTCGATTTTTCCGAAAATTGTCCAAGCGGCAATCGTATCGGTTCCGAATGCGTTGACGGTGGACTGAACCATGAGGTTTGACAGTGAATACATGACCGACTGCAGACCTGTTGGCATGCCGATTTTTAGCAGTCCCTTTAAAATACTTCTGTGGAAACGGATGAGCCGCAGGCGGACCCGGTAAGCCTCCCTGGCGCGCATCAGGCGCGCCAGTATCAAAACAGCGCTGAACACCTGAGATAACACCGTGGCAATGGCGGCTCCGGCCACGCCCCAGGGGATCACCACCACGAAAAACAGATCGAGCACGATATTCAAAATACAGCTGACAATCAATATATAAAGCGGTGTGCGGGAATCCCCAATGGCCCGTAAAATTCCGGTTCCGACATTGTAAATCATGGAGGCGAGCATGCCAAAGTAATAAATCTGCAGATAAAGCAGGGCCTCATCAAAAATATCCTGCGGTACCTGTAAGAGCCGCAGGGAGGAGGTTGCTGTAAAGAGGCCTATGGCCGTGACGAGAATTCCGGAGGCGATCGAGAAAGCAATTGAAGTATGAACCGCTTTCGATACATTTTTTGCATCCCCCGCCCCGAAGTACTGGGAGATGATGACGGTTGCACCGGATGCGATGCCGACAAAAAAATTAACAAGCAGATTCACAAGCGTTCCCGTTGTGCCAACGGCGGCCAGGGAATCCTTGCCGACAAACTGGCCGATGACAAGGGCGTCAACGGTATTGTAAAGCTGCTGGAAAAGCGTGCCTATTAAAATCGGAAAGAAAAACCGCAGAAGCTGTTTCCAGATAACACCTTCCGTGATGGGCGCCGTACCTGTTTGTTTCATGAATGCTCTCCCGTTGCGTGATATGGTGGAACTAAATGACAGATGGGGTAGTTTTTCCACTCCCCTGAGCCTGTACACACGGTATGCCGTGTGTTGGCAGGGAGACAGAGTTCTATTGATACATATCCGGTAAATACCATGCCGGAATGGGATTTTTCATGTTATCAAACCACTGCAGGACGTCGTAAATATGATTGATAGAATAATCAAGCTCCTCCTTTTGCGTGTAATAAGCCCAGGAGACGAGCATGAGTGCCCCGGCTGATAGGTATAAGGCGAGCAGACACCAAAATGCTTCCGGCGGTTTCCCTCTAAAATAGCCGTTTATCAAGCCTGTCGAAAAATGGGGCAACACGTCAGAAATGCCGATTCGGTTAAACTCTTCCCAAGGGTCACCATAATTATCGTAATCAAGCAGCTCCCAGTCGATCACAGACAAATTCAGGCTGTCCGTAACCAAAAGGTTTCCGGTATGATAATCACCATGATGCAGGCATTGCTCGCGGCCTTTCAATAAATGCTTGTGATGTTCAAAATAGTCAAGAATGGCGTCGGTTTCTTTTATTTTTACATCGCATCCGCAAAATGATTTCATTCTGTTTTCGTTCACACGCAAGTAACGTACAGACCAATCCTCCAGGTTATCAGGAGCCGGGATACTGTGAATCTTTTGGAGAATCTCTCCGGCTTTTAAACCGAGGGAATACTGCTTTGTTTCAGGTAATAAGGGTAATATTTCTTCTAAATTTTTACCGTCACGCCAGGCAAACCGCTGGTATACGCTTTTTCCACCGTTGCATCGGCCGAAGTCAATGGGAAAACACATGGGGATTTCCTGTGCGGCAGCAAGCTTCATCATATTGAATAAGGTCCTTTTGTGTTCGTATTCTGAAATATCAGAAATACGCAAAAGCGATTTTTGTCCGTCGCCGGTTTCAACACAGTATTTTTCATCTGATGATAAACCGGCGTGGAGCGCTTCTATTTTAGCGAATTTTGAATAGCCGGGAATATCCTTCATATCGTTATCTCCTTGTGATATTTTTACGAGAAGCCGCCTGTGTACGGATTAATCTTTTTCTGGCCACCGGCGACATACTCAATATGGGGTGGACTGATGAAATTGATATTATCTTTCTCAACTATACAAGGCATGTTGACAAAAAAATATGTCACACATTTTTCGATATGTGTGAGTTGACAGCACCGATGAGGAAAATGCCTGTTAAGTACATGAAATATTCTTGAGAATATCGTTTTTTCTTATCTCTATCAATTTTTTCACACAATCCAATGTATTTACATCGGGATTATCAAATCTCATAGCAGTGCGACAGACGTTACGAAATTCCTTTCCGAATATTATTTTGCGTTTTCCCGGACTGCAATTGCCACCGCAATGTGCGCAGAAATCAACATTTTTCCAAGCAATTTCTTTCATACGTTCGTCCAACGGATAATCTTCAAAACAATCACACTCGCTGTCATCAGACCAAATAGTCCAAGGAACAAACTTTTCTTCAAGTGCATGAACCTTGGAGTCGTTAATAAATATAAAACATAAATATTCGTCTTTATATTTTATTAACCAATAAAGTTTGTTTTCCCAATAACCTTTGCCTCTCTCAAACAGCATTTCATTCGCCCTTAAGTATGCAACCAGCTCGAATGCGTTTTTTTGCGCGTCCCCGATCAGAACTTCCCCGATAAAATCCTCAATTTTCTTTTCAAACATTGTTTTTCCCCGTTAATATATTTTCTTACCACTTCACTCTTTCTTTGACAGCAACGCCACGCACTCCACATGAGCGGTCCGTGGAAACATGTCTACCGGGGTGACTTCCCGCGTTTGATAGCCCAGCTCGGCAAAAATGTGCAGGTCACGGGCAAGTGTTGCCGGGTCACAGGATACATAAACGATCCGTTTGGGTGAAAAGCGGCTAATGATTTCAATCACTTCGCGCTGACAGCCCTTGCGCGGCGGATCGATGACGACTACATCCGGTTTCAGGCCTCGCTTATCAAGCTGCAGGGATGCCCGGTATGCGTCGGCACAGATGAATTCGGTATTTTTGATACTGTTTTTAATCGCGTTTTGCCGGGCGTCGTCGATGGCGGAGGCTTCAATTTCCACGCCGATGAGAGAGCCGGCGTCAGCGGCCATCGAAAGCCCGATGGTTCCGGTGCCGCAATACAGGTCCAACAGCGTATCGCCGGAGGTAAGCCGCGCGTAGGAGCGGGCGACGGCGTACAAGGCTTCTGCCTGAGAGCGGTTTACCTGGTAAAAGGAAGCGGGGGAAATGTTAAAGTTCAGTCCGCACAATGTGTCGGTGATGGTGCGGCTGCCGCTGATAACACGGCTTTCACTGCCCAGCGCAACATTGGTGTCGTCCCGGTTGACGTTGACCACAAGGCTATGGAAGCCGGGTAGCTCCTTCTGCAGCAGCGTCAGCAAAGCGTCCTGATGGGGAAGTGTGTCGTCGCTTATGACGACGCAGACCATGACTTCACCGCTAACTTCCGCAAGGCGCAGATAAAGTCTGCGCAGCAGACCGGTGTGTGTCGCTTCGTCGTATTGGCTGAGTTCATGAGAAACAGCCCACTCACGGAACAACCGCATAGCCGTTTCAAAAACAGCAGGCTGCAGACGGCAGCGGTCCATGTCGATAATGCGGTGGGATCCTGGCGCATAAAAACCCATAATCAGTTCACCCTTTGCATCGGTTCCCACCGGTAGCAGCGCCTTGTTGCGGTAGTGTTCCGTCTCAGCGCAGCGGAAAATCGGCATCACCGGAACCTCGCCCAGTTCGCCGATTCGCTGTAAGGCACTCCGTACCCGGTCTTCTTTGACGGCAAGCTCCGCGTCATACCGTATATGTCGGAAGCAGCAGCCTCCGCATTTCGTGTAATATGGGCAGTTATTTTCCTCTCTGCGTTTTGATGGCGCCAGTATTTTTTCGATTTTGCCATAGGCAAAGTTTTTCAAAACCTTGACAATGCGTACCAGCAGGCGGTCTCCGATATCCGAAAGCGGAACAAAAACGGCAAAACCACCAGGTTTGCCGATGCCGTTGCCTTCTGAAGAGATTCCGGTTATCTCCATATCAATGATGTCATTTTTCCTGACGGGTGGATTCATTTTTCCTTTTTTTGCCATAAAGCCGTCATCCTCCAAAATGATATCGCCGTATATGTGCGGGGCAATAAACATATGCTATCATAAAGAGGAGAGGATTTCAATCCGCTTTTTTGCATGATATCGTACGAATATGGAACAAATGTGCATTTTGTGCAGGAAAGTCAACCAAAAAGTCCCACGAAAAAGACAGTGAAATATCTATCTGCACAAAAAACATCGACTTCTATTGACAGAATCACTAAATTAATGTTATATTATGTATACCGCAAACAAAACAGATTTCGACAAGTGGTTTATACCACATTTTCAATACAACTCCTCCCCAAAAAGAAAAGAACCGGTCAACACCGGTTCTTTTCTTTTTTATTCCTCCAAGCCGACCACGCTGTCCACCGGAAGAGATATGGTGACGCCGCTTGCCGCGGAGTTTATACCGCAGCTTAAGTTAATTGCCTTCATAATATCAATTTTTTGTTCGCGTTTTACAAGAATGGCTACGATTTCACGTTCGCCCTGTAAGCTGATCCCCCAAACCTTAGCGGCCTCGCCGTAAGCCTGCCGGGCGTGAACAACCGTGCCGCCGGTTGCGCCCGCGGACTTCGCCGCGTCCATAACATCCTCACTGTAGCCTTGATTGACAACGGATAAAACCAGCTCGAATAAGGCTTCGCTCTTCATTTTCTCCACTTCACTTTCATAATGATTCTTGATGAGTTCCTGTGTTTCGATGCCGAGTATCCGGATGATTGGAGCGACTGCGCCGGAAAGCGTCATAGAAAAGGCAATTCCATTTCCGCGGGCGCGCAGCCGAAGCTCCCTTGTCAGCTTTACCATCAGTTCGTCGACATCCGGCTTTGTGGCAAGGCATATGGAAATGAGTTTATTGCTGCTGCCAAGACCCAGTAAATCCATCAGTTCGGAGTTGGCCGTGCCCTCGCCGTGCAGCTTAAACTGAAAATGCAAACACGCTTCTTTAAGTATTGCCGCAGCTTTTTCATCCGCCTTCTCGTCGAGAATGATGACAAGCATACGAAGCAGCCTTTTCTTTTTGATGAGAGTCTTGATAAGGAGTTCCCGCTCGGCAGCGCTAAGGCCTGACAGTTTCTCGGCAATCTCGTCCAAATCCTGTTGTTTTTGAGAATCAGTCATCCTCTGAATCCTCCTCATAATCTATAATTTCGTTGTCGTCATTCAATAAAAGCGCTTCAGTGGCCGGCACAAGGGCGGCGGCTTTTCTTTCGCGCAGCTTATAAATAAGACCCATCAGCTGTACGGCGATCAGGGGAGTCATGGCCACAAACGCGACGACGCCGAACGCGTCTGTCATCACATTTCCCCCAACCGCCTCACTGGCACCCATCGCGAGGGGAAGAAGGAAGGTGGTGGTCATCGGGCCGCTGCATACGCCGCCGCTGTCAAAGGCGATACCGACAAAAATCTTCGGTACAAAAAAGGTCATGGCAATTGCAATGATGTAGCATGGTATTAAAAACCACATGATGTTGGCTCCCGTCAGTACGCGGATCATGGAAAGGCCGACGGATACGGCAACACCGATGGAAAGGCATTTGTTCATGGTTGAGCGGGGGATGGCGCCGTCGGTGACATCCTCAATCTGCTTATTCAGCACTTGAACGGCGGGTTCCGCTTTGACGATGAAATAACCGATCAGCATACCCAGCGGAATTAAAAGCCATTTAAAATCAGATGAGGCAAGTTCGGAGCCAAACAGCTGGCCCACCGGTGAAAAACCGATGTTCACCCCGGTCAAAAACAGAACGAGACCGAAAAAAGTATAAACAAGACCCATGAGCATTCTCAAACGCTGGCGCTTGGTATAGCGGTGGGTCAAGAGCTGAAAAACGCAAAACACCAATAAAATCGGCAGGATCGCCAGTGCGACTTCACTTAAATAAGCCGGAAGCCCAAAGAGAAACTCCTTGACGACACTGCGGGTGGTTTCAACCTGCGGAATGGTGACGCGGGTATAAGCCGTATCCTGCGGGTTATAAAAAATCCCCAGCAGCAGAACAGATAAAATCGGACCGACACTGCAAAGGGCAACGAGGCCAAAGCTGTCGTCCGCGGCATCCTTGTCACTTCGGATGGCCGCAATACCGACGCCCATAGCCATGATGAAAGGTACCGTAATCGGCCCTGTCGTCACACCGCCGGAATCAAAGGCAACCGCCAAAAAATCAGCGGGGGTGAAAATTGCTACCGCAAATAGTACCATATAACAAACCAAAAGTAAACGGGAAAGACTGACTTTGAATAAAATTCGTAAGATTGCCACTACCAGGAAGATGCCTACGCCGATCGCTATGGTGATAATGAGCACCATATTCGGGATGGAAGGGACCTGGTGGGCCAGTACCTGAAGGTCGGGTTCGGCGATGGTGATGATAACACCCAGCGCAAAGGTAACAGAAATAACGATAATCAGTTTTTTTGTTTTACTGATCTGCGTTCCCAGTCCTTCACCCAGCGGCATCATCGCCATATCGGCGCCCAGCTGGAACAATCCCATTCCGAGGATGAGCAGGATCGCGCCGCTTAAGAACATCATTGCGGTACCGTTGTCCATAGGCACCAGCAGAATACTCAGAATGAGAACAATCAGGGTGATCGGCAAAACTGCTGCTAACGATTCCTTTAGTTTTTCATACAATGCTTTCATGGCGTTCACCCATTTTCATTGTGGTTTTGCCTTCTGACATTTCATCACTCCTTCTAGTGTATTCTGTTTGCGGGAAAAGATACAAATTGCTAACCCGGGAAATAGCTTCCAAAAAACATATATGGGTCTATTATAATTCTTGGCGAAATTTATGTCAATTTATATTGTCCTTAAAAATGGTTTCTTTGGAAAGAATCTATGAAAAATCTGTAAATCTTTTGTATATCCCTCATGCAAAGCTGGGATACTACCCGTAAAAGCATCGGGAGGGATAAGCATGACGGACATCGGACAACTGGACAGCGGTGCCAGGGAATATTACGATACGCTGCCGCCGCTGATACAGGAACAGATTGTAAAAAATAACGCGGGACTTCTCAACAAAAGAGATCTGCAGACCTTTTATACCGACATTTTGAGAAGCGGGCCGGAAACTGTGAAGCCGGATTCCTATAAATAAGTCCGGGCTGCATAATAGAGAATAGAAATAAAAGAGCCTGCCGGATCATGTATGTAAAGATGATTCGGCAGGCTCTAAAATTTTTCTTGACTCTGACGCAGCGTTATAGTTTATTATAGGGCAAGGGGGTGAGAAGGTGAACATCAACGAAGTTGCCAGACTGACAAATGTGAGTGTGCGCACACTGCATCATTACGATGCCATTGGACTGCTTTCGCCGAAACGCAATGTGGAGAATGATTACCGCGAATACAGTGACGGCGATTTAGACCGGTTACAGCAGATACTGGCCTTTCGCAAATGTGGCTTTCCCCTGAAAAGCATCCGGTTTATTTTATCGGCCTCGGGCTATGACAGGATTGAGGCTGTATCGATGCAGCTGAAGTACCTGCAGCATGAGAAGGATAAAATCGGGCGGATGATTGAAACACTTGAAAAAACAAAGCAATACCTGAGAGGAGAGATTGACATGAGCCATGAGGAAAAATTCAAAGGCTTCGATTTTACACAAAATCCGTATGAGGATGAGGCCCGCAAACGCTGGGGCGACACTGCTGTGGATGAAAGCAATCAAAAATTGCAGCAGCTAGACGAAAAAGGCAAGACGGCGCTGTCGGAGGATATGAATGGTATTTTCCGTTCGTTTGCAGAGCAAATCGGCACGCCCGCGGAGTCGGAGGACGTACAGCAACTGACGGACCGCTTCTACCGTTTTCTGAACGATAACTTTGGGCACCGGTATCCTTATGAAGCATTTGCGGGGCTGGGAGAGATGTATGTGAAGGACACACGCTTTCAGCAAAACATCGACCGCTTCACAGATGGGCTTTCCGCCTATATGGCGAAGGCTATGAAATATTATGCATCTCAGAAGAAAGCGGCACAGTAAGCAGAAGAAACGCAGGAGGTGGGGCTGTTGCAAGAGAGTTCGGAAGAACGCTCAAGCAACAGCCCCTGCTTTCCTGTAAACCGCGCTTCGCTTCGGATTTACCTTTACATCGCGCTTCGGTTTGCCTTATATGCTCTATAAGTGTCGTAATCCCCGTAAAAGCTTTCAATTTTCTTATTTTTTATTTCCAGCATCCGGTTTCCGATCTTACGGATAAAGTACCGGTCGTGGGAAATAAACAGAATTGTCGCGTTAAATTCCGACAGCGCCTCTTCCAGCATTTCACGGGTTTCAATATCGATATGGTTTGTGGGCTCGTCCAGCACAAGGAAGTTTACTTCACGCTGCACTAGAACGGCAAGCTTTAACAAGACCTTCTCGCCGCCCGACAGGGAGGAAACACGCTTGAATACATTTTCTCCGTAGAAAAAGTAGCGGGAAAGAATGGAGCGTGCCTGGTTTTCCGGCATCGGGCACTCCATACGGAAGTATTCCAGTACGGTCTGTTTCGGGTTTTCAAAGCGGATTTCCTGGGGAATATAGCCGATTTTGGCTTTGGGCGCCAGCTTCACCATGCCGGAATAGCCGTCCAATAGGCCCAATACAGCATGGATGAAGGTGGTTTTACCTGTTCCGTTGTCGCCCATGAGACAGGCCTTTTCCTTTTCCTGTATCAAAAGCTCCGTGCCGTCAAACAACTGAAGCTTACCGAAAGAAAAGGAAAAGTCTTTGGCGGTGAGAACATCCCGCGAGGAGCGGTCAGAGGAAAACTCCAGCGGAATCAGCTTTTTTTCAAGCTGCGGCCGGTCGATCAGCTCCATTTTCTCCAGGCGTTTTTCCAGCTCCTTGGCCTTACGGAAGAACTTCGGGTTATCCGCTCGCGCACCCCATTCCCGGAAGCGCTTGATGGCGGCCTTCATTGCCTCAATCTTCTTCTGCTGCACCTTGAAGTGTTCAAACTCGATGAGAAGCTCCCGCTCCTGCTCTTCTACTGAAAAAGAATAGTTCCCGTGATACATGGTGGCCTGCCCGGCATCCAGTATGACGGTCTTGTCGGTGACCTTGTCTAGAAAATACCGGTCATGGGACACAATGAGCACTGTGCCGTTATAGCGGCTGAGATAGTCCTCAAACCATTCAAGAGTTTTCATGTCCAGATGGTTTGTCGGTTCGTCCAGCAGCAGGATATCCGGCTCCTTCAGCACCGTGCACGCAAGGCCGATCAGCGTTTTCTGACCGCCGCTGAGCACGTTGAAGGGGCGCTCCAGCAGCGGTTCCAGGGAAAATCCCTGTATGACGCGGTTCAGCCGTTCCTCAACCGAGTACCCGTCCATTGCTAGAAACTTAATTTGCAACAGCTGGTAGTTTTCCATCAGTGTGTTCAGCGCGTCCGGATCGGCCTCTTCCGCCATTTTTGTTTCAGTCAACCGCATTTTGTCCTCGGTCTCAAAAACAGCCGCAAATGCGGACCGCAGGATATCCCCGGCGGTTTTGTCGCTGTCGGTGAGCGTCGGAATCTGCTCCAGATAACCGAGGGTGGCGCCCTTTCGTATGCTGACCGTACCGCTGTCCGCGTTTTCCTCACCGGTGATGATTT
>Ga0153939_1000310_pt1 | contig 17644 bp, 15 predicted proteins | sample TSNJ023MetaG_FD_104734 | JGI IMG/M metagenome (GOLD analysis project Ga0153939, IMG submission 104734) | Attine ant fungus gardens microbial communities from New Jersey, USA - TSNJ023 MetaG | ecosystem: Host-associated > Fungi > Mycelium > Unclassified | place: USA: New Jersey, Brendan T. Byrne... | reverse complement strand
CGATATTAGTAAAATCCCTTATCTGAAAAGGCTATCCGACGCCACGATTAAAACAATCAAATTCAGCATTACTTTATCAGTGGCAATCAATTTTATAGCGATCATCCTTTCCATATTAGGGGTATTAACTCCAACAACCGGCGCATTGGTGCATAACGGGGGTTCCGTGCTGGTAGTCTTAATCGCCGCGCTTTTGTATGATAGAAAGTTTATTTAACATATGTTTGCCGTCCTCACGATGGTGCACACCGCCGACACGATGGAACAGCTTGGAAACAACACCAAAATCCTAACGGCTGCTGTGAGCGGAACCTACAAATGGGATTTGTGGAAAGAAAACAAATCCGTAGCCCCTAAATTGATACTTGACATTTTTGTTGTGCCGGTGTATGATAACGGTGTTATCCTATTGAATGAGAGGGAACTTCATGCCACCGGACGCCGCCGCAACCCGAAAGGCCATTTTGGAGCAAGCGAAAAAGGAATTTTTATCCCACGGTTTTGCGGACGCTTCCTTGCGCGTGATCGCCGCAGGAGCGGGCGTTACGACCGGCGCGCTTTACCGGCATTTCCGTGATAAAAACGCTCTGTTCGAGGCCCTTGTCGCGCCCGTGCGGGATGAGGTCATCCGGCTCTTTGGGCAACATACTGACGAGTACATCCGGTTATTGGATTCACAGGGAATGCGACCGATGTGGGAGCGCTCGGAATGGAATATGCAAACCTTTATTCAATATATCTATCGGCATTTTGATGAGTTCCGGCTGTTGTTCCTGTCGGATCAGACCGTGTATGAGGACTTTCTGCACATGTTGATCCAGTTGGAGGTTGATTCCACCCTGCGCTATCTTGCCGAAGCCAAGCGGCTGGGAAATCCTGTGCGGATTTTGGATGAGCAGGAGCTGCACATGATCGCGGGCGCTCAGTTTTCCTTTTTATTTGAGCTTGTATCCCACCAAATCCCCGAGGAAGACGGTCTGCGGTACACAGCCACGATGGAGCGCTTTCTTCTGGCCGGGTGGAAGGAAATCATTTTAGCGTAGGCTTACTATTTCTCCCGTTTAAGGTCAAGGCGGGAGAAAAAATAGCGTATTAAGTTAGTTGTATCTAACTTTATTTTTCGTAAATAAGTTAGCAATAGCTAATTAAATAGAATGAAGGAGGAGCATTATGTCAAAAAATAAACCAAAAACGGGAATGTCGCGGCTTATGCAGTTAGCGGCAACCAAAAAACCTTTCATCATCGCGTCTGCTGTTCTTTCGGCAATTGCGTCTGTGGCGAGCTTTATACCCTACATCTCCATTTATATGATTGTGCGGGAGATACTGGTTGCGCTGCCCGATCTTACGGCGCTGGATGTTGGCGGGCTGATCCGGCTCGGCTGGCTGGCTTTCGCGGGGGTGGCGGGGTATATTCTTCTCTACTTTGGCGCGCTTGTATTCTCTCATCTTGCCGCGTTTGGGACGCTGTACGAGTTGAAGGTAAACTTTGCGTCCCATTTGGCTAAAGTACCGCTGGGATTTCATGTAATGATCGGCAGCGGAAAACTGCGCAAGATTATGGATGAGAACATAGAAAAAATCGAGGGCTTTATCGCCCACCAACTGCCTGATATTGTGGCATCGTTTGTCGCGCCGGTTGTTATGCTTGTGATTCTGTTTGCGGTGGACTGGCGGTTCGGACTGGCGGCAATGGCGGCGATTATCATTTCCTTTTTTGTTCAGATGCGCATGTACGGCAATGACGGATCGAAGAAGATGATGGCGAAGTATCAGGCGTCTTTAGAGGAGATGAACAACGCCGCCGTGGAATATGTGCGGGGCATTTCGGTGGTCAAGGCGTTTAAGCAAACAGTGTATTCCTTCCGGCGTCTGCGCGACACGATCAAAGCGTATACCGAGGTGGTCATTCCCTATACGTTAAGCTGGGAAAATTCATTCTCAGCCTTTACCACTTTGGTGAATAACGTCTACCTGTTCATTTTGCCCGTGGGTATCCTTATCGGCAGAAACGCCGCGGATTATCAATCGTTCGCCGCCGATTTCCTGTTCTACCTGCTGTTTGTACCGGCCATCGCGTCTATACTCATGAAGGTGATGTACGTCAACGGCGACAGTATGCGGATTATAAGCGGCGTGGAGGCTATGGACGCGATACTGGAGGAGCCGGAGCTTGAACAACCGGCCCGGCCAAAAACAGTTACAACATATGATGTGGAGTTTCAGGACGTGTCTTTTTCCTATGATAAGTCAAAAGAAACCGAGGCGCTCAGCGGCGTGTCGTTTATGGCAAAGCAGGGAGAGGTAACCGCCGTAGTCGGGCCGTCCGGCGGCGGAAAAAGCACCATCGCGCATCTGATACCGCGCTTTTTTGACGTAAGCGGCGGTAAAATCACCATAGGCGGCGTGGATGTGCGCGATATGCGGACGGATTACCTGATGGATCAGGTGAGTTTTGTGTTTCAGGACGTATTCCTCTTTAAGCAGAGCGTTATGGACAATATCCGCATGGGAAATCCCAAAGCGACGGACGAACAGGTCATCGAAGCGGCCAAGGCCGCGCAGTGCCATGAATTTATTGAAAAGCTGCCAAACGGATACGATACGGTCATCGGAACAAAAGGCATCCATCTGTCGGGCGGAGAGCGGCAGCGCATCGCCATTGCCCGCGCGATTGTCAAAAACGCGCCGGTGCTGGTTCTTGACGAGGCCACCGCCTTTGCCGACCCGGAAAACGAGCATTTGATTCATAAGGCGTTTGAAATCCTTATGAAAAACAAGACTGTTATCATGATCGCCCACCGCCTGTCCACGATACGCGGGGCCGATAAAATCGTTGTTGTGGACAGCGGGAAGGCAGCCCAGGAAGGTACGCATGAGCAACTGCTTTCAGCCGCAGGAAAGTACGGCGATATGTGGAAGGTCTACGGCGAAACCGCAAGCTGGAGTATTGCGAAAAAAACGGAGGTGGAAACCCATGCCTAAACTGCAAAGCGCGTTTATGCTCACTGATAAAGGATATAAGGATTTGAAAAGGGCAATTGCCGCCTGCACTTTGACCAACTTTTCCATGATGCTCCCCTTTGCCGTGATGATACAAGTCATCATGGAGGTCATCAAACCGCTCATCGGCAACGAAATATCATGGAATAAAATGTGGCTGCTGTTCGGCATGGGAGTAATCGCCTCCATCATCGTGTTTTTCTGCAACAAGAACGATTACAAAAAAACCTATGTCACCTCTTACATGGAGAGTGAAAACGCCCGCGTATCCATTGCCGAGCATATCCGCAGGCTTCCCATGAGCCTGTTTAACTCTAAAGACCTGACGGAGCTTACCACAAACTTCATGGGCGACGTGGCTACCAGCGAGCATGTGCTCAGCCATGTTGTGCCGCAGCTTATCGCAAACTTTATTTCCATCACCGTGATCTGCGTGATGATGGCTCTGTTCGATTGGCGCATGGCGCTGGCTATCTTTATCACCGTTCCGCTGGCGTTCGGGATTATTTTCTTCAGCCGCAAAATATACGGCAGTCTTAATAAAAAGCACGCCGATGCGAAGCTGGCGGCTTCCGGCCAGGTGCAGGAATATATAGAGGGAATCAAGGTGATCCGCTCCTGCAATATGGACGGCGAAAAGTTCGGCGCTCTCGAAAACGCCCTGCGCCTGATGAAAAAGTTGGCTATTTCGATGGAGTTTGGCACAGGCGTATTCGTCACGGGCGCGCAGGTTGTGCTTCAAGCCGGGATCGGCCTTACCGTGCTCACCGGAGTGACGCTGCTCACCGGCGGGCGGATTGAGCTTATCCCCATGCTGATGTTCCTGCTTATCGTGGTGCGCATCTACGGCCCGCTGCTTGCGGAGCTTACGCTCCTGCCCGAATTTCTCTATCACCGTATCGCTGTGAAGCGTATGCGGGACTTGATGGCGATACAGCCAATGGAGGGAGATTCGGAAAAACAGCTTCCAAACACGGATATCCGTTTTGAAAACGTGAGCTTTCACTATAACGAGAACGGCGGGGAAGCGATTTCGGATTTATCCGTCACAATACCGGCAGACAGCGTTACGGCGCTGGTCGGGCCGAGCGGAAGCGGCAAAAGCACGGTTTCCCGTCTGATCGCCCGGTTTTGGGATGTAAACAAGGGTAAAATCACCATTGGCGGCGTGGATGTGAAAATCCTTGACCCTGAGCATCTCATGAGCTATATGTCCTTTGTTTTTCAGGATGTAGTGCTGTTCAACGACACGATTTACAATAACATCCGCATCGGCAATATGGACGCCACAAACGAAGAAGTAATGGCGGCGGCGAAGGCGGCTTGCTGTGACGAATTTGCCCTGAAACTGCCCGATGGCTACGACACGCTGCTTGGCGAGAACGGTTCAACCTTGTCGGGCGGAGAGCGCCAGCGCATTTCCATCGCCCGCGCGCTTCTCAAGGATGCGCCGATTGTGCTGTTGGATGAAGCCACCGCTTCTCTTGACCCGGAAAACGAGGCGCTGATCCAGCGGGCGATTTCTACGCTGATCGCGGGCAAGACAGTGGTCGTTATCGCCCACCGCCTGCGCACCGTCATGGGCGCGGACAAGATCGTGGTATTGGACAACGGCAGGCTGATCGAGGAAGGCACAAGCGACGAACTGATTGCCAAAAACGGCCTGTTCGCGCGGCTGTATAACGTCCAGCGGGAAAGTCTTGGCTGGACGGTTGGATAATCCTGTAAGGTGATAAGATGGACAATGTATTTTGGGCGTTCCTGCTGACTCTGATAGCTGGATTGTCAACAGGCATCGGGAGCCTGATTGCGTTCTTTTCCAAAACAAGCAATACCAAATTTCTGGCGGTAAGCCTTGGGTTTTCAGCCGGGGTGATGATTTATGTTTCCATGATAGAGATTTTCTTCAAAGCCCAAGAATCGCTCTCGGTAACTTTCGGTGAAAAAACAGGGACGCTTATCACCATAGCGGGTTTTTTCGGGGGTATGCTTTTGATTGGACTGATTGACAAGCTGATACCCAGCGAACAAAATCCTCATGAAGTAAAAGACATGGCATTGATGGAAACCGGGGCCGTAAACAGAACTGATAAATCAAAATTGATGCGTACAGGGCTTTTTACGGCGCTGGCAATCAGCATACACAACTTCCCGGAAGGCCTTGCCACCTTTGTATCGGCATTACAGGAGCCGAGCCTTGCCATTCCGATTGTCGTCGCCATAGCGATCCACAATATCCCGGAAGGTATAGCCGTTTCCGTCCCCATCTATTACGCGACAGGAAACAGGAAAAAGGCATTTTTCTACTCTTTCGCTTCCGGGTTGTCGGAGCCTGTGGGCGCACTGATCGGCTACCTGATCCTGATGCCCTTTATGAGCGATACGGTATACGGCGTTTTATTCGCGGCGGTGGCGGGGATTATGGTGTTCATTTCCATGGACGAGTTGCTCCCAGCCGCGAGAGCGTATGGGGAGCACCATCTGTCTATATACGGCCTTGTGGCAGGCATGGCGGTTATGGCTATCAGCCTATGGCTGTTTATGTGAAACGTAATTTCTATCATTATTGATGTAGGAGGAAAATGAAGTGCAGGTAAAATTGGAGGGTGTGGAAGAAACCATGCTGATACCACTTTTAATAAAAGCAGAGGAAACGAAAAGGCCAAGTCCGCGTATTCGGGATGAAAAGGCCGTGGAAATGGTTTCACGCATAGACTATGATTTTAGTAAGTTTAAAAACAAGAGCTTCAGTCATGCGGGCGTCGTTGCCCGGACGGTGATAATAGACCGGGAAACGCAGAAGTTTATTTCCTTCCATCCCGATGCCGTTTGCATCACTGTGGGATGCGGTCTGGACGCCCGCTTCTATCGCATGGATAACGGACGTATTGACTGGTATGACCTTGATCTTTCTAATGTGATGAATGTACGGAATCAGCTTTTACCGGAGCAAGAAAGGGTACACCGGCTTGCTTTTTCAGCTTTTGATGAACAATGGGCTGCTGTGGTGGACGCAAAAGGCAGGCCGGTTTTGATCATTATGGAGGGTTTGCTGATGTATTTCACTGAGGATGAGGTTCGGCAGCTTTTTGGTATTTTAAAGCGGAATTTCCCCGGAGGAACGATTTTGGCCGAGTTGATGCCAAAAATGGCGATTAAAGGTGAAAAACACCATGACACGGTGAGTAAGACCAGCGCCACCTTTAAATGGGGCGTTAAGGACGGAAAAGATGCGGAGAAGCTTTGCAAGGGAATAACTCTTACTGACGATTGGAGCTTGAACACTGAAATGAAAAAGTACGGACTGGTGTTCTGGCTTTTTGGAACTTTACCTATGACGAAGAATTTCAACGATAGAATAGCTGTGTTTCGGCTGTAAATTAATGATATTCCTAAAATCACAGCAAGAGAGCCTTGGTTGGAGTGTGTAAAGGAAAATAAAATCGTCCAAATGGATTGTTTTCGTCTGTTTGGAGTTGAGTAGGTATGATGCATACGTTATAATAACCAACATATGCGTCATGTTCCGGCGCATTATTCTACCACAATAAGTTAGCTTTCACTAACTTATTGTACGATTAGAATAATATCTCAAAGATGGAGGCGTAAAGCAAAATGAATAACAAACTACAGGCTAAGGATTTAATCAATGTGGGGATTTTCTCAGCGATTTACCTCGTCGTTCTCATGGCCGTTGCCATGCTTGGGTACATACCAGTTTTTATACCTTTGCTATCAGTTCTGGTTCCCATTGTGGGCGGCATTCCATTCATGCTGTTTCTTACCAAAGTGAAAAAGTTCGGAATGGTTTGGATTATGGCTATTATCATGGGGATCGTCATGTTGATTTTGGGTATGGGCGTGTGGGTACTTCCAATCGGCATAGTGACAGGACTCATTTGCGAGCTTATCCTCAAATCCGGGAATTATGCCAGCTCCAAAAAGAGCGTCTTAGTGTCCGGAGTATTCAGCATGTCGATATTTGGGAACTATTTGCCAATGTTTATTGCGCGGGACAGTTATTTTGAAACAATGCGTTCCGGTTACGGCAACGAATATGTCAACGCGCTAACGAATTATATGCCTGAATGGAGTTGGCTGCTTTTGCTCGCAGCCTGCTTTATTTCCGGCATTGCCGGAGGGCTGTTGGGTAAAGCCGTTTTGAAAAAACATTTTAAGAAGGCCGGTATCGCGTGATGGCCAATGAAATTTTGCAAAGCGTTTCTACTGGCAAAAGATTTAAGTTGGACCCCCGCACAAAAATGCTGATGGTTATCACGATCAGCACGGTAATTATCGGCGGCGGAAACGGTGGGCTGATGAATATAGCTAAACCGCTTCTGGCGGCGGTTCCGCTGCTTATGTTGATTACTTCACGGCGTTCGCGCGCTGCCATCGCCTATACCGCCATATATATCCTGTGTTTCGCGGGAGAGCGATTGCTTGTACCGATAACCAGCGGTTTTCTAAACTTCCTGATTGTCGCTTGTTGCGGAATGCTTACCCGATTTTTGCCGGGGATCATGATGGGGTATTTTCTGGTAACAACCACGACTGTCAGCGAGTTCACAGCCGCTATGGAACGTATGCATATGCCTCGGCAGATCACCATTCCCCTTTCGGTTATGTTTCGCTTTTTCCCTACTGTTGGCGAGGAAATGGCGGCGATCAACGACGCGATGAAAATGCGGGGAATCACTTTTGCCAATCCAATGAGAATGCTGGAATACCGGCTCGTTCCCATGCTGATGTGCTCGGTAAAAATCGGCGAGGAGCTTTCAGCGGCGGCGCTGACCCGTGGATTAGGCGCTCCTGTAAAAAGAACAAATATCTGTGAGGTCGGGTTTCATATACAAGATATGTTCGCCATTTTAATCTGTATATTTGGATTTGCGGCTTTCTTTTCCAGCCGCATCATCTCCTGACGGAGGAGTTTTATGATTGAATTAAGACAGGTTTCCTTTAGATATGAACAGGCCCGGCAGGAAAACGGCTTAAGGGATGTTAACCTCACCATTGGTGACGGCGAGGTTATCCTGCTGTGCGGGGAATCCGGCTGCGGTAAAACCACGCTGACACGATTGGTAAACGGGCTGATCCCTCATTTTTGGGGCGGAGACCTAAACGGCGAAGTGCTGATTGACGGCGTAAAAATAAATGAAATGCCGCTTTATGAGACGGCAAAGATTGTCGGCTCTGTTTTTCAAAACCCCCGCAGTCAGTTTTTCAATGTGGATACCGACAGCGAGATCGCTTTCGGATGTGAAAACCAGGGCTTGCCGGAAGAAGAAATCAGAAAACGTGTAGAAACCAATGTAAAGCAATATAGCTTGGAACCGCTGATGGGCCGCAGTATCTTTGAGCTTTCCGGGGGAGAAAAGCAAAAGATTGCCTGCGCTTCGGTATCGGCTTGTGACCCTGATATTTTAGTGCTTGACGAACCCACCGCCAATCTGGATGCCCGTGCGACCGCTGCACTTCGCCGGATGCTCCTGCTTTGGAAAGCGCAGGGAAAAACAATTATCATTGCCGAACACCGTTTATATTTTTTACGGGATATTGCAGACCGTATCGTATATATGAACCAAGGCCGTATTGAAACAGTATTTACCCATGAAAACTTTATATCACTTGGAGCCGAAAAACTGGAGAACATGGGCTTACGGCCTTTGTCACTCAACGAACTGCAATGCCATATAAAACAGCCTGTACAAACGAATGAAAATTTGGTTTTTTCAGACTTTCGTTTTTCATATAAAAACGGCAAGCCTGTACTTGATATAGATAAATTGAATATATCTGAAGGTGCGTCTGTTGCTGTGATCGGACATAACGGCGCGGGGAAATCCACCTTTGCGCGGTGTCTTTGCGGGCTTGAAAGAAAGTGCGGTGGGAAGCTGCTTGGGCAGGCTAATGTAAAGGGACGCAAACAACGCCTGAAATGTTGCTTCATGGTGATGCAGGACGTGAACCATCAGCTTTTTACCGAAAGCGTCTTGGATGAGGTTTTGCTCAGTATGGAAGAAGAAAACGAAGAACAGGCGGAAGAAATTTTGAAGGGCCTGGATTTGCAGGAATTGAAAGAACAACACCCGATGGCCTTGTCGGGCGGCCAAAAGCAGCGGGTGGCCATTGCTTCCGCCATTGCGTCAAAACGGGAAATCATCTTGTTTGATGAACCCACCAGCGGACTTGATCTGCGGCATATGCGGGAAGTTGCGGCCAATTTATGGCAGCTTAACGCTATGGGCAAAACCGTTTTTGTCGTTACCCACGATCCTGAATTCATTTTATCCTGCTGCACCTATGTGGTGCATATGGAGCAAGGCTATGTGATCGCACAATATCCTCTGGATACAAACGGGACGGCCCGGATGCTCTCTTTCTTTCAAGATACAGCCGATAAACCGGCAGACTTGGAAGGGATGGTGATGATGTGAGCTTTGAAAATATTGACATGGGCAAAAATGTGTCCCTTGTGTGCCAAGAGGAAGGGTGCGCTGTTTTTAAGATGAAGGACGATACCGGCGATGGGATGATGACTATGTACAACGTCTTTCCCGGCGTTGTGGTTCTCTATAACGATTTCCATATGGAACGCTGTGCTTCCGGCTTTCGTTCCAATACGAACATGCTTTGCATCGACCATTGCCGCGAAGGGCGCATTGAGTGGGAAATGCCCCGTAACAGTTATGTGTATGTGGAGGCAGGCGATTTGCAGGTAGATACCCGGAACAGCCACTTCTGTGATTTCAGTTTCCCGCTTTCGCACTACCACGGGATAACGGTAGGCTTTTTGATGGATGAGGCTGCGGAGCCGCTTGCTGATGTTTTGGAAGGGATTACGTTTGACCTGCACTTTCTGAAAAAGAAATACTGCCCGGAAGACCGCATTTTCTTTATGCGAGCGGGCAGAAATATTGAGCATATTTTTTCGGAGTTGTATGAACTGCCGGAGCAGGTTCGCATTCCTTACCTGAAAATAAAGATATTGGAGATGCTGCTGTTTTTAAGTACACAGGAAATACCGGAAAGCGGCGGGGAACGCCCCTATTTTTATAAGACACAGGTAGACAAGATAAAATCAATGAAAGAATTTCTGACGGAAGATATTACCCGGCATTACACGCTGGAGCAACTGTCCGAACGATTTGATTTTCCCCTCACTTCCATGAAACTCTGCTTCAAGGGTGTTTACGGCACTTCGGTTTATGCATATATGAAAGATTACCGTATGAACGCGGCGGCGCTGATGCTGCGCCAGTCGGATGTAAATATCGTCGATATAGCAAACCAGGTTGGGTATGACAACGCCAGCAAGTTTTCCGCGGCTTTTAAGTCTGTAATGGGCATGACACCGGCCGCGTATCGCAAATCCGCCGTCTGAATGGAGCGTTTACGATCTTCATGGAGCAGACAGGAAGAAAAATATCATATATGCTGTGGATGGTTTCGTGTTGAAACCATCCACTTTTAACGGAGGTGAAGGAATGAAAAAACAAGGCACTATGAAAACGGTATTTTCCTTTGCGGGAGAATGCAAAGGGAAAATGATACTTTCGGTTCTTTGCGCCATAATCAGCGTGGCCGGTGGAATCGCGCCATACTTCGGCGTCTATCAGATCATCATCCAGTTTTTTACGGACAGTCCGTCTGTTCAGGAGATTTTGTTTTGGACTGCCGTTTGCGCAGCGGGGTATGTTGTAAAGCTGCTGTTCTATGGGATTTCCACAACGCTGTCCCATATATCTGCCTATAAGATTCTGGAGAATATCCGGCTCGCCATGACCGCGCGCCTGATGCGGGCGCCGTTGGGCGTTAGCCTTGGCAAAACGGCGGGAAGCCTGAAAAGTATCATTGTCGACAGGGTCGAGACAATCGAACTGCCGCTGGCGCATATGATTCCGGAGGGGATTTCCAATTTGTTGCTGCCCGTAGCGGTCTTTATCTATTTGATTGCGATTGACTGGCGCATGGCGCTGGCGGCGCTTGCCTGCGTGCCAATCGGCGCGGTGGTTTACGCCGTTATGATGAAGAATTTTAACAAGCAATACGCCGATTTCATGGAGGCGAGCAATCATGTGAACAGCGTGATTGTCGAGTATGTGGAGGGTATTGAAGTCATTAAGGCGTTTGGACGCTCCGGCAGCTCCTATGAGAAATTTGTGGAGGCTGTCAGGGATTTCAAGGAATACACGCTTGCGTGGTTCAAAAGTACATGGAAACTGATGAATTTAGGCGGCGCGATTTTGCCGTCCACCCTGCTGGGCGTGCTGCCGGTGGGAACACTGCTTTATACACAGGGCATCTTGACGCCTGCGGAGCTTACAATGTGCATGATTCTGTCGCTGGGTATTGTGGGGCCGGTTACCTGGTTCACTACCGCAGTGAACGATTTTAAGTCAATAGAATACGCGGTAAAAGATGCCAGAGAGCTTCTGAACCTGCCTGAGTTGCCGGACTCGACTACAGCCGTAACTTTACACAGCTATGATGTGGAACTGCGGCAGGTTTCCTTTTCCTATAATGAAAAAAACGGCAACGTACTCCACGACATCAATCTAAAACTGCCGGAAGGCAGCTTTACAGCGCTGGTAGGGCCTTCCGGCGGTGGCAAATCCACCGTGGCGAGGCTGATCGCGCGCTTTTGGGATGTCCGGGAGGGCGGTATCCTGATCGGCGGCGTCGATATCCGCAAAATTCCGCTCTCTCAGCTTTCCGGCATCGTGAGCTTTGTCACACAGGATAATTTCCTCTTTAACTGCTCATTACTCGAAAATATCCGGCTGGGTAATCCCAATGCTGGCGATGAAGAGGTATTTGCGGCGGCAAGGGCGGCGCAGTGCGAGGAGTTTATCGGCAAGCTGGAACACGGATGGGACACCACAGCCGGGGAAGCTGGAGGCAAGCTGTCCGGCGGCGAGCGGCAGCGTATTGCCATAGCCCGCGCCATCCTCAAAAATGCGCCCATCGTGATTTTGGATGAGGCAACGGCATTTACCGACCCGGAGAATGAGGATAAGTTGCAACGTTCAATTGCGGCGCTGACAAAGGGAAAGACCCTGCTTGTGATCGCACACCGCCTGTCCACTATACAAAACGCCAACAGGATTGTCCTGTTGAAGGACGGTTGTATTGAGGATGCGGGAACACAGGGAGAGTTGCTAAAGCGCAGCGGTTTATACCGGGAACTGTGGCAGGCGCATACCGGGGCCAAAAGCTGGGCGGCGGGAAAATCTACCGAGGGAGGTCTTGCTCATGTTTAGAACCATCAAACGGATTATTCATTGGACAGGCGGCAGAAAGAGCCGTTTGTATTGGGGATTTCTCTGGTCGTTTTTATGCACAATGTTTACCGCCATGCCGATTATGGGGGCCGCCTATATACTGAACCTGATGCTGGAGGATCAGGCGGGCAGTATCACCCTGACAACCGTTTGGGCGTTGTACGCTTTGATTTTTATGATTGTAACGATTTTGGGGCGGTTCCTGTTCTCCTACCTGCGCGCGGTCTTTCAGGAAAGTATCGGCTACGAGGTAACGGCGGAGGAACGCATCAAGATCGGGGACATTCTTAAACGGGTATCATTGGGCTTTTTTGACAAACATAACGCCGGCGAGATTGCCGGTGCAGTCACGACAGACCTGTCTTTTTTTGAAATGTACGCCATGAAAATGATTGATGTCGCGGCAAACGGTTATATCAGCGCGTTTGCCATGATCCTTTGCCTTGCGTTTTACAGCGTCCCGGTCGCGCTGATCTGCCTGGTCGGAGTCGCATTGTCCGCGCTGTTCCTGCGTTTATTAGGATCGCGCAGCCACAAAAACGCCCCTGTCCACCAAAAAGCGCAAGATGATATGGTCGCGGCCACTCTGGAATATATTCGCGGCATCCCGGTTGTGAAAGCCTACGGGCAGGAAGGCGTTTCCATGCGGGCGATCCGGCAAGCGTATCACGACAGCCGGACAATCAATGTAAAGATTGAACGGGAGTATGTGCCGTTTAACTGCCTGCACCTGCTCTCGCTGAAATTGGCATCGGTTGCGGTCGCGCTCGCGGCGGCTCTGCTGGCCATGAACGGCACGATTACCGTTCCAGTTTTTCTTATGCTGTCTGTATTCTCTTTCGTAATCTTCGGGCATGTGGAGCAGGTCAACAACGCCGCGCATGTGCTGGAGATTCTGGAAAGCACGATGGATAAGCTGGAAAAGATAGAACAGGCCGAATTTATTGATGAGGATGGAAAGGGCGAGGCGCTTTCCCGTTTTGATATTGAGATGGAGGGCGTTTCCTTTGGATATGACAAACGCAGGGTTTTGGACAATGTGTCTTTACACATCCCCCAGAATACCACCACGGCCATCGCAGGGCCGTCCGGCAGCGGCAAGACCACGATTTGTAGTTTGATTGCCCGTTTCTATGATGTGGACGCCGGATGCGTAACCATCGGCGGCACGGATATTCGGAAGCTGACCTGCGACAGTCTGCTTTCCAATATCAGTATGGTGTTCCAAAATGTTTACCTGTTCCACGATACGGTGCTGAACAATATCCGATTCGGCAAACCCGATGCAACGATGACGGAAGTTACTGAGGCTGCGAAACAGGCCCGGTGTCATGACTTTATTACAGCGTTACCAGACGGATACAATACGGTTGTCGGCGAAGGCGGTTCATCCCTTTCAGGCGGCGAGAAGCAAAGGATTTCTATTGCACGGGCGATGTTAAAAAACGCCCCTGTCGTGATTTTGGATGAGGCAACCGCAAGCGTAGACCCGGAAAACGAACACCTGATACAGCAGGCTATTAGCGCCCTTACCCACGGTAAAACGATCATTGTCATTGCCCATCGTCTTGCTACAATTGAAAACGCAGATCAAATTCTGGTGGTGGACGATGGTAGGATTGCACAGAATGGTACACATGCCCAGCTTATTCAACAAGAAGGATTATACAGGCGTTTTATTGACATCCGGGAAAAGGCGGAAGGTTGGAGTATTGTATAAATTGAGGACTATTTGAATTAAAACAGTATGCAAAACCCAATAAAAAAATATCTATCATTTGTCCGCTGTATGGACAAACACAGAGCCAGCGGACAAGTATATACTTGACGCTGGCTCTATGCCTTTTCGCTATTATCTTCCGTTGTTTGGCATCTGCCCCTAAGCTCGGTTGTCAGGCATTGAACGGTTTTCATAATTAACACCCTGTCATCCGGTGGACAAGCCTTGTAATATCCCGTAAGCTGACTGACTTCCCGTTCTTCGTCCGGCTGCTTGGTGTAGAACAAATCATCCGCAGGAACGCCCAAAGCGGTTACAAGGGCGTGTAATTTTTCAAAGGAGGGGTTTATGACACCTTTTTCAATCTTGGCAATATGACGGACAGACACGCCCGCTTTGTCGGATAGCTGCTGCTGCGTCAGGCCGTGTTTATTACGGTGCTTTCGTATGCAGCTTCCGAGATGCTTAAAAATATCATCCGGCATGATCGTTCACCTCAATATTATTGTATCGTTCCGGAAGATGGTTTTGTAGCACCTTGTCATTCCTGTTAATCGGTATTATTATGCCGATAATTGAAAAGATTATGCAAAGCAGACGATCCCGAAAGGCCAGTTAAAAAAAACGGCGGCTTTTCAGGACGTTTTCCTGCGCTTAAATGCCTGTGCCGCTGTGGAGGCGGTTATGGGCATTTTATTTTGTTTGATTGATACATACGGCTATTTGCCGATTTTATTGATTGGTACCCTGTTAAAAAAAGTTTGTACCATGAGTTATACCCCCTTGCCGCCTATCCACCGGAACGATCAGGCTATGTAGAACGGAATAATAATGCGTTAGCAAAGAGCGCCAGACACCCAAAAGGGTTGTCCGGCGCTTTTTTGTGTCATTTTATAAGGCTTCACGTTGGTTCCTGTGGGTGCCGCGACCCGCCACTCCAATCTGGATTTCAAAAAAATTCAGATTGGAGGAAAAACAGTTGAAAAAAGACAATCCGAAAAGAAGAAAGGCAAAGGATAATCCATACACCATCTTCTTCTGCAAGGAAACTGGCAAGTATTATCTTTCCTTTAAGGACGGGCAGGGAGAGCATCACCGTTTTGAGATCGATAAGTCCCTTTACGATACGTTCGACAGCTTTGAACTGGAAGATTTGTCTATGCTCAATGAATTTGACAACCATACGGAGCATTCGGAGCTTACGGAAGCCTCCCTTAACAAGCGGGCTTTTCACAAGCCGGAATCGGTTGAGGAAATTGTATGTGAACGGTTACGCAATGAGCAGCTGCACAACGCAATTTCCGAACTGCCGGACATACAAAGGCGTAGGCTGACACTCTATTGTTTTGGCGGGCTGACTTATGAACAGATTGCGGAGATTGAAGGATGCTCACACGTTGCTGTTATCCATTCACTTGAAAAAGCAAAAACCGCGATAAAGGTGAAATTAAAATCTATCGAATAGGGGGTTACATTTTAGCCTCTAACTTAGGAAACAGGTGAAGGGATAACAATTCCCCTCACCTGTTTTCCGCTTTTATGGCGGTGAATGGGTTGCACATTGACAACTGAATACCCATTCATCAAGCACATTCCCATTGTCATCGTGATGAGCGAAAGCCACATTAGCGGTTGCGCCACGACTCATGGAACACAGGAAGCAGGATCAAACATTTTGTATTCGCCTGTGCTGTCCGGTTCCATGCGAGAGAGAAACCTCCGGCTATAACTACCGGGCTGCCCCCGGTACGGCGATAACAGGCAATGGGGACAATGATACTCCCGCCCAGCCACAGACTCAAGCAATGGGGGCGGCTCGGAGCGATCCTCGGAGGGGTGAAATTCCCGTGGAGCTGGTTAGCAGCCAGCCGTTTGATGATTTCCCGCAGCGCTTTGGGGTGTCGAGGACAAATAGGGGCGCTTTGAAATATAGGCCAAACACAGGGCGGATTTTATGGGAGCAGAATGTACTTTTATGCTTTCCCAATCTCAAAAGCCCTGCTGTTTGGCCATTTACATATCCCGAAAGGATGTGAAATTTCAAAGGGAGGTCAAGCATAATGGGAAAAGAGATTTTGCGCGGCGATCTTTATTACGCCGATCTGAATCCCGTTGTCGGCAGCGAACAGGGCGGTGTGCGCCCCGTTATCATTCTCCAAAATAACACCGGAAACAAGCACAGTCCCACAGTTATTGTGGCGGCGATTACGAGCAGGAAAAAAACGCATTTACCTACGCACATATCCATCAAAGAAGTAGAACCATTGGAAAAGGACTCCGTTATATTGCTGGAACAGATCAGGACGATAGACAAGCGGCGGCTGAAAGGCTACATAGGCGCTTTGGATGAAGCGGTTATGGAAAAGGTCAACCACGCCCTTGTCGTAAGCGTCGGCCTGCAAGGTGTGGACGAGCCGTTAATTCTGTGCCTGTGTTCTGTCTGCGCACAGCAGTTTTACGATTCTCCCGGTCATGTTATCAGGCGGGCTGACCTCGGCCAGAAGCATACGGAGACTTGTACCTACTGTAACGTGCGGACAGGCTTTGATTTTGAAATCAGAAGCAGGGAGTATACCGGCCTGAAACGGAGGGATGGCGATGGAGAATAATAATTTTGCTGTTACGCCCGAGCAGCAAGAAAAATGCCAGCAGCATAAACAGTTGAAAATGAACGTTGACGGCTGTGTGGTCAAGCTGAATTTCGCGCAGGCAGCAGATGGCAAACCGATGGAAACGGTGAAGAAAATGATTTTGAGCGGGTTATCGAAGGTATGAAAACAATATTTGCACATTGGACTTATCACAAACGGCATGGGATAATGGTATCGCAAGGGAACCTTTCTTGCATTGTTCCTTGACAAGTGAATATGCGGTATCGTCAAAAAACTGCCATTATCTCAATTACTTAAAGAGAGGATGACAGTTTATGATAATGAAGAAAAGAGTGTTTTGCCTGTACCGGGTTTCCACCTTAAAACAGGTGGACAAGGACAGAGACAAAGACGATATTCCCATGCAGAAGCAGGCGTGCGATGAATTTATCGCGGCGCGTCCTGACTGGGCTTTCTATAAGGAAAAAGCGGAAAAAGGCGTGTCCGGTTTCAAGGTGTCCGCTAAAGACCGCGACGCGATTCAGGAAATCCAGCAGGAAGCTATTGAAAAAAAGTTTGATGTCCTGTTGGTGTTCATGTTCGACCGTTTAGGACGCAAGGACGATGAAACGCCATTTATCGTAGAGTGGTTCGTTCAGCAGGGTATCGAGGTGTGGAGCGTCAAAGAGGGTGAGCAGCGTTTCGACCACCATGTTGACAAGCTCACCAATTACATCCGCTACTGGCAGGCGTCCGGCGAGAGCATCAAAACCTCCATGCGCACCAAGACGCGGCTTTCCCAAATCGTGCAGGAGGGACATTTTCGCGGCGGCACGGTTCCATACGGCTACCATTTGGAAAAGCAGGGGCGCTTTAACAAGAAGAACCATGAGCTTTACGAAATCATGGTTGACGAGGGTGAGGCGGCAATAGTTAGGAAGATATTTGACCTCTATGTGTCGCAGGGCTATGGTTCACAGCGCATCTCCACCTACTTGACCGAGCATGGTATCCTGAACCGCAAGGGCGACAACTTCACCAAT
>Ga0153939_1000309_pt1 | contig 17667 bp, 18 predicted proteins | sample TSNJ023MetaG_FD_104734 | JGI IMG/M metagenome (GOLD analysis project Ga0153939, IMG submission 104734) | Attine ant fungus gardens microbial communities from New Jersey, USA - TSNJ023 MetaG | ecosystem: Host-associated > Fungi > Mycelium > Unclassified | place: USA: New Jersey, Brendan T. Byrne... | reverse complement strand
TCCCTTGTGGATTCGGGTAGTATTACCACAAATCTGCAGGGGATATTTTTATGTCATGCTATTACCACCATCCATTAATCAAAAAGAGCGATGGAATCCAAAGGCTGAAGAAAAATCCGATTATCATGGATACAAGTGTTATTTTATTAAAAATCTTGCTTTCTGTAAATTTTCTCAGGCCCATGAGTATAAAAAACAGCAACCAGAGCCATCCCCAAATCAACCATATGATTCCCAGCAGGGCATCTCCGCTCATAAATGTCTGGTATGCGGGAAGCGGTACGTTGATTACTACAAACAAGCACCACCAGCCGACCACACGGCCGTCAAAATTCTTTATCCTCTGCAAGCCAAGTAAAACATAAGTCATTGCAAACAGCAAAACCTGCGCGGCCCACCATAAAACAGGCGACGGATAGGCGCTTTCAAACGGGCCCGCCCATTCCTTTATTATGCCCAGCAAAATAAGAAAGACCAGTATTCCACCGAATATTAAATTGAAATACCCGTTTTCAACGCGTTCGCACTTGCCGAACGCATACGCTATATTAACCAGAAAAACTGCCCCAACAATAAAGGTAACTAACCCAAGTATCATTAATTTCTCCTTTCATCTTAAAAGGATAATGCTTCACAATCAGCGTGTTTCGTATTCCTTTATCATCTCGACAGCTTTTTCAGGTTCCTCCACATCCTTCAGCATTAAATCCAGCTTGTATCTTGAAGTTAAATTCTTTTCTACGATATATGGCACTGTCTCCTGCCATGTGGCAAGAACGCCATGCTTATCTAAAAGCTCTATGGCTTCATCCGAAATTATCATGGCAAAAACAACCCTAACCTTGCTGTATATGCACATTAGAGCCGCTGTCCGCCCGACGATTCTATCGCCGACAATAGCCCCTTCAAGCATTGCGGGATTACTTTCTATTAGGTCAAGAAGCGGTTCGATTCCACGCTTGTCGGTGTAATGAAGCAGTTTGCTTTCACCAACAACGACAAAACTTTTTTTACTGTGGGATAGAGACATTCGCGCGTGGTTTACCGCTTTGTATATTTTTTCGTCCATCATGTGGAAATCCTCCTGGCTGTGTCGATGATATACCGATAGGTATAATAGATGCATTGCGCAAAAAAATATGGGCGGCCATTGGCGTATTCCGGCCACTGGCCGCCCATTCCGTCTGAAATTTTAAAGTGTAAAGGTGGAGCCGATCAGCGCGCAAAAGAACTGGCTTTTGTTTGCAAAACTATCGATTTTAATATTCTCGCAATACTCCGCAAGGGTAACCGTCTTATCAAAATCGATCTGAATATTTTCATTTCCCGCTTTGTCCAGCAGCTCTTTTTTTGTAATAGGGAAACAAATCCTGTTTTTTTGAAACAGCCGGATAACATTGTGATTTGCTGCAAGGTAGAACTTTTGCATATCATAACCTCCTAATTTTTAAGTAGTTTAATTTAATAAATTACATTGCTGTTCATGCAATTACTTTTTGTAAGCTGTATATTTGTCCATACTTTCACCGACGCCGGCAAAATCAGGATGAGAAGCGCCTCGGTTCTTGTAGCTCCACGCAAAGTTGCTTGTAACGGCTTCCTTGTGGATTTGGTCAACAATCTGAGGATAAATGTCAGCCTTAATCATCCATGGCAGGCCCATTGGAGCCTCGCAGATAATAGTTCCGTCGGGACTAAGTATCATGCTGCGTCCAAAATAGGAATACCCTTCGTCAATACCCACTGAATTTGCTGTAACCACATATACCTGATTACAATAAGCGCCGGCCTTGTTTGTAATTTCCCAAGCGCGGTCCCACGGAGCCATGTAATGTGATACCCTGATAATAACGTTCGCTCCGTTAGAAGCGGCCTCACGCCAGACTTCAGGATAATCGCCGTCAGCACAGATAATCGTAGCAAGCTTAGAACCCTTAGGGCCATCAACAACCTTGCAATCCCATCCCGGATGAGTAGCTTCGCCAGGTATCCATGGATTCATCTTCACATATTCATGGATTATCTCGCCTTGGTCGTTTATTATAATTGCGGTGTTGCATCCTTTTCTGCCTTGTACATCACGTACTAATGGATTGAAAACTCCAAACACTCCTAAATCCTTGCACTTATCCTTGAGGCGTTGAATTTCCGGGCCATCCAGGTCAACCAATACTTCGTTCCAGATGGGGCCAAAACCCTGCAATCCGCATTCCATGCTAACAAATAAGTCAACCCCGGGGAAGCCGAATGCCGCTTTGTCCATCCAATCAAGTATCTGGTCAACATTCTTATTGACATCTTCCATTGTCTGCGCGCTGATTGGGGGCGCTTGGATACATACTACACTCATGGCTTCAACTTCGAACTTACCACTCATTGCGTGTGTGCTTCCGATGTTCATAAAAAATCCTCCTCGTATAGTAAAATAGATTATATGCAACGCCGCTTTAAGCCGCGAAAACACCAGAAGAAAATACAATAAAAAAGTGCCTGAACCATTAATGTTCAAGACACTCACGTTGTATCTTAATAATCATGCCGCTGCTTCATCGCCAGCTGACAATTAAGTGCTTTAAGTTTCAGTTTAATTATATAAACTCTTTGTTCTTTTGTCAATATATACTATAAGAAAAAAATAGGAAAAACAAATAAAATATAATTCTGTCAATTTTAAGCGCGAAAAAACAGTATTATTTATATTTTTTAAACAATATATTCTTTACGTTTTCCTTCTTCGGCAACTGTTTAATTTAACTACGAATTATGCTATAATCCAAAATCAAACTGACAATTGGAGAGGAGAGATCTGCTTGGCTGATAAGGATAAGATACGAGCAGCGGTTCGGATGCTGCTGGAAGCCATTGGAGAAGATCCTGACAGGGAAGGCTTGGCGGAAACTCCGGACCGCGTTGCAAGAATGTATGAAGAAATTTTCTCAGGGATGCGGGAAAATCCCAAAGAGATATTATCTAAAACCTTCCCCACCGGCCAGGATGACCTGGTTATAGAAAAGGATATTACATTTTATTCCATGTGCGAGCATCACATATTGCCATTCTTCGGGCAGGCGTTAGTGGCTTATATACCTAATGGAAAAATTGCGGGCTTAAGCAAGCTGGCCAGAACGGTAGAGTCTTTTGCCAAGAGATTGCAGCTGCAGGAGCATATGGCAGCACAAATAGCCGACGCTCTTATGGAGCACCTGGATGCTAAAGGGGTAATGGTCATATTGGAAGCGGAGCATCTCTGCATGACCATGCGAGGCGTAAAAAAGCCCGGTACAAGAACTGTCGCGGTTGCCGCGAGAGGCTTGTTCAAGGAAAAGCCGGAGCTGGCCGACGCGGTTTACAAGCTGAGAGATCAAAAATAATACAAGGATGATGATATTGGAAATAGGCGGCAGAATTTTCGACTACGATAAAAGAACTTACATTATGGGCATTTTAAACGTCACGCCAGATTCATTTTCCGACGGTGGAAAATACACTTCCATAGACAACGCTCTCAAGCAAGCTGAAAAAATGATACTGGAAGGCGCGGATATATTGGACATAGGAGGCGAATCCACCCGGCCCGGCCATATACCCGTCAGTGCTGAGGAAGAGCTTGAAAGAGTGATTCCGGTAATAGAAGCCCTGTGCCGGCGATTCGATATTCCTGTTTCCATCGATACTTATAAAAGCCGGATAGCGGAAGAAGCTGTTACATCGGGAGCAAATCTTATAAACGACATATGGGGCTTCAAAAAAGACCCGGATATGGCTGGAGTTGCGGCCCGTCATCAGATTCCCTGCTGTCTTATGCACAACAGGCAGGAAATGAACTATAATAATTTTCTGGAAGATGTCATAACGGATCTGGGGCAAAGTATAAGCATTGCAAAGTTGGCGGGAGTTAAGGATGAAAACATAATTCTTGACCCGGGCCTAGGCTTCGCGAAAGATTATCATATGAATCTTTGCATGATGAAAAATCTGGACATAATATGTAATATGGGTTACCCCGTACTTCTTGGGGCTTCCCGCAAACGCTTTATAGGAACGGCTACGGAGGAAACAGCGCCGGAAAGCCGGGACGCGGGAACGGCCGCCACAACCACAGCAGCTATTTTGAAAGGGTGCCGAATTATTCGGGTACACAATGTAGCCATAAATAAAAAAGCAGCAATGATGGCGGATTGTATGAGAATAAGGCAGTGCCTAAGCTAAATTATACAGATATACAGTGAGGGACAAATAAATGGATAAGATTATAATCAAAGACCTTGAGATTTTTGCCCGCCACGGAGTTATGCGGGAGGAGAAAACCCTGGGTCAGAAATTTCTTGTGTCAATGTACATGTGTCTGGACTTAAAGCAGGCTTCCAAAACCGGCAGCCTTAACGATACGGTGAATTATGGCCTTTTGTGCCATGAAGTAACCTCCCTGTTAACGGAAAATACCTTTGATTTGATTGAAGAAGCCGCCGAAGCCGTCGGAGACCACATACTGTTAAAATATGAGTCCGTAAAAAAAGTTACGGTCGAAGTCAAAAAGCCATGGGCTCCTATCGGTCTGCCCCTCTCATATGCTTCCGTAGAAATAACGAGAAGCCGCCATCAGGCTTATATAGCCCTGGGTTCTAACCTGGGAGACAGGGAAAAAGAAATCAGAACCGCGTTAGATAAGCTGGCTTCTAATAAATACTGTATGGTAAAAAAAATCTCCTCTTTATATGAAACCGAACCGGTTGGATATACTGACCAGGGGAAATTCATCAACGCTGCCGCTATGGTGGAAACCATGTATTCTCCCAGGGAGCTTATGTCCTTTTTGCTTTCTGTGGAAAAGGAACAGAAGCGCCAGCGGGATATACGCTTCGGTCCCAGAACTATTGATTTGGACATATTGCTTTACGACAATATCGTATCTCAGGACGAGCTTGTAGCTGTGCCCCACCCCAGAATGTCGGAACGCCTCTTTGTACTTGAGCCTCTTTGCGAAATAGCCCCTTATGTTATACATCCCCTTTTAAACAAAACTATTGAAGAACTAAAAAATATCCAGGCATTATATCAGGCCAAAGGAGAATGATATGGACTACAACCAGGCGCTGCAATATTTACACAACGCCCCTCAATTCAAAGGAGTTTTAAACCTTGAAAACATGCGCAGCCTTATGGATATTCTTGACGAACCCCAAAACAAGCTTAATTGCATCCACATAGCCGGAACAAACGGAAAAGGCTCAACCGCCGCTTTTCTTTCCTCAATATTACAGGAAGCCGGATACAAAACAGGCATGTATACTTCACCTCATATTCATAAAATAAACGAAACCATACAAATAAACGGCCAACCGATCAATGATTATGACTTTGCCGAATTGCTTACGGAAATAAAAACACAAACTGAATTTTTGCCTGCTGATAAAAAGCCTTCGGAATTTGAGCTGACTACCGGACTTGCCTTTTTGTATTTTCAACGTAAAAAATGCCATATGGCCGTCATAGAAACAGGAGTAGGCGGAAGGCTTGACGCTACGAATGTAATTAAATCGCCTCTTATATCCGTAATTACCTCTATAGATTACGATCACCTAAAGATTTTAGGGAAAACCTTGGAAGAAATAGCATTTGAAAAGGCAGGGATCATAAAGCCTGAACGTCCGCTGGTAAGCTGGCCTCAAAGCCCTCAGGTCAAAAGGGTTTTGGAAGCGGCCTGTAAAGAAAAAAGCTCCGGCTTTATTGAAGCTGATTTTAAAAATCTATCTATAAAAGAAACAACAGAAGCCCTGACAACTTTTGATTACAAGGAATACAAGGAGCTGGAAATTTCTCTGCTGGGAAAGCATCAGGCCATGAACGCCGCACTTGCCGCCGAAGCCGCGATTACTCTTTCCGGCCTTGGCTTTAACGTGCCGGAAGGCGCTTTGCGACGCGGCTTATTAACGGCCAAGTGGCCGGGCAGGTTTGAAATCCTTCATCATTCTCCCGAGGTAATAATAGACGGGGCCCATAATATGCATGGCCTAAAAACTTTAAAAGAAAATTTGAAGCTGTATTATCCCGGCAAAAAATTTATCATGATAACAGGAGTGCTGGCGGACAAGGATTACAGGACAATGATGAATGAGATGCTGCCCCTTGCTCTGGGTTTTTATACGGTTACTCCGGATAATCATCGGGCTTTGCCCGCAAATGAGCTGGCCAATTATCTCCGGCAGTTTCATAATGAAGTCACGGCTTGGGAAACAGTGGAAGAGGCCGTCCGAAACGCCTTGAAAAACGCCAGATCTCAAGATGTGATTTGCGCTTTTGGGTCTCTTTATTATATCGGTCGGGTCCGTAGTATGTTCACGGCATACGCCGGGACATACAAATAAACCTCGCTACACGATGCGTGGTTTGGGCGTTTGTCTTTCATTTTTCCTTGCACTTTTATCAAACTACGTGTACAATTATAAATTGTTTAAGGACGCATCATTTATTTTAATGATGCGTTTTCAATAAAAAGAAAAGAAAGGAAGAATCTTTATATGAAAAGATTGTTGGCTATAATAATGACCGCTACCCTGCTCTTCAGCGCGGCAGCCTGCGGAGGTTCCAACAGCGGCAGTACACCAAGCAGCAGCGCAGCAACAAGCGGCGGAGATTCCAACAGCGGCGACGCAGCAACAGAAGCCTTTGTAATCGGTGGTTTAGGGCCCCTTACAGGCGCCGCGGCGTCATACGGTATCTCCGTAAAGCAAGGAGCAGAGGTAGCCGTTAAGGAAATCAACGATGCGGGCGGAGTAACCGCGGGCGACATTACATACACATTTGAGCTGAACTTCCAGGATGATGAGCACAGTGAGGATAAGGTTATCACTGCCTACAACACCCTTATGGATTCCGGTATCGACGTGCTTATGGGCGCGGTTACCAGCGGTCCTACCATCGCGGTATCCAGCCTGTCGCATGAAGACGGCGTCCTTATGATAACTCCTTCAGGTTCCGCAATTCAATGTACACAGTATGATAACGCGTTCAGAATTTGCTTTACTGATCCTTTACAAGGTGTTACCATGGCTAATTTCGCAAAAGATGAATTAGGGCTTAGCAAGGTAGCCGTGATCTACAATAATTCCGATGAATACAGCTCCGGTATGAAGGACGCTTTCGTTGAGCAGGCTAATGACATAGGTCTGGAAGTCGTAGCCAATGAAGCCTTTACAGAAGGCGATGTGGACTTTTCAACACAGCTGACTACCATTAACAATACAGACGCTGAAGCCATATTCTGCCCGGTTTACTATGAAGCGGCTTCATACATTACAAAGCAGGCCTCCGACAGAGGAATGTCCCTGCAATTCCTTGGCTGTGACGGCTGGGACGGCGTTCTTGGACAGGTTACTGACGCCACGCCATTAGAAGGTTCCATTATTTTAAGCCCATTCCTTGCCGCAGACCCGGCTGCTAAAGACTTTGTAACGGCCTATGAAGCGGCTTACGGCAGCACTCCGGATCAGTTTGCTGCCGACGGTTATGATGCGATCTACACCATCAAAGCCGCGCTGGAACAGGCAGGAACCAAGGATAAAGCTGCCCTCATAGCTGCCATGACAGAAATTGAGGTAGTTGGAACCACCGGTACATTTACCTTTACCGCGGAAGGTGAGCCTGACAAACAAGCGAAGTATATCATCATAAAAGACGGAGAATACACCGCTTATTAATTCCGGCGAGTTTATTTATGATTAACGGCTGATTAATATGTGAGTATAAACAAAAGGAGACGTTAACGCCTCCTTTTGTTCGGCTGTTTCAAATGATGGGAGAATTATGTAGCTTCCTTCATTTGAAACAACTGTTTAAGCATATAAACGTATAAGTAAAAGAGGTGGTACTGTGCTAAAATTTATAGAACAACTTATTAACGGGCTTCAAACAGGAAGTATATACGCCCTTATCGCACTAGGATATACCATGGTTTATGGTATTGCTAAAATGATCAACTTCGCTCACGGCGATATCATAATGGTAGGAGCGTATTCACTGTATGTAACAGTATCGCTTTTTAAGCTTCCAATACCTGCCGCCGTTATTATTACAATAGCATTTTGTTCCCTGCTGGGCGTTATTGTGGAGCGCATAGCTTATAAGCCCCTGCGCAACGCTCCCCGTCTGGCGGTATTGATAACCGCAATAGGAGTGAGTTATTTCCTTCAAAGCGCGGCCCTGCTGATCTTTAAAGCCACTCCCCTGCCCTTTTCATCTATAGTCAATGTCCCTCCTTTAAAAATAGCGGACATTACAATTTCCGGTAATACCTTAGTCACACTTTTCGTTACTTTCGCTTCAATGATACTGCTTACTCTATTCATTCAGAAAACCAAGCATGGCACTGCCATGCGCGCGGTAAGCGAGGATCAGGCAGCGGCAAAGCTTATGGGTATCAACATAAATTTGACAATTGCTTTAACCTTTGCAATCGGAAGCGCTCTGGCAGCTGTGGCGGGCGTCCTTTACTTAAGTCAGTATCAAATCGTTAAGCCCACTATGGGCGCGCTGCCGGGCATTAAAGCCTTTGTGGCGGCAGTGCTTGGAGGTATCGGCAACATCCCCGGGGCCATGCTTGGAGGGTTGATTTTAGGCATCGTGGAAAGCTTATCCAAAGCCTATATTTCGACCGAGCTGGCAGACGCTATCGTGTTCGGCATATTGGTTCTGGTTCTGCTTCTAAGGCCGGCCGGTCTTTTAGGCACGAAGAAGCATGAGAAAGTGTAGGTGGCGGACTTGAGTAAAAGCAAAATGAAAAACCTACTTATCATAATAGCCGGGTTTCTATTGATTACAGTCCTTTTAAAAGGTGAATTTTTGAACAGACAATACACCTCCCTGCTGGTACCTATGGGCATTAACATCATACTTGCTGTTTCTCTTAATCTGGTTGCGGGCTTTTTGGGTGAGTTATCTCTGGGCCACGCGGGCTTTATGTCTATCGGGGCATATACGGGCGCTATCATTACCTTAAATACCGGTCTTCCGCCCGTCGCGGCCATGACCCTGGCGCTTATTTGCGGCGGAATTACAGCGGCAATTTTCGGCTTTCTTATCGGTGTACCGGTGTTGCGGCTTAACGGCGATTATCTGGCTATTGTCACCTTGGCTTTCGGTGAGATCATCAAATCCATATTAAACGCTTTACCCTTCACCAATGGCGCTAAGGGCCTAACTGGAATCCCAAAATACTCCGATCATAAAAACTATACACTGGTTTATATACTTATGATAGTTACGGTGATAGTCATCAGAAACTTTGTAAAATCAAGAGATGGCCGGGCAGTGACGGCTATACGCGATAACGCCATAGCTACAGAGTCAATTGGTATCTCTACGGCCCGTTACAAAGTGACTGCCTTTGTGCTTTCGGCTTTCTTTGCAGGAATTGCCGGAGTCTTATACGCCCATAACGTAGGTCTTATAAAACCAACCACCTTTGATTACAATAAATCCATAGAAATACTTGTAATAGTAGTTTTGGGCGGCATGGGAAGTATTCAAGGCTCCATCATAGCCGCAGTAATCCTTACCGTACTGCCGGAGCTTCTTCGTGGTACAGATGATTTTCGAATGCTGCTATACGCCAGCGTTTTAATCATAATGATGATATTTAATCATTCCAAAATCAAGGAAGGCTTAATGAACAACCGTACCACAGGCAAGCTTTTTGGCAAGAAGGGAGGGCTTTAATATGGTACTGCTAGAGGTTAAAAACGCTACTCTTTTTTTTGGAGGGCTGCATGCTGTGGAGGATTTTTCCCTTACTATGGAAGAAGGCTCTCTATGCGGGCTTATAGGTCCTAACGGCGCCGGTAAAACCACGGTCTTTAACATGCTTACAGGGGTATACGCCCCTACTGCCGGAGAGATGATGCTGAACGGTAAGAGCCTTGCGGGCCTTTCTTCTTCAGAAATCTGCCGCCGGGGAATCGCTCGAACCTTTCAGAATATCCGCCTATTTTCTAATATGAGTGTACTGGATAATGTTAAAGCAGGGCTTCACAATCAGGTGCAATATAGTATTGGCGAAAGCATACTGCATATGGGCAGCTATCATAAAAAAGAAAATGAAATAGAGCAGCGGGCATTAAGCATCCTTGCTGAGTTCGGCCTTGAGGGACAGGCGGATGTTATTGCCTCTAACCTACCCTATGGCAAACAACGTAAGCTTGAAATCGCCAGGGCTTTGGCGACAAAGCCTCAATTACTTTTATTAGATGAACCGGCGGCAGGCATGAACCCCAGCGAAACCCATGAATTAATGGAAACCATTTCTCTGCTGCGAAAGAAGTTTAATATCACCATCTTACTTATAGAACATGATATGAGCCTGGTTTTAGGTATATGTGAACATATTACGGTGCTGGATTACGGCCGTATTATCGCAAGCGGAGGTCCGGAGGTCGTCAATGACCCAAAGGTCATCGCCGCATATCTGGGGGAATAGGAATGGAAAGAAATGTAATGCTGGAAGTCAATGACGTACATGTTTATTACGGCAATATCCATGCTATCAAGGGCGTAAGCCTGCAAGTAAGGGAAGGAGAGGTGGTTTCTCTTATAGGCGCCAACGGAGCCGGTAAAACCACAATCCTTCAGACTATTTCAGGGTTGTTGCCTGCGACTCAGGGTAATATTAGCTTCCAGGGACAGAATATAACTAAAACGGAAGCCCATAAGATTGTGAAAATGGGCATGGCTCAAGTGCCGGAAGGACGGCGGATTTTTGCAAACCTTACCGTTAAGGATAACTTGAAAATGGGCTCCTTTACTGTAAAAGATACTCCGGAAAACCTAGAGAAAAACCGAGCATCAGTATATGCCCGTTTTCCCCGTTTATGGGAGCGAAAAAATCAAATGGCGGGCACGCTTTCCGGCGGAGAACAGCAAATGCTGGCCATGGGCCGGGCGCTGATGTCAAGACCTAAGCTGCTGTTATTGGATGAGCCATCTATGGGTTTGGCTCCTATTTTAGTAAAGGAAATATTCGAGATAATACGGAACGTCAGTAAAGACGGAGTCACTGTGCTTTTGGTGGAGCAAAACGCGAAAATTGCTTTATCTATTTCCAACCGGGCATATGTACTGGAAACCGGCGCCATTGCGCTTGAAGGGGACTCTCAGGAGCTAATGACCAATGAAAAAGTTAAAAAAGCGTATCTGGGGGCATAATATTATATAGTGTAAATATACGCAAATATAGCAAGCGAAGGAGTGGTAAAATGAACGAAGAAAAGATGAAAATATTAAAAATGCTGGAGGAAGGCAGAATTTCCGCCGACGACGCCGCGCGTTTACTGGAGTCTTTAGGCGGCGGTGAAAACAAAGCGTCTTCACAAAACAGCTATTCGGAGCGCTCCTCCCAACAAGCCGCCGACAAAGGTCATAACAGCCCCACTGATGACCGCCGTAATTTAGAAAATATGGCGGCCGACGCGGCTAAAAAATTTGGAGCTTTTGCCAAGAATATGGAGCCGAAGCTGACAAAGCTGACGGAGGTAATGGCGGAAAAAACTATTTCCGTGACAGATAAGATATCAAAATCATTTTCATCCGGTACTTCATACGCCAAGCCTGTTCAGTTTTCTTCCGATTCAGCTTCGGAGCAAGCCTTTGAGGCGATTGTCACTCCCGGTTATAATGAGCTTAACATTATGGGTACAAACGGCAATGTCAGTATAAAAGGCTACAACGGGGATAAGATAACGGCCAAAGTATCGGCAAGGGCAAAATCCTCGGGAGCGAAAATCGAACTAATGCAATTAGGTTCCAAATATCTGCTTCATTATGATGAGGATTTATTTGATAATGTATCCGTAGACGCTTATGTGCCTGAAACAATGTTTTCCATAATAAGCATAACCACCATTAACGGAAGCCTGGAAGCAACAACCTTGAAAGCGGACAGTATTACCATTACCAATTCTAACGGAGCTACCCTGCTTAAAAACCTGCGCGGCAACAGTATAAAAGCAGACTGCAACAACGGCAGGCTGGAGCTTAATAATATTACAGGCGAAAATGGCTCTATAGAAAATTTCAATGGAGACATATCCGGCGGGGATCTGGATATAGCCAATTTGATACTATCAGGCTTAAACGGCAGCGTTTCCATGATTCAACCCCGCTTCAACAATTATTCCGACTATATCTGGGCTATAGAGGCAAGTAATGGCAGATTGTCCCTTAATATGCCTTCCGACGCCGGCCTTGGCTACCATATAAAAGCCAACGCAGCGTTAAGCCAGATAAAAATAGGCTTGACAGGGCTTAATTATATCGCCAATACAGGAGCTTATGTAGAAGCCAAATCCATTAATTACGAAAGCGCGGCAAGAAAAATAAAACTCAGCATGGAGACCTCCAACGGACCTTTGACCTTGAATTAAAAGTGATCTGTGACGCGCCTTGGCGTCATTAACGTTAATAAGTTTGGAAGTGTGCCATCTTGAAAATCTTTATGCAAAACAGGGCGTCCGTATTAGAGCGGACGCCCTCAGATTTACCGGTCAATAAGCTGCGCAGGGATGTGATCAGTATAGCTTGGCCTGCTCTTGCGGAGCTGATACTTGTTCAGCTTTGCCTTATGGTTGACACAATGATGCTGGGCCGCTACGGCTCCGACGGCTGGGCTGTCGCCGCTGTTGGCTACTGTTCGCAGCCTATTTTTTTGATGCAGTCAGTCTTTATCGCTATGAACACCGGAGCTACAGCCTTAATAGCCAGAGCTTACGGTAAGGACGACCAAAGGCAGGCAAACATGACCATGCGACACGCTGTTTTCTTTACATTATTTTTATCGATTATATTTTCATTTCTTGGGTATATCCTGGCCCGTCCAATGGTTCTCATGATGGGGGCGGAAACAGAGCGTTCAATTCTGGCTTCAACGAAGTATCTACAGATACAAATGATGTTTTTCTCAGTAAACGCCTTCACCATGTCAACCACCGCGTGTCTTAGAGGTATAGGAAAAACCAGGGTTTCCCTTATCTACAACCTGACGGCCAACCTGGTTAATATAGTTTTTAACTGGCTTTTTATATACGGAAACCTTGGCTTTCCGGAATTAGGCGTGGCGGGAGCCTCCATTGCCACAGTAATCGGGCAGGCGGTAGCAGCATTTATTGCCTTTTGGGTTATGACTAAAAAAGGCGGCTATCTTAGGCTGCGGCCCCACTTTAAATTCCAGAAAGAAATAATGAGACCGCTTATAGCCATCGGGTTCCCCGCTATGATAGAGCAATTCATCCTGCGTTTCGGAATGATAATTTATGTAATAACCATCACATCCTTAGGAGAATCTTTCTTTACTGTTCACCAAATAGTAAACAGCATTTATGTTTTCTCTTTTGTTAACGGTCAGGCCTTTGGAATCGCCGCTACCTCTTTGCTTGGACAAAGCTTAGGCAAAAAACGGCCGGATCACGCCAAGGCATACACCCTTCATTGCCGGAGGCTTGCCTTGTCTATAGCGTTGATTCTGTCCATTGTATTTTTAACCTGCGGCAAATACCTGATTTATTTGTACAACGACGACCCGTTCATTGTTTCTGAGGGCGCGAAAATTTTGAGATTCGCCGCCTTTCTTCAGCCCTTCATGACTTCCCAGGTTGTAATAAGCGGGGCTTTGCGCGGAGCAGGCGATACGAAATCCGTCGCTATTTTTTCTTTTGTCGGCATATTGCTCATACGTCCCGCAATCAGCCTTGTTCTGGTGCAATATGTCGGGCTTGGCTTGATAGGCGCTTGGATCGCAATGAGTATAGACCAGTTATTCCGTTCTGTGATGACACTGTTAAGGTTGAATTCCGGTAAGTGGGAGTCTATTTCTTTAAATTGAACTATAAAATTAAAATCGCCCGGACAGGGTTTCACTGTCCGGGCGATTTATACCAAACGAGGAAAACATTAACCTCCTCTGTCGCCGATTAGTCGTTGAAACGTTCGCCGAATCGGCTCGTCGTCGGTAAATGTTTTCACCGTTCGGTATAATTATGCCATAAGCAATTTTTCAACAGCCGCCATCTGGGCTGCCGTAGTAAATATATCCATAGCTGTTTTTAATTCTTCTATAGGCGGATAAGTAGGCGCTATACGAATGTTGGAATCCTTTGGGTCATTTCCGTAAGGATATGCGGCTCCGGCTCCTGTAGTCACCAAACCGGCTTCTTTACAAAGAGCAACCGTCCTCTTAGCGCAACCGTCCATAAGGTTAAAACTGATGAAATATCCCCCTGACGGCTTTGTCCAGGAGGCTATCCCCTTCCCTCCCAGGTTCTTTTCAAGAGCTTCAAGAACTATATGGAACTTTGGCCGTATCAGATCACCGTGCTTTTCCATGTGTCGGTAAACACCCTCAGCATCCTTGAAAAAGCGTACATGCCTCAATTGATTAAGCTTATCATGTCCGATAGTTTGCACCGCCAGGCGCTTACGAATATACTCGCAATTGGAAGCGGAGGAAGCCATAGCCGCCACTGCCGAGCCTGAAAAGCTAATTTTGGAGAATGAAATGAACTCCAGCGGCATATGAGGATTGCCGGCCTTTTCGCATTCCCGGATAATATTGAGTATGTGAGGTCTTTCCCCTTCAAAAGTATGCACGCCGTAAGCGTTGTCCCAGTACAGTCTGAAATCATCCGCAGCGGGCTTAAGATTAGCGATGCGGCGCACGGTTTCATCCGAGTATATACAGCCGCTTGGGTTGGCGTAAACCGGTACGCACCACATCCCTTTTATCATCGGGTCGGACTGTACAAGCTCTTCCACTTTATCCATATCCGGTCCGTATTCATTCATTTCAACAGGGATCATTTCTATATGAAAGTACTCGCAGATGGCAAAATGACGGTCATAGCCCGGTACTGGGCAAAGAAATTTAACTGTTCCCTGCTTTGACCAGGGAATCCCGTCCCGCACTCCGTGAGTCATATTAACAGCCATGTTATCAAACATAAAGCTAAGACTGGAATTACCTCCGACAATAATTTCGGCATTGTTAACTTCCAGAATATCGGCAAATATCTTTTTCATTTCAGGTATGCCATCCAGAACGCCATAATTACGGCAGTCCACTCCGCTTTCAGTCTTATAGTCACCCATAGACAGGCAGTTTATCAAAGGCAAAGACAAATCAAGCTGATCCATACCCGGCTTTCCTCTTGACATGTCCAAATTCAAATTCATTTTCTTAAAGCTGTCCATCTGTTCCGAAAGACCTTTGTATGCGTCCTGCAATTCCTGCTTTGTCATATCCTTATACATCGGCTGATCCCCTTTCTTTCTTATAACAAAGGCGCACATTAATAAGCGCGCCTTGACTGATGGAGACGAAGAGACTCGAACTCTCGACCTTTCGGATGCGAACCGAACGCTCTCCCAACTGAGCTACGCCCCCATAACTTTGTACATTTTACACGCATATACAAAAAAATACAAGAGGAAAATTAATTGATATTTTTAAAATGATATATTAAAATATAAAGCACGCTTATTTAAATGTAAGCGCTTATGGTCTATTAATTTATAAATACAAAACAAGATATTAGGAGGACAAACATGATGGATGTTATTGAAAGATTAAGGCTTATGGGCATAGTGCCGGTAGTACGTATCGACGACCCGGAAACGGCTCTTCCTTTGGCAAAAGCTCTTATCGACGGGGGCCTGCCCTGCGCAGAAATCACTTTCCGCACTGCTCAGGCGGAGGAATCCATAATCCGAATCTGCAAGGAATTCCCCGATATGCTTGTTGGAGCTGGTACCGTGCTCACCTGTGAACAGGTTGACCGCGCTGTGGCAGCGGGAGCAAAGTTTATTGTCACTCCTGGGCTAAACCCCAAGGTTGTTAAGCACTGCCTGGAAAAGAACATCCCGGTAACGCCTGGCTGTTCCAACCCCTCAGACATTGAACAGGCCTTGGAGTTTGGAATCGACGTAGTTAAGTTCTTCCCCGCCGAAGCAAGCGGAGGCATAGAAGCCATAAAGGCAATGGCGGCGCCCTATGTTAACGTACGCTTTATGCCTACCGGCGGGATAAACATCAAAAACCTTAATGATTATCTTAAATTCCCTAAAATCATTGCCTGCGGCGGCTCCTGGATGGTAAAACCGGAGCTTATGGCAGACGGAAATTTTGAAGAAATCACACGGCTTACTAAAGAAGCGATACACACGATGCTTGGCTTTGAGCTTAAGCATGTTGGCATAAACGCGGAGAACGCTTCTGAATCAGAAGGCATTGCAAAGCAAATATGCTCAATTTTTGGGTTTGATTATAAGGCCGGAAACAGCTCCAACTTCTCCGGCACCTCCATGGAAGTGATGAAAGCTCCATACTTAGGGAAAAACGGTCATATAGCTATCGGCACTAACAATGTGGAGCGGGCCGTCGCCTATTTAAAGAGTCAAGGTGTATCTTTTCTTGACAATACCGCTAGGATAAGCGCTGGCGGAGAGCTTAACGCTATTTATTTGAAGGAAGAAATTGGCGGCTTTGCATTTCATCTGGTTAAAAAATAAAGCTAAGGAGTTAGTATTGTTATGAAAATTGGAGTGAGAGCTCATGATTACGGCATACTGGAAGGCGAAGCGCTGCCAAGAACTATAAAATCCGCAGGTTTTGACGCTGTGCAGCTTGCTTTGACCAAGTCTTTTGCAGACATACGTACCTTTAGGGATGTAACGGAGAATCATTTAGAGCAAATAAAAGAGAATTTTGTAAGATATAATGTTGAAATAAACGTGCTGGGCTGTTATGTGGAGCTTTCCTTGCCTGATAAGGCCCAACGTCTTGAACAAGTGGAGAATTTCAAGCTTGGCCTATCCCATGCGGCAAGGCTTGGCGTTAAAACGGCTGGTACGGAAACCACAGGCTTTGACCCGGCCAGAAGCGGTGAAGAAAGAGAAAAAGCCTATCAGGCTTTAAAAGACAGTGTTTTGAGAATAGCTGAAAAGGCTGAAAAAGAAGGCGTGAATATAGGAATTGAAACCGTAGCCGTACATACCTTAAACAGCGCGGAACTGACCTGCCGTCTTTTGGACGAGGTAGGTTCAAATAAGCTTAAGTTAATATTCGACCCGGTCAACCTGATGCTGCCTGACGACGAGGACAAGCAGGAGAAATTGTTTAAGGAATTTTTCGAGCTTGTAGGCAAAGAGATTACCGCGGTACATGTAAAGGATATAGTTTTTGAAAATAATGAGAAGATCTGGCGAAATATCGGTGAAGGCATCCTCCGTTATGACTTGATAATGCCATGGCTCGCAGCTAACAAGCCTGATATCTGCCTGCTTAGAGAAGAAGTGTATCCTGACAGCGCGCATAAAGATATAAAGGCCATGAAGAATCTGTGCTTATTACAAGGTCAATCCACATATAAAGAATAAAGACCGTACTCAAATCACTCTAATTTGAAAGAGCTTAAAAAGGCGTGTTGCAAAATGTATGTTTACATATTGCAACACGCCTTTTTGCGCACAAAATTTTTCAGGTGTCTGCTTAGTGAGTATTTTAACTTCATTTCATCCTATTGAAAGATATTACAGCAATTCGAACAATTCTGATAGTCATCTCATATATATACACGTAATGTTTGGTTGCATAATGTTGACTCTTGACATAAAATTTTAATAATTATA
>Ga0153939_1000306_pt1 | contig 17728 bp, 20 predicted proteins | sample TSNJ023MetaG_FD_104734 | JGI IMG/M metagenome (GOLD analysis project Ga0153939, IMG submission 104734) | Attine ant fungus gardens microbial communities from New Jersey, USA - TSNJ023 MetaG | ecosystem: Host-associated > Fungi > Mycelium > Unclassified | place: USA: New Jersey, Brendan T. Byrne... | reverse complement strand
TGAACATATATATGTCGGAAAAAAGAAATATCGATAATATCTATTATCATAATCTCGACCCCAATCAGATCTTTTTTCACTCTTTATAACTAAATCCTCAGGAAATAGTTTATAAAGAGAACCACATTCTTCACAATTCGTATAAAAAGGTTCTTCTGGATGAAAAATTGGTTCTGGATTAATTTTGGGTTCTATAGTTATATTATGATAATTCTCTTCATTTATTATTTCTCCCATGATAACACCTCTTTCTTTTGAATTTATTCTAGTTTAATATATCTTTTTAGTCAAGTAAAAGAAAAAATCACTTTTCAGTGATCTTATAATCCGCCACCAGTTCCAAAGGAATCTAGTTCTTCTTGCGTGACTATGACATTGATTCTCATTCTTCTATTACCACAGATGAATAGAGCGTCTCCTTGATTGTAATATTTAATGCTATCTTTTTCACTACCATTTAAATCGATTAATTTAGCCAAGTCTTCTGTTGCTTGTTTTTTCAAGTTCATGATTAAATAATAGGCAGCATTATCAAATATTGCTTTTCCATGCATAATTAATCCTGGAGCAGCAAAGTCTGTTGGTTGTTGTGTAATAATGATTGTACCAGTGTTGTATTTTCTAGCACGTCTTTGAATTTGAGATAAGAATTCCGCACCTAATTCATTTCTTGTTGATAATAGAACGTGTGCTTCATCTACACAAATACAAGTATTAACAGTTGGATCTAAGCATAATCCCCATGCGTATTTTAAGATATTGAAGAATAAAGCATTTCTGATGTTTTCATCAGAATTCATTAATTCTTTAATATTGAAAACAATAAAATCACTATTAATTTGTAATGTTGTATGACCTGTAAAGTAATATCTTAATTCTTTTACTAAAGGTCTAATTTTTAATTCAAGACGTTCCATAACATCACGTTCGTGAGTCTTCTCTGTCATTGATAATAAACGACCTTTGATCGTCGCATAAACATCGTCAAATGTTGGATAGTCACTTGACTTAAATTGTGTAAAGTCAGTTTCATAGTCAATTTTATATCGTTTATAAGTATCTTGAACTACTTCACTAAACATAGTTAAAACATCTTCTTCAATACTTGGATTATAGTATTTCATGAAAGCTTTTATTTGTTGGATAGTTCTTGTTAAAACAGTATATCCTAAGCCAGAAGCAATTTCTTCTTGATCAGCATCAATAATAACTTCAAGAGGATTGATCATTCCGAAGTCTCCACCTTTTCCAAGGTCTAGGAAATCTCCGCCCATATTACGAACCATATCTTCTAATTCGCCTTCTGGATCAATGCAAACTACTTTATGTTCATTACGAATATGATTACGTAACATTAATTTGGCTGCGGTTGATTTTCCAGATCCACTGGAACCAAGAATAATCATATTGGCATTATTACGATTACTTTCTTTCTTAATTTGATATAAGAATTGATTAAAGAGAATAACACCTCCAGAGAAATCAACACCAAGAAGTGTTGAGTTACCCGGATCTTTAATGCTATCAAAGATAAAAGGATACATTGCAGCTATTGTTGTACTTGGAATTGGAGTTCCAATTCTATTTTCAATATCTTGTTTTGGAAAAATAGGAATCATTGATTTAATTACTTTTTCTTGTTCAAACATTAATGATACGCCACGCATACCCATGGCATCTAAATAGTTTCTAATTTGCATTTTCTTTAGCTCTAATTCTTCGGAATTATCGGCAGTGATTAATACATGCATTTGAAAATCGAAAATTCTAGCTTGTGTTGCAACAAGGGTTTGAATAAATTGTTCTAATGATTCATAATCTTGACGAATCCGTTCTTGAATCGTTTTATCATTTTCAGATTGATAACGAATTTTTAAATCGGCAATTTCTTTATTAATCATTCTTTGTAATGTTGATAATTCGATTGGAATGTGTTTAGCAACAATCTTAACACCAGAAATATTAGTAATATTAGCTAAATATCCAGGTTGAATATACTTTGGATAACTTACAATACTAAAAATTGTACAATATTTTCCACTCATAATAAAATCATTTACTTTAAAATCGATTCCTTTTGGGGCTAATTGACTTTTAATATTCATTATTCAACACCTACCATTCCGGAGAAGGTTGTTCCCATACCGCCACTAAAGAAGTTATCCACAATAACTCTTAAATCATTGTTAGAGGTTTGTGAGGAATTCAATCCACAATTAGCAAGATTACTAATTAAATTATGAATTCTTTTTTGAATAATCTCTAATTTTTTTTCTTTAAAAAGAATATAATATTCAGTATCAACTACATTAAATTCAATACTCATGAAAGAATTGGCTTTTTGAATGTCTTGTTCAATGATTCTTCGACTAATATTATTACTTGCTTGATTATATTGGATTTGCAATGTTGATAAGTACATGTTAATATCAACCGGACGATCTGCTACAATTAACCAAAATTCATAATCAATTGCATTATAGAATGTTCTTAATTGATAAATGACATTATCTCTTGTTCCTTGATCAAGAATGAAAATATTTCTAGGAGCAACTTTAATTCCTGTTACATATTCTCCACTATCTAATTGCATCATTCCATTCATGATTTGTTTTACTGGCATCCAATCCTCAGACCATTTTGAATCCACTTTTTTATTTTTCTTCGCCATTATGAATACACCAACCTTTCCAGTAGTATCTTTTTCTATTTATAAAATATAATATAATATTTGTTAATAACTGTAAAATATTATGATAATAAGGTACAGGAATAACTAAAAAACCTGAAATTAATGCCGGCATTATAACAATCAATGCCATTCTGAAATCCATATTTTGAAATATCATTAACATTATTAATGTTACAGTACATCCCGTTCCAAAAATCACCAAATCAATTGGAGTAAAGAAACCAAGAATCAATCTAGATTTCTTTGTATTGGCTGGTATCAAAAAATTATTCACTATTTATCACCCTCTTTAAGAATCTTTCTTTCGCGCTTCTTGTTTTCTTTTTGCTGCTTCAGCTTTTGCAGTTATTTCATGTTCACGTTTTCTTTCATTATCTAGTTGGTCACTTAAATTTTTCCAAGCATCTGTGTTATTCTTAATAGATATTTCTGTACCTTGCTCTTTTAAAATGCTTTCAGAAACTTCATATGCACTTCTCATTTGTAAAATATCTTTTTCTGTATTAGCATCTAATCCAATTTCGGATATATTATATGCATTGTTTTGAATACGTTCTAATGTTTTTTTCTCAACTTGGGCAAGCATAGATTTTTTGTTAGCCATATTAATAGAAAATTGCATTTTTTCTTCTTCATAAGCTCCACTGTTGAATGTTCCATCTGATCGTCGAAATTTTTCAATATTTAATCCAGCTTTTTCTTCATCTTCAATTGCTTGTTTTAAAGCTTTAAAATCATTTATGCCACTATTTAGATAGGCTCCGTAAAGTGCTTTTGTAATATCTTGATTATCTCCTTTAAATCCAATATCTCCAGTAAACTTTCCATCTGCATCCTTACCACCTTTTTCTAATATTGCCGAGTTATTTCCATATTTGGCTAATAAGCCTTTTGCTTCTTCTTTGATTTTAGATTCTTGTTCTTTTAAACCTTTGATATAAGCAATTTGTTTCAACATATTTTCCGGACTTTCATCAATCCCAACATATTGGTTAAAATCATCATGTAAATCAGAAGCTCTACCGACAATAACTCCTGCAAGATTTTTACCATGCGTTGCGTAATAATTATATCTTTTTTCTCTATTTTCTGAAACTTGATCTGCCGACTCATTAAAATTAGATTTAAACTCTTTTAAATTTTTTGATTTAAGAGCTCCTTTACCACCATGAAGCATACCTGAAGTTAAACCAGCGATAGAAGAGCGAAAAGCTTGCCCTGCAGATAATTCTCCTTTTTTCACTCTATCTAAACCTTTAAATGTATTTCTAGCTAAGCCTAGTGCACCACCAAATGCTGTTGCACCAACTACTCCTGCAGCACCAGCAAGTGGAGCAGCACCCGTTTTTAATTTTTCTTTGAAATCATTGAATCCCATTTTTAAGTTTCCAGCAGGTAAGCCTAATACTTCAGTTATTAGTTTAGGAGCATCTTTTGCAAACATAAAGATTCCCATTACAATTACAATCGCTACAATTATATCAGAACCTAAAGCACCTCTTTTATAAAGATCAAATATTTGATGAGCAAATAAAGCAACCATATACATAATTAAAACTCTAATAAAAACTTCAAAATAAGCTGTTGCTGTACTTTTTATCCAACTATCAAATGATTTTTTTCCATTTGGAAGAGCTCTCATGATAACTGGAATCGGTGCAATTAATTGTAAAAATGCGAGCTTAACAGCTCTTAGACCGAGATCTAAACAAAAAGTTAATAATAGAAAGAGTAAATAGCCTCCACAGAGAGTAGACATAACTATCTTATAAGTCATCTCACCATTATATATAGGTGTTGCAACACTTACCACTTTATAATAATCAGTCCATTTACCATAATAATACATGTCCGATTTTATTGTTTCCCAGTTGTTAATCGTTTCAGCAGATGCATCACTTTCAGTAGTTATAAAACCATCTAGTACCGTGACAGATAAGTAATTTCCAAAATCTGTAATATTATCTGTTTGAGTATCGTTTCCAAATATCAAAGTTCCTATAATATTTTTTTGCAAAATAAATGTTTGTAAATCATACATATAATCAAATATTGTTGGTAAAAACCCCACAATAACTAAGGAAATTACTATATTAGGTACCATTTTTGCAACGCTTTTATCTCCTTTAGATAATTGTTCTGGATCAATAATTGCCTTCAAAAGTGAATAAGCTAAGAAGAATAACATTATTACTCCCATAAAAACATAAATTCGATTTGCAAAAACTCCCAAAAATTCATTATCAAATAATCTTACCCCTGATATTTTAAGAAAAAGATCATACATTACACTTGCAAGCCAATAAATAACTGAATCAATCCATAAAAAGATAGAATGTCCCGCAATACTTAAATTTTTCTTAACCCAGAAAAAATCGGCTAATATATTTATATAATTCATTGATTCACCTTCTATCTAATTCCGCATGTTTGCATATCATAAACTCCAAATAATTCAAACGTTAAATCTAAAATAAATGGTAATAAGAAAAGTACAACAGCAGCAACTAAGCGTTTTATAAACCTTTCGTTCGCCTTTTTTAATTCATCAGCATCTTTACTAGTAATTGCTTTAATATAATCTAAAGAACTTAATGCAATTAATAAGATTGGGGCAGCTACTTTAATAAAGGTAAATACATCTTGAAGTAATTGACCAAATTCATTGAAATCTCCATTATCATCATAAAAAACAGATTCACAAGTCACTTTTTCTTCCATTTCCAAATTAGGTAACTCAATTTCTTTTGGATCTACTAATTCAGAACTATCTGTATCATCTGAATCATCTGAATCAGTATCATTGTTTCCAGAAACTAATTTGGCAGCAGCTTGAGCAATTTTTTTATTAATTGATTTTTCATTATCTAAATAATCTTTAAATTGAGTTTTATTATCCATGAATACTAATTCAATTAAGTATGCATCAATTCCTTGACTTTCAAAATAGGTTAATGTTGTCAATGGTCTTTGATTTCCATTAGACTCAGTAAAGTAGCCTTCTCTAGTATAAGCAGAAATATTTAAATGACCACCAATTGCATCTACAAATTTCTGAGCATTTGTTTCAAGTCTAGAAACAGCGCCTTTATGAAGATAAGCGAGTGTATAATCTCCTCCACCTGCATTTAAATGTATTTCTAATACAAAATCAATATCATTTTTCGTACTACTGTTATAGTTATCTTTAATAATTTGATTTACAGCAGGTGCAGTTGTTAAAATGTTTTTATAACCACAGCAGGTTCCAGCAGTTCCACAACTGTTACATTCTTTTTCATTCATAGACCAATAATAATCATTTAACTTAGTATTAGCAATCTCATAATCAATTCCTAATCTTGCTAATTCTTCGGCGATAATTTCTACGGATCTTCTAGTATAAACCGCTTCATGATAAACTTTACCGTCAATCTCAGCTCTAGCACTAGTGACCTGGCTTCCACCTTCACCATGACCAGCTACTAAAATGATTTTTGCATCTACATTAAGAGGCAAGAATAAAAATAACGCAATTATTAATATGTAAAATATTTTGTTTTTTTTCTTCATAATCTTTACCTCCGATTATCATTAACATTATAACAAAATAAATAGATAATTACTACTAAATTTTATTGTAATATTGTTATATAAAATAAAAAACTAATTAAAAATAATTAGTTAGATTTAATCTGTAACACAAGTTTTTGGATCTAATAAACAAGCACTACAGTTTTTATAATCAGCTTCCAAACCTGCCCAATCATCTACTAATAAGAATATTAAATGGATAATTGTTGGTAGAAAGAAAACGATGACTGCAGCAATTGCTCTCATAACTAATGATTTAATTGATTTACCAAGTTCTTCTGGCTTTGAGCTTACAACAGCTTTAAAGAAATCTATTACACCAAAGACAATTAATATAATAGGTAAAATGATTTTTGCTATACTAATAATTCGTCCAATTAATTTTAATGGTTTAGTTATTGCTGGGGTAGTACAAACATTCCCTTCAAGGGTTCCATTATTCGTCGCTGTATTTTCTTTTTCTTCTGTTACATTTGTAGAAGCATCATCATATAAGTGATACGAGAATTTAATATTATTATCTGCTGCTTTAACATTTGATATATTACATGCACATATTGTAATTAATAATACAATAATTAATTTTGATATTTTTTTCATAATTTTTCCTGCCTTTTTCTTATAACATAATATCATATTTTTTATAAACTAACAATTATTTGGATCCGATAGACAAATTGTACACGCCCTATAGTTTGTTTCATAATCTTTATTCCAATCATCAATAAGTGTAAAGATAAAAGTTATCATTGAAGGTAAGAAGAAAATTAGTATGGCCGCGGCAACTCTAATTATAAATGTTTTCATACTTTTTGATAAAGCATCATCTTTTGAAGCCATTACAGCCTTATAAAAATCTATTAGTCCAAAAATAAGCAATAAAACTGGAACAAGCACTTTGACTACACTAATTGCCCACCCAATAAATTTCGTTATTTTTTGATAATTACTACTAGAACAAAAAGAACTTATATTTGCTAATTGTGCTCCACTTTCAATAGAGTCATCTTTTTCTAATTTAGCTATTTCAAAGTAATTACCAATATCTATATACTTTTCATCATCAGTATCAAAGCAACCTTTTCGAAAATAATTATTATAAGTTAATAGTGCTGTATTAATTTTTTTATTGATTTCAGTTCTTAAAGTATCACAGGACTCTACATCTCTCTTATCACAACGTTCTTCATAATAATATTCTATTATTTCTTGAATTGCTTCTTTTTTTTCATATAGTATATTATATGAATTATCACAATAAGCATCTGCTTGCACTATGACTATTCCAAAAAAAGAAACTAAAAAGGTAAAAATAATTAACTTCACTTTTTTCATCTATATCACCATATATTGAGTATAGCAATATTTAAATAAAAAAACTAGTCTTTACTAGTTTATTTTTCGCATTTTGCTGGTTCTAAGATACAATTATAACAATTTTGATATTGTTGAATCGCAGCACTATATTCTCCTGTTTGAGTTAAGATAAAATTTACTATTCCTGGAATAAAGAATATAATTGCGCCAATTGCTATTCTTTTTATTAAAGAAGTCGCACTCTTTTTCATATCTTCATCTTTTCCACTCATTAAGACTTTAGCAATATCAATAATTCCAAATATAATAATTAAAAATGGAACTAACACTTTTATAATATATAATATGATTCCTAAAAATTGTAATGTTCTTGGTACATTTCCTTTATAACAAATATATCCAAAATCTAGGTTAATATCTTCATCTTGGTTCCATATAGCATCTTCATCTGTAATTGATTTTATCCTTAATTTTTCTACTTGATAATAGTATATACCATCATCTTTATTATAAGTGTCATCATTAGAATAAAAACATCCTGCTTCTCGATAAGCTTGCCATATCTCTAAAGTTTCATCAATATAATTGTTAATGCGATCTCGTTCACTAATACATTTATTATATTCTCGACTACAATTCAATTTATTGAATGCTTCTACATCTTTTTCAATCTTTTGTCTTCTAGCTTCAACTTCTGCTGTTGCTTCTTGATTACATTCGTTATCAACAATAGTTTTGTCATCTGTTTGATAACTGAGAATAAAAGCTGATCCGATATCAAAACTATCTTTTCTCAGTTCTGCTGTATAATGATCAGTAAAAAGAAAAGCATGATATCCAAAACCCCAAGTTAACCACTCACCTTTTCCTACTACAACATATGGTTGACATTGTCCTTGTTCAACTAAATATTTTAAAGATACTTCTGACCAACCTATAAAATCTTCTTTATTTTTTGTAACGCTGCCTTTCCATTTTGTTATATATGCATTATATTTCACTTTTCCGCTTTCATATATGTTAAAGGTTGCAGATAAACTAGTGTCTCCATAAGTTGTACTTGTATATAAATAATTACAGGTTAAAGTTTCTTTTAATGTATCTGCATTTGCCATTGCTATTCCTATCATAGAAACTAAAATTGTAAAGATAAATAATTTCATTTTTTTCATTTATAATCACCGTATTTAAATTATATCAAAAAAAAAAGCATATTTCTATACTTAATCTGCTAAAGTTTCTCTTGATAAATAACGCGAGCATTCATCACCGTTTGGTCTAGTGATACATGCTTTACAAACTTCAAAATCTTCATTTAAATCTCCGAACCCAGCAATCAATCCTAAGATAATTGTTACTAATGTTGGAATAAAGAAGATAACAACCGCAGCTATTGCTCTCATTGCTAATGATCTAATCGATTTTTTAACTTCATCATCCTTGCTTCCGACAACGGCTTTTCCTAAGTCCATAATACCAAAAACAATTAAAAGAATAGGAATAACAATTTTAAATACTAGTAAAACAATACCGATTACTTGCCATATATCTGCAGAATTGGAACAAAATCCTTCTACCTTGTCACCAACTGTTATTAAAGCGTCCATTAATAAAAATAAATTACTCATTTTAAAACCTCATTTCTCTACATGTTAATATTTTATAAGTAATATCACTTAAAGTCAAGCAACTTTACTTGAAGATGTTAAATAATTTACTGTTTTTCTCTCCAGGATTTTGATTCGTAAACCTTACGAAGCCCAGTTTAATTGCTAATTCTTCTAAAACTGGATGGTATTCTACTTTATCATCTAGATTTGGAATATTAAAGAAGATTTTACTTCTTGATTCATATTCGAAATCATCTACATCTTTTGTACTTAAGACACTTCGGTTTAAGATGATTTTATTTTCTCTTAATTTATCAAATGCTTTCCTGTCTTGACGAATCATTTTATTTAGTTTAATTAATCCTGGTTCAATTAAATAAAGAACTTCATCGCAATGTTTTGGATCACCATTATTGTTTAAATCGACTAAAATGATTTCTGCATCTTTGTTTCTGGAAATAAATGATGGTAAATCTAGAGAAGAACTACTCTTTAAAGTCCGATCATTTAAATAAATAAAATCATTTCCATCTACTTCTACTGCAACTGTTTTATATTTTCTTGCAAATACCTTCTTTAACATATAAGTTAAGGTTGTACTTCCAGCATGAAAGGTATAATTTTTGATGCCAATAATTCTTTGGGCAGTTGGAGTACTTTCTACTTGTACGGTTTGTTGTTTTGTTGTTGCTTGTTTGGTTTGTGGTTTTGGTAGACTTTCTTCCATCATACTCATTGAATTTAATTGATGATAATGCGCTACATCTTTGTAGGTATTAGGATTATCAATTAAAAATTTTACGGCATCTATATTTCTTGTAAAATTATAGATTCCCATTGAAACTAGTTGCGATAAGAATTTAGGATTATTTGATTCCTCCGAGTCATCTAATAATAGAATTATTTTGTTCATATCCATATTAACTGACAATTGCTGAATATTGGCAATTTCTTTATAATTCTTAATTGCCGTTAAATCTAAAATCATTTTGTTAAAATAGAAATTTGTAAAATTTGTAACAATATCTTCAACAGTGAATTCACCATCTAATCTTTTGATGATATCCACATCTAAATTTGCTAAAAGTGTTTTATATTTATTTGCTATTATTACGTTCATATTATCCTCCTTCTACTCCTAAGTTATCTGCTGGAGTCATTATATCATTCGTTGTCCCGGTTGCTCTAAAACTGAAGATATCTCCCATCACGGGAATATTAAACCGAAAGAAGACCACAATATCATAATGAACTCGGTGTGGATGCGTAGCTGAGGCATTATTCACTTTTTTTACACAGTAATAATATTTCTCCCCTTTAACAACTTTTTCATAAGAACTTATTGTTAGATTATTAACTCCATAATAATCTTCATCACAAGCACCCGTTGTTGCATAATTATTATAGGTTAAGTAATTATTAATTAATTCAATTGCGCCACCAGGTTTATCTGTTAGTCCTTCATTTTTTTCAATAAAAGATAATACTTCATTTTTTATAGCATAGGTTCTAGTGTAATTTATAGTTAATGTTACAAAACTTACAAAGATTAAAATGAAAATAATTACAAGTTGAAATGTAAATGTTCCGCCAATTGATTCTTTCACACTATTACCTCTTTTCTATTAACTATATAAAGTTTTTGTTTCGCCAATGGTTCTGAATCCAAAGGCACTTTTAAAGACTGGTAGATCTAATTGAAAGAATACTACCACTTTATAATAAGACATTGATGGTAATTCACTAGATTGTTGTGTTATTCCTTTTGAGAAATTTATTTCAGCAATGCAAAAAACAGGGTTTTTACTATCGATTCTTCCTTCACGATTATAACCTACATACATTAGGTTTTCGTCATCACTTGGACAAATCCCAGTCGTACGAAAAGAAACAGCTGATAAATAATCAATAATTGTTTCCATTGCTTTGTTATTACCACTAGTAATATCTTTTGTTAAATCAATACCATTTTCTCTTTCAATCGCCTTGATAATTTGGTCTTTCACATTATATGCCTTAGACTGGTTAATAGATAGACAGATAAAACCCGTAAAAAGAAGAACAAATACGATTACTATTTGAAATAAACTGACTCCTCCAATTGCTGATTTCACTCTATCACCTCAATCTTTTAACCTTTCCAAACACATGTAAAGTCTGATCCTGTTCTATTGCCATTCGCATCAATCATATGACAATTTACGGTTCCATCACCGTTTGATTCGGATTCACAAATTGCCTTATTGCAATTGGTAGAGGAATCCATGTTGTTTCTTATACTTGGCCAGATAACACTATATAAAAACGTCACTAACGTTGCGACTGCAATTACAACTACTAGTGTCATATTTAATTCTCCTGTTGCTTCTTTCATGAATTACCTCCTTGCCTAAGAAAAAAACGCGAATGACAAAAGGATTACTTCATTTGCGTGTTTAGTAATAAATTAATTATTTATTTTGTTGATGTGTTGTATCCTGAACAATCAATTGTTTGTTCTTCATTATTATTATCCATGTATTTACATTCTGTATTGTCATTATTACAACCATATGAAGATGCACAATAAGTATTACGTTCAATACTGCCTTTAATACTAGGCCATACGAATGCATAGAAGAATGCTGCTACGGCTGCAATTGCTACAACAGTTACAACTGTCATATTTAATTCACCTGTTGCTTCTTTCATTAATTCATTACCTCCTTACTTTATTAGTATTATATCTTTTTTTTTTTCAAATATCAATATTTTTACATATTCATTAACATTAGAACCGAAACAATTAATAAAACCATTAAACCAATTCCAGTTACAATTAACATTTGCATGGTTTTACCTTCCATTTTGTCTAATCTTTCTTGATATTTAATTTCTCTTGCTTTTTGTTGCAAATTAGAAATAGTTTTTGAAAATGATAGCAATTGATCTTGTTTACTTTCTTGCCGTCCTAGACTTAAACGATATAATAGACGCATCATACGCATAGAGTCTCGTACTGGATATTTCTTAGCGAAGTTAACATACGGTTCGATGGTATCATTTCCAGCGTTGATTTCATTGATTAATTCACTTAATCCATCTTTAAATATTGGTGGAGCATCTTCAATTGATTTACCAAGAGCGACGGGCACGGTATAATGTTGAATTAGAATTTCTAAGTTTTTCAAATAATGAGGCAACATCGAGTCAATTTGATGAAGATGTTTTTTATAATAACTTTTTAAATTAGAATAATCCATTTTAAACATTAAGATACCACCGATAATGGCAACTAGGAATTTAATATAGGTTAAATCAGTAATAAAGATAAAGATTAAGAGTAGAATCGCAAAGAAAGCATTTCTGATTCGATTATTGAATAAGAAATCAGGATTTACTCGATCACCATATTTTGATCTTACTAAGAAATCCCAGTCTTCTTCTTTTAATCTTTTAAAGTACACTTCATTATCGGAAACTAATTTATTGAAGTTAAGAACGCCTGTATAATTTAAAACAAATAATAAGGCGATTGCCAGGGCAAGTATTTCCAAATACATTATTCCACCCCCAAGTCTTCATTATAGAATTTTTCACCTTGAAGTAGAAAGAATGCATTAATAATAATAACTGCATGTAAGACTAATTTAACATACCAGACTCCTAATAAATTCATATAAGAATCGGTACCTAATAAGAATTGCATGGCCATAACTAATAGAAATAAGGCAAGGCCAAAAGTAATGAATTTTTTATGGAAGGTTTTCCGGTCAACTTGGTCTTTATAAACACCTTCAACAAGCATATCTATATCCATTGACATGTTTTCTAGAGCTTGTCCAGAATCTTTGGCACCCTCTTTCGTAATTTGTAAGAAAATTTGATTCATATTTTTTACCATATAGAAAGGATACTTTTCATTGAAATAATCAATTGATTCATCGATTGTACCATTTTGATATGACATTTGAATCATTGTTTCAACATCTCTTAAAACAGGATCTTCTAGAATTCCAGAATCTCTAACTCCTTCAAGCGATTTAACAAAACTTTGAGTGGTTGCAAATTCCATAATAACATTGGTGGTATAAATTTGAACTTGTTCAAAGATATATTCACTGTAAATCTTTTGGCTTCTTAAATATGCTAAATATGGGATAAAAGCAATAGCAACCCCAGCATAAGCCGCGGCAATAATGATATTATAAAAATACAAATAAGAGATGCCTCCAGCAACGGCACCAAATAAAACTATCTGAACAGCATAATCTCTTGTGGTATATTCTTGCCCTAAGTTTTTTGTTTTTGCTTTAACTTCTTGATAACTATAAGGTGCATATTTTTGATATGCGGTACTAACACCTTTCATGAAAAATCTATAAACATTTTCACCGTTATTCATTCGATAAGTAATAACAAATATGGCTATAAATAATAATAAAATTAGTTCCACAAAGGCACCTCTTTTCTATATTGTATCAATGTCAGCTTCTATATTTTCTTCATTTTCAGTTTCTATATTTTCAGTTTCTATATTTGCTTCTTTTTTAGCTTCCAAATGGAAGATATCATCATCCAAGAGAATCCCTTGAATTCCCAAATAATCTCTTAAGTTTTTCGTCGGTTGATTCATAACCAGATCACCAGTCAGAGTTTTCTTAAATATCGTATTAACTTTCGGTTTATTCGTTTCATCAACATAGAATTCACAGACTTCCATGATTTCACGTTGGAAACGATTATATTTTTTACTAAAATACCCTTTTACATAGACACCAATTTGAACATATCGATGAATTGAATTCAAGAATTGTTCTATTTCTTGGTTGGTTTCTAATAAACTATACATACGCATTGGAATTAAACTAGCTTTATCTGAGTGGATTGTTGATAAGATGTGGTGTCCAGAAGAAATCGAGTTACGAACAGCAAGAACTGCTTCAGCACTACGAACTTCGGATAATAGAATCCAGACTGGATTCTGTCTCATACAAGTTACCAAAACATCTGAATAACTAGCTATATTATTGGTTTTCATTGCCACGATATCACGATGAGGGAATATTCGATCTAAGTGTAATTCTAAGGTATCTTCAATCGTAATAATTTTTTCATTTTCTTTTGTATGACTTGCAAGGTATTTTACTAACTCTGTTTTTCCGGATCCAGTTTCTCCAGAAACTATGATATTGGCTCTTCCTTGAACACATAAAATTAAGAAGTTATGTAAATCTTCAGATACATAATCTTCATCCAATAATTTTTGTTTATTTAATCTGATTTTGGCAGGTGTTTTACGAATTACACAAGCTATTCCATTAGTTGAAATTGATTCATGAATAAAGTTTAGACGTAGTTCTGTACTTTCAGCGTCTAAAAAAGGATGAGCCATATTGAATGTTTTTCCCATCACATTTGCGCATTGGAATGCAAGCTTTTCCATTAATTGATTATTGATTTGTGGACGCTCTACTTGGTATACTCCTTTAGATAATGTTTTTAACCAAACTTGTCCTCCATTACTGTAGGAAATATCGGTGATATCATCTAGTGTAATGAATTCGTTTAGGGGTCCAAAATCCAGTTGAGAAAATATTGCATCATTCATTATGGTCTCCTCCTTTTATTTTTCTTTTTTATTATTCTCCTGTTGCAGTAGTTGGAAGTACGGTAAATCCAGCTAAAATCATTTCTCTTAAATAGGTTTCATCGATTAACGTTTCTCCAGGATTAGCTGAATACGATGCATTTCTGGCAATCGGGATTATTTTAATACTTTGGCTCGTTAGAAGATCAGCTTTATCAAGTAAGTCTGCCATTTCATCAGTTACGGCAAAGACAATTTGTGATGCTGCTGTAATATCACTTCCACTTTCATAAACACTATTTTCATTTTTATCTAAGACGGCAAGGATTTCAATACTTTTAATTAAACGTCCGTATACTAATTTACCAGTAGCAGCATCTTTACCACTAATATATAGGTCAATATAGTTGCCAGGAATCATTGATGAAACATGAGTCATTGAGGAAGTAACTTTTAAATTGAAAGCTCGATAGTTTTCTGGGATGTTTGATAAAACATACCCTGGTTGCTCAGTTGCTGCCGCTAGCATACTTCCATAAAAGAAGCTATTGGCTGGGATAGTTGTATCATATTTCACTTGCATCCCAATCACTAAACCATTACTTTTAATTATATTATTTTGTTTTTTTAAGACAGATTCAGCTACTTCGACATAACCAAGATCATCTGCTGTAATTACATGTCTAGAAGTTAATGTTGTTTTTGCATAAGGAATTCTTGTTGTTTTAAGCTCTTGATTGACTCGCCAATTATATCCTATGTACAGAACCAAAATTCCTGCTATAACACCAATAATAGTGACAGTATTTCTATTACTAAGGAATTTCTTGACAGCAGTTATTATATTATTCATATCATTTCTCCTTTTATATCTTTTCTATTATTGTTAAGGTGTATAATTGGTTATAGAACCAGGAAGTACAGTGAATCCTGATAATATCATATCTTTTAGATAAGTTATATCAATTATTGTTTCTCCCGGATTTGCTGAATATGATGCATTTCTAGCAACAGGAATAATCTTAATACTTTGAGTAGTTAGAAGTCTTGCTTTTTCAAGTAAGTCTGCCATTTCATCGGTTACAGCAAAAACAATTTGGGCTGCAGCTGTAATATCACTTCCACTATCATTTACGACATTTTCATTTTTATCTAAGACAGCTAAGATTTCAATACTTTTAATTAAACGTCCTGATACTAATTTATTGGTAGCTAAATCTTTACCACTAATATATAAATCAATGTAAGTGCCGGGAATCATTGCTGAAATATGAGTCATTGATGAGTATACATCTAAAGTAAAAGCACGGTAATTATCTGGAATATTGGCTAACACATATCCAGGTTGTTCTGCAGCTGTAGCTAATACATTGTTGTAGAAGAAACTGTTTGCTGGAATATTCGCATTATATTTTACTTGCATACCAACTATTAAATCTTGTTTTTTAATTAAATTGTCCTGTTTTTTTAAGACAGATTCTGGCACTTCCATATATCCAATATCATCTGCTGTAATTGTATGTCTAGAAGTTAATGCTGTTTTTGCATAGGGAATTCTTATCGTCTTAAGTTCTTGACTAATTCGCCAATTATAACCTATGTATAGCACTAAAACACCGACTATTATACCAATAATGGTGACGGTATTTTTATTACTAAAGAATCTCTTAATAGCTGCTATTAAATTATTCATATCGTTTCTCCTTTTTTATTCTTTATGTTGATGAATATCCGCCTATTTCTAATAAGGCATCAACTTTATTTATTATATCAAAACTATTTGAATCTCCAGTTAACATATAGCTTCCACTTTTTGAGGAAACCTTAACACTTACTTTTGGTGGAGATTCAAAAATTCCATAGAAAGAGATATCATATTCATCTATTTTTGCATTTTCAGCAAAACGACGAAGAAAACTTTCAACAAATTTTTCTCGATTAATTTTTAGTTCCCCATAAAGGCGATAGTATCCATAATCAATAGCATCAATCATGGCAGCTTCGGTTGTTTCTTTTACTAAATAATAACTTTGGGTATTTGCGGTTGTAACGTTTGATATTAACATCATAATTACAACAACAAATAATCCTAGAAGGATAATCCAATATCCCCAAAATGAGTCTTTCATTAATTATCCCTCCCTATTTCCAAGATGGTCCAGTATTACTAGACTTACCAATTGGACAACTTAAATTGTTGGCTTTACAGTATGTTTCCCATAATGTCCATTCTTTATTTCTTGTTATTTCTTCAAAGTAAGTTCCATCTCCATTGTTAAGGAACCAACTTTCAAAAGCAATATTTTTATATTTACTACTTATAACTACTTCACTTAAAGCACTTTCATTTGTTGTAGGAACAAGGGAATTAGAATAACTTCCTGCTTGTTTATTATATTTTCTAATAGCATTTTGATTTGCAGTTGTTAATTTATACGAATATTCTGGTGTCGTATAAGTTTCTTCTCCTGAACTCTCAATCACGGTTTTCGTTGTTTTTCCTTTGACAGAACTCCAGTTTGAACCAATGGTTCGATCTGGATTTGAGAAAACGTTATTTAGTGAGAATGGTCTAAATACTAATGTTGATGTTTTTCCATCAAAGATACAGTTAATACAAGTATAAGTACAATCTGGTCCTTCACAAATTTTATCATCATCATCAAATGAACAATTATCACCAACACAACTATAATCACAATCAGGACCATCACAATTTAAAATATATTGACAAACATATCCTGCTTGTGCGGTATGATCAACTGAAGCAGCTTGATAAACACTATTACTATTACCAATTAATCTTCCTGGTTCATCATTATGATTAAATTGTCCAATATCACTAATTGTGAATTTAAAGTTATAAACTCCTGTGATAGATCCTAATTCAATTGGTAGGGATCCAGCCGGTAAGCTTGTATATAATTTATAAGTATTATCTGTTTTATCTAGAGCAATTGTTCCATA
>Ga0153939_1000302_pt1 | contig 17806 bp, 20 predicted proteins | sample TSNJ023MetaG_FD_104734 | JGI IMG/M metagenome (GOLD analysis project Ga0153939, IMG submission 104734) | Attine ant fungus gardens microbial communities from New Jersey, USA - TSNJ023 MetaG | ecosystem: Host-associated > Fungi > Mycelium > Unclassified | place: USA: New Jersey, Brendan T. Byrne... | reverse complement strand
GCTGCACGCAAATTTTTATACATTTGTCAAGTGTTTTTATGCAAAAACTTGGAGGAAATTCAAAAACCCCGCCTGCCGCAATTGCTTTTATTGTACGGCTTTCGGAGTTTCTGAGAGAACTCATTTAAAGAATGGAGGAAGCAATGGGGGAGATCAAGGGCATTGTGCCGGGCCGGGTTGATCCGGGCGGCAGCGGGGAACGCCTGCAGACCGTGCTTAGGCGCGCAAGAGCGGACGGGATGCTCACCGCCCGCGACACCGACAGCGTCCAGGGGCGGCTGTGGCTTCTGCTGGCACGGCAGACCGCGCGGTACACCATGGGCGAGAGCAGCTCGGTCCCGGCGGAGACAGCGGATGCGCTCTTTGCCGGCGTCTGTTACCATATCGGCGTGGGGCTGGGCGGCGACTATGTGGACGGCGTGTCCAAGCTCAAAAGCGGGGACTTATCCGCGCTGTTTGAGGCGGGGCGGCGGGAGGTCGGGGCCTTGGTCTCCCACGGGAAAGGGCTCCTCGCGCAGGCGCAGAGGACCGCACTGGACGTCGACAACATCTCCTATCACGACACTCTGCGGGAGCTGGGGCTTTTCTTCCGGCGCTATGACACGGATTTTCTGCCCCAGGACATTCCCTGCATGATCGATTACCAGCTGAGCAGCGCCATATCCGAGGAGCTGTGCGGTATCGAGTTCATAAACGCCTACCTGCGGCGGCTGATCGCGGAAAACATGTTCTGCGCACACTTTCCCGCGCGGGCGGTGAAGCGGCTGCTCAGCGCGTCCTACCCGGATTACCGGGAGTTCCTGATCAACCTGTACGAGCCGGTGTATGTCAACGCCGTAGGGCTGGCGCTGCTGGACCGCCCCCCGTTTTCCCTGGAAATATCCGACGCGGACCGCGCGGCGCTGATGGCCCGGTTTTATCCGTGGAACCGGGACACGGCGGCGGAGTGCCTGCGCGATGCCACGCATAAGCTCCGAAAGGCCATGGCGATCAGAGACTATGCTCTGATCGCACTGTTAAAGGATTCGGAAAAGCCGCTGCTGACCCAGCTGGAGCTCGTAAAGGCTTCGGGCCGCTTCGATAACGTGTTTCCGGGGCTGGGGGAGACCGGACAGGCGCGGCCGGATCCGTTGTTTCAGGACGGTGCGCGCATGGAGGACGGAGCACTGCGGGAGCTGATTGCCGAGCTGCAAGCGTGCGGCGCTTTGCAGGCCAAGCTGGAGCTGTTCCGCAAACACGTTCGCGGCGTGCAGGACTTTGTGGAGGTGCTGGGAACCTGCTTCTGGGGGGAGGAGCACACGGCTCTCTTCCAAGCTATGGAGGAGGCCGAGCTGGCGCTGCTTTTGCGGGAGCTTTCCAGGAAAAACGGCGCCGGTCCCGCCGATTGGGGGACGGCGCCGGACTGGGGCATTCGGCTTATGCGGTACGTCCAATCGCTGGACAGTGAAGCCCAAAACAGGATTCTACACATACTGGACGCGGACCTGCCGCGATAATTTCTGAAAATCACTGCTGCTGCGCCTTGGCGGGTGCGGCAGCTTCTTTTGGCGGTTTCTTGTTGAAGATGGCCAGCCAGGAGGCGTATACTAGTATATGGCGGCGGATGGTTTCGGTGTCACGGCGAATATGCGGGGTCCAGGTCCGCCGGGCGATGTTTCACTTTCCGCTTGCGCTCGCCCCCTGCCGCAGTGGCGTATAGGTGGCGGCTATTGTGCACACCTCGCTGGCTCCTGCCTCCGCCAGCAGACCGGCGCATGCGCCGAGCGAGGTGCCGGTGGTAAGCACATCGTCCACCAGCAGAATGCGTTTGTCCGCGACCGAATCCGCATCCTGCAGCCGATAGGAGAGCCTCGCGTTTTTCTCCCGGTCCAGCTTTCCCAGCCGGTGCTGAACGCCGGAGCTGTCCACCCGGAGAAGCACCTGGCCGTTTACAGGCGCGCCGATGAGCGCTCCCAGCGCGCGGGCCAGCAGCTCGGCCTGGTTGAAGCCGCGCTCCCTGTGCTTTTTTGCGGTCATGGGCACGGGGACGAGCATGTCGAAGTGCGTTTCGCCCCAGCTTCTGGTCATCACACGCTCCATCTGAATGGCGAAAAAGCGAAAGGTACGCAGGTCTCGCTGTCGCTTTATGCGCAGGATGGCGTCGCGTGCCGTCCCCGTGTAGCAGAGCGCACACAGGATCCCGTCATCAAGCTTTGTGTTGTCCGCCTGGGCGCAGTCGCATCGGCCGCACCAGTAGTCGTCGTATTCCACAACCTCCCCGCACAGAACACACCGCGCGGTTGTAACGGTGCAGAGCAGCCGGTCGAACAATTCCCGAAAGTCCATGGTGAAGCCCCTCGATTCAGAGTGGATTTTGTCGGAAAAAGACATTTCCGTCCGGCGCAAACACGCATTGCTGGCGGGAAATATCCAACTTTAATTGTACAATTTTGAGCGCTGAAATCAAGAAATTAAAAAAAATGTAACCATTTTACGCGATTATAGGTTATAATGAAAGAAAAAGTGTAGCGGGGTGGTGTATATTGATCCTGATATTTTCATTTTCGACAGAGAACAACAGACAGAAGTTTGAATATATTTACCAAACGTACAAGAATTTGCTGCTGCACAAAGCCTACGGCGTCCTAAAGGACTACATGCTGGCAGAGGACGCAGTGAGCGAGGCGTTTATCCGCATCTATAAGAATTTGCACAAGATTGACGATCCCGCATCAAATAAAAGCATTGCATTCATTGTGACCATTGCGAAAAATGTTTCGCTGACCATGCTCAGCAAGGAAAAGGGGAAAGTAGTCGAGCTGTTTGACGAGTCGCAGCAGGATGAATTCGACCTGGAACAGTACATATTGTCCGAGGTTTCCACCGAGGGCATCTACGCGCTCCTGGACGGCATCGGCGAGGAGCTGAAAAGCGTGTTTCTGCTAAAATACGCCTACGACATGTCCCACCGGGACATTGGAAAAGCGCTTGGCATCACCGAAAATAATGTCACGGTCCGGCTTCACCGCGCCAAGAAAAAGCTGACTGCCATACTGGTGAAAGAGGGGTACGCGTATGAACAGGCCTGAAGCCGACATGTTTTTCCGGCAGCTTGCCGGCCAGTATGTGGAGCAGTACGGACAGAGCCTGAAGCAGGAGTTGGCGGAGCTGAAAAAAAGCGCTTCGCCCAGCGTCACCCCGGGGCTGGACCGCCGTGTGAAACGCGGTATACGTGCCCCGGACAGAAAGCGGAATATCAGGATCATCGGCGCGCTGGCCGCCTGCTTGGCGCTGGTGCTGTTGATTCCTAGGCTGGCACTGCTTTCGGAGCCGCGGAGCACATCCTCGGAGGCCCCCATGGAGCAGAGCGAGGCCATAACGGAGGAGGGCCAGTCCGCAGTTATGGAGATCATCCCGCTCTCCTTTGCGCTGCCGGATAACCTTTCGGTGGAGAACGTGAAGCTGGACCAGGGGAAAAGCGTCTACTTCCTGAACAACACCCAGCTGGATGACGTTGTAATGACACTTGAGATGACACCGGGATACATTGCACATGAGGGACTTGTTGAAATAAAAATCAGTCAGTCAACGGTTTACGGGGTGTCGGGCCCGGACTACAACCTGTTGACGTTCCAAAAGGAGGGTGTCGCCTATGTTCTGACATGCAAACACGACATCAACACGCTGATCGCGCTCAGCCGCAGCATCTTGTAGCCGGCGCGCCACTGTCCGCGCGCCGCAAAAGGGCACTTATGACCGCGCGCCCCCGTTCCTGGCTGTCAGGGCATACACATCCGCGCGGCGGTTTTGCAGGGCGGGGATCTGTGCCCGTGCCCGGGCTGCTTTTGCCAGGTCGATTTCGGCGGTGATAACGCCCTCGCCCTGAGGCAGCTGTGCCAGCACCTCCCCCCACGGGTCGACGATCATGCTGTTTGCGTAGGCGCGGTAGCCGGGCTTGTCGCCGCATTGGGCGGCTGCGATTATATAGCAGCTGTTTTCGATGGCGCGGGCGCGAAGCAAGACCTCCCAGTGGGCCTTTCCGGTTGTGCTGGTGAAATTTGCCGGCACGAACAGGATTTGTGCCCCGGCAAGCGCCATTAGACGGTACAGCTCGGGAAAGCGCAGGTCGTAGCAGATGCTCAGGCCGAAATGGCCGATGGGGGTCGGCACCGTGACAATCTCGTTGCCCGCGGCTGTTTGATTGGATTCCCGGATGCCGGGGCCGTCCCCAAGCTGAACGTCGAACAGGTGCAGCTTGCGGTAGGTGGAGAGCACTTTTCCGTCTGGGCCGATCAATGCGGTGGTATTGAAAGGCTTGCCGTTCAGGCTGCGCTCCCACATGCTGCCGCCGTGTATCCACAAGCCATACCGCTTCGCCACGGCGGACAGAAAATCGGTGGTGGGGCCGGGAATCGGCTCGCTGCTCTCCGCGCCTTGGCCCGGCGCTATGATATTCATCGTCTCGGGCAGGGAGATTAGCAGGGCGCCCTGGCGGGCGGCCTGTGCGATCAAAGCCTCAATGCGGGAAAGGTTATCCTGTTTGACAGCGCCTGTATCCAGCTGTACAACGCCTGCCGTGAAACACTGCATGCTCGCAACCTGCTTTCTTTTTCTCTTATTCTACAATATTTTGTGTCGAAATAAAACCCATATTTCTACAAATTTCGGTTGATTTTCGTCGGAATAGGTCGTTATATATATAAATAAATCCATTTTTTCCATTTATTTCTACGAATGATCAATAGTATCGTATAAGAAAAAGTTTTATAATAATAAAGGCTTGGTGATTATATTATGAAAACATACTCTGTTTTGATTGTGGATGACAACCGCGAATGGTGTGCCGCGGTGAAAAAGCAAATTGAACAATATCCGATCTTTAAGGTGGTCCCCCCGCTCCACAACGGTCAGGATGCGATTGTGTATATAAAGGGCAATAAGCCGGACATCATCCTGTTGGACATCATCATGCCGATTTGCGACGGCTTCTACGTTATCGGGCATGTGCGGGATCACATGGTAAACTATCAGCCCTACATCTATGTGCTGTCCGCGCTGGGCACCGAGAAGACCAATGTGATCATGCGCAAGCTGGACGTGAGCTATTACAGCGTGAAGCCGATTGCCCCCAGGGCTGTCGCGTATAATCTGTTCAAGCTGATGGGGGAAAGCGGTGAGTCCTCTTTTTCCTCAAATCCGGTCATGCAGAATCTCGACGATCAGATTGAGGACTTTCTGTACGAGCTGGGCGCGCCGTTGCATCTTTCCTCCACCAAGAGCACATTTTATGCGTTCAAGTTCTGTATGGAGGGGATTACAAGGGTGAAAAACTTCCAGTCCCTTTATGGCAAAATATCTCTTCTGCCCGAAATATCATCCACCCCGGGCGCCGTTGAGCGCAATATCAGAAGCACAATCCAACACATGCAAAAAAATGCAACCGGTTATTTTACAAAGTGCTTTCCATATGGGCAAAAGAAGCTCACAAATATGGAGTTTTTGAATACGGCGGCGTATTTCTTCAAGCGCCGTATCGAGGAGAATTTCGGTGATCAAGTATTTGTCCAACAAAATAGCGTCTCAAGTAGCAGAGAGTGACGTAACCGCCGACCAGGAGATCATCGCCTACGGATTTGAGATTTTGCTGCAGGAAGCCGGCATCGTTGTAATCGCCGCCTTGATTGCACTTCCTTTTGGTCTGCTACCCTATGTGCTGGCAGCTCTGGTCTCATATAATTTGATACGCCAATTTTCCGGCGGCGCGCATTCTGCCAGCAGGGCGGTTTGTATGATATTCTCGGTTTTCTTGTTGTATGGCATTTCATTTTTGTCGGCCAGAACCGGCCTTAGCATTCCTCTTGCGGTTGTATTTCTGCTGTATGTGTTTAACGTGTCGCTGCTGCTGCTCTACGCCCCGGCAGACACAGAGATAAAGCCCATCCAGGAGCCCGAAACAAGGAAGAAGCTGAAAGCAAGTGCGATTGCCAGCGTAACCCTTTGTTTCCTTGTGGCGGTGCTGACCAAGAGCAGATGGGAAGGGATATCCAACGTTTTGCTTCTGATCCCTACTCTTGCAACGTGCACCACACATCCGATTGCCTACAAGCTATTCGGGTGTGAGAAATCCAAAATGACAACGGAGGTATCACAATGAAAAAGAATGAAGTGCTCAAAAAAGTCGGCGAGAAAATGGCGGAGGCCTGCGTCATCGCACCTTGCGTGCCCCTGTTCTTCCATCAACCCCCCATGCCCGCCAAGCTCCAGGAGAAAATGAAGAAAAGCAAATAAGCCTTGGGTTTATAGCAATGGCAATAACTATCGCAATTGTGGATCCTAAAAAGGCATAACAAAAAGAACGCTGCCGCTTTATCGCAAGGAGCAGCGTTCTTTTTGTTATATGAGAAATTGTCGGGGTTGCGCTGACTCCGGCGCCATATCCAATCAACGGCTGACAACGAGCTGGCCGCGCCAAAAAACCTTTTTGATCTCGTGCAGGTCATCCAGCTCCATGCCGGGAATGCCGGGAGTCACAATGCAGTGCGCGGGCGCGCCCACCTGCAGCGTTCCGGCCAGGGGCTGGCCGGCGTCCAGCATTTGATAGGCGTTTCGCGTGATGAGCGCGACCACCTCCTCAAGCGGCACGCCCTGCTTGAGGAAATAGTCGAACACCGGCCTGGCTACCCGTGCAAGGTCCGCGGGGCCGACCACATATCCTTCGGGGAAGCTGTACCAGTCTGCCTGCGGGTGCGGGGGAATGCACGAATCGGTGGCCAGTGCGAGCCTTACGCCGTCCCGGTACAGCTCGTAGAGCTCCTGCGGGGACGAGGGCCTGCTGCTGGTGCCGGCGTGGGGTGTGGCCACCATCGCCACGTTGTGGCGGGCCAATTCCTTTCCATATCCGACGGGCAGCCCATGACCATGCGCAATTACGTCGCCGCCCGCTTCAAGAAACATTTGCGCGCTTTCCACGCCTTCTATGTGCGCGCCAACCTTTTTCCCACAGCCATGAAAGATGTCCACGATCTTCCTGAGCTTTATTTGTTCATAGACCACTTCGCCGGCTCGCGGCGCAAGGGAGGCCGGCAGGTTCGCGACTGTGGCGTTCAGAAAGAGGTTTTCTCCCGGGAAGTCGCTGGCGGACGCCATTTTTTCCCAATCCTCCTCGGTTAGAGGGCCGTTGAGCGAGGTGCCGGGATACACTGCGGCCACCCTTGACAACGGGTCCGTGCCGATCGTGCATTCTCCAAATGCCAGATACACTTCCATAGGCGCTTTGTCGGCAAGCTTCCGGTATGTTTCCATGGGCTGGCACAGAACAGGGTGCCCGAGGTGGTGCTCACCCAATGTGACGATCCCATGGGCGAGGGCCGTCATCCAGTTGGCAAGGCCTGCAAGGGACTGCGCGGGCCCCTGTGCATTGTACACTTCACCTGTAGCATATTCCATCAGGTGCGTGTGGCAATCTACGAGCGCCGGCATAACGAGCATGCCATGCGCGTCAATTTCCTGCCGTGCGCCGGCGAGGGGAGCGCCATCGCCAATGGCGGCTATGATCCCGCTTTCAATTCCGATATACCCCTGTTCCCGCATTCCACGCCCATCCAACGGCAGCAGCTTCCCATTGCGGATTAACACATCCCACATATTCTCTCTCCTTGTCACACGGTTGATGATTGTATGGAGCGCCTTTCCAACATTGTACCACAAAATGAAAGGCTTGTGGTACAATGTCGTTAAGTTAAGCGGAAACCGTTTGCTATAGTACTAAGGTTTTGTACCACCTCGCCTTATTGCCTTTAAGTTTAAAGCTCCTATGCCGTTTGCGGTGACTGAAGAAAATTTTGTTCCGATTGTTCCAAATTGCACTTTTATTATGTTTTCATCCCGGCTGTATATAGCCGCTACATAAATAATTTCATCTTCGTCGCTATCTGTATCTTTAATCAGTTCACAAAAACGATAGCCCTCGCCATAATTGGGGTATCCTTCGGGCGGACAGGTAACATAAAAATCGTAAGTTTCGTATAATAGACCACCATAGGCGTCAATTGCACCCCAAGCATCATCCACATCGTTATAGATTATTTCGATAATCTCCACAGAAACCAATTCAGGCGCTTGAACGTAATCTAAGATGGAAGGCACCGCCATTTTCCCTATGGTTTTTTCCCCTTCGGTATATGTATATGATATATTATTGTCGTTCATTATTTTGGACAATGAAGGGATGAGACCGTCACCTATCGTATATTCATCACCCGATTCCCAAACCTTTTGCTCATAGGAATCAGCAAACGCAGTGCTACCTGTGAAAGTAATACTTTCAAGCACCGGCATGATCGGAATATCAGGTGCTTCTTTTGTTAAAAAACTCGTCAGCGCAAAAAATGGTACCACAGCATCATCACGTTCTGATGCAATTACATAGATTTTATATAATAATTCATCATCCTTTCCATAAAGGGAATAAGCCGCATAATAAATATCGTCTTTCAAAACTTCAAAAGTATCCGTGTCGCCGACTATATATGCACTCAGATTCGATGAGCTTACAGCTACATCATAAAAAGCCTCATACATATCATCACGTTCGGCTCTTGTCGCAGTAGAATATCCCGACATACCGCTAACTTCGCTGGGCATTAGTATGGTTTCATCAAGGACATACTTCAAGGCATGAACCGTTTTATCCGAGTCACCTATTGTTTCTGTCGTCGGAGTCCATATTAAGCCGCTGTATGTCAATTCAAAACCATCGCCATAAAAAGTCTCGGTTATATCATTATCGTTTGAGCTTTGGGAATTATGCGAGCTATCGGACGTGATCAGGGAATTGTTCGAATCATTTTCGAGAAACGAAGGTGACCATACCATTCCGATAACGATAATCAGTATAGCCAAAAATAAGCCAATGGCCCCAGTGATTATCCCTGCTATTGCCATGCCTTTCTTTTGGCTTTTTAAGGATAAAGCACCGAATACTATTGCCAGAATACCTAAGGCAAACGGAAATATGATCGTAATAAGTAGCACTATAGATAATATTCCCAAAATTAGCGATGCAATCGCCAGACCCCACCGTTGCCCCATGTTTTGGTTCTGCTGCATTCCTGTGCTGTTTTGCTGCTCATCAAACTTATCCATTTATGTACCTCCGCAAAATATTAATACTGGTCGGACGCCTTATCGCCCTGTCAATTAAAAAGTATATCACTTTCCGCAAAAAAAAAAGGGACTTGTAATGAAATTCCGAAAAGATGTAATGAATCCAAATCAATCTACAGATTTGCCTCCATTTTTGCTATGAAATACCATATGAGGATTGTGGGGCGTGTGATATGTTTTTATGAAACGAACGTGATGCATCAGCCATACACTTGTAAAATCGGCACCGGCATGGTATGATATTAGGGAATATAGCTAAGCACAGTTGCGAGGGAGGCAGAGGAATGCAGATCGTGGCAGTTCCATTGTTTAACAAGGACATGATGGTGGAAGCTTATATGTTCCGCTATCTAAAGGAAAACAATTTGTTTTCCAAGGCCCAGGCGACAAATATTTTTGACGGAGCATCCCACTCGGAAGCGCTTGAAACCCTCGACTATGTGGGGCTGGAGGCGTTTACGCTGGGCAAACCCCTGTTTATCCCCATAAATGATATCATGCTGATGGGCAGTCTTGAAAAGCAGTGCAAAGAGCCCCCGGAAAAGCTGATTTTTGTATTTGAAAACCCGCTCAAAAAGGAGCAGATGCCGCTGTATCTGCCCATCATCCAAAATCTGTGCAACATGGGCTACCGCTTTGCCTGCAACTACCCCTACGACTTTCAGAAACAGGACCCCGTGCTGGCCTGCTGCAGCTATATCTTTTTGTCCCAGCGGGAGGAGCGAAAAGAGCAGACCGAAAAGATTCTCGGCGAGATCAAAGCATACTTTCCGGCCCTTGTGCCCATCGCCGTGCACATTTACAACAACGACACGCTGAAGAGCCTGTACGCCAAGGAATATGCCATGTACGAGAGCCGCTTCTACAAAATCCCGCCCGGCCGGAACAAGGGCGAGGTGCCGCCGCTCAAGGCCGATGCGATCCGCTTGATCAACACGGTACAGGACGACGGCTTCGAGTTTGAAAAGGTGGCCGATATCGTGCAGGGGGACCCGGCCCTGACCATCCTGCTGCTGAAAATCATCAACGCGCCCACCTATGGCTCACGCGATACCATCAAGACCATCGCGCAGGCGGTTTCCCTGCTCGGGGTGCAGGAGGTGCGCAAATGGGTTACCACGGCGGTGTACAAGTCCCTGGCGGACGACCGCCCCAGCGAAATCACAAAGATTTCGCTGATTCGCGCGAAGTTTGCCGAGAACCTGGCCTCGTTTTACAAGCTGGACTCCATGGCCGGCCAGATATACCTGATGGGGCTCTTCTCGGCGATCGACATTATCCTGCACCTGCCTTTGCCGGAGGCGCTGAGCCTGGTGAATGTGTCGGAGGTGATCAGCAGCGCCCTGCTGGAGGGCAAGGGGGAGCTTGCGCCCGTGCTCAAAATGGTGACAGATTACGAGAACGCCAACTGGTCGTCGGTCTCGCGCCACATCATCGTGAATGATATCAAGGAGGACGCCCTCTCCAAGGCTTATATCGACGCTCTGATCTGGTACCGCAACACAACGCTGCAGGAAAGTGAGCCCACGGTGCTCGCCGAAGGCATGGCCGGATCCGCGGCGCCCACCGCGGGGTGAACGCGGCAGTTTAAAGATTGTGTGGCTTTGGCCGATATATATGAAAACCTGTATTCATGAATAGGAGATCGAAGCAATGGGTATTTCAGGCGTCTCTTCCGGTTCCATGTATGCCGGCCCAACGAATTTATATGTTTCCAGGTATGTAGATCAGCTGAACCAGCAGTTTCGCAATGTGAAAATCCGCAGCGGCAACAGCGCGTACGGAAAAAAATTCGATTTTCTAATCTCCTCCGAGTATCTGCAGAAAACGGCCGGAGACCCCGCGGCGGCCACCTTGCTTGAGGAGCGCATCTCCGAGCTTACATACGACAAGAAATATCTGAACGACCGGCTTGCGCAGAAAGGCTACGACATTGAGGTGGAGTCCTTTGTGATCAAAAAGGACGGCACGGTGTTTTGCAAGGGCAAGGACAAGAGGGGCGACGGCGAGAGAAGCTTTGACGTTTCTCTCGGCAAGCTGGACGACCAGAACTTCAATCTGACCAAGAATCTGATGCGCCACTTCGGAATCCCGGCCTACCGCATTCTGGAGGACAAGGCGTAGCGCCCACGCCGTGCGACAAAGCTGCAAAAACGGGTATATTCCGCAAAATGCGGGATTTGCCCGTTTTCTGTAAATACCGAAAAGCGGCAGCCGACACATGCAGCGCGTTTCCGGGGAACGTCCCCGCGCCAACACCTCCGGTACAAAATCCCTCACCGCACATATACTGTATGGGAGAAGTGCTTTCTCCAAAATCACAAATAGAGGTAACTGCGTGATGTGTCATAACGATTCGCTATATACTTTTGGGAACTACATTGGAGATTACGGCAACGGCTACAGCAGGAACAGCATCTTTTTCGAAGAAGAGTTCGAGGATAGCCGTCGCCACTGCCACCGCCGCCGCCACTACCGCAACGAGGCGGAGGAATTCTCTAATGGCTATCCCTATTACGACCAAGGCGGCTTTTTCTATGATCAAGGCTGCGACAACGGCTTCGAGGTCCGCGAACGCCGGCGTCGTGAGCGCTGCGACGGCTTTGCGTACTAATCCCGATCCTGAGTATAGTTAGCCCCCTGTTCCAACCGGAGCAGGGGGCTTTGGTCTGGCTGGTCAAGCTACTGGTCAACATCCACGAAGTTATAGGGGGTCAACTGGTACACAAAGTAGTTGAGCCAGTTGGAGAACAGCAGATGGGAGTGGGAGCGCCAGCGCTTTACCGGCGACTTTTCGGGATCGTCATCCTGGAAGTAGTTCACCGGCAACGCAATGGGCAGACCGGCGGTTTTATCCCGGAAGTACTCCTGGGCCAGCGTGCCGCGCTCGTACTCCGAGTGGCCGGTGATGAAGAAGTTCTTGTTGTCGTTGCTGGCCACGATGTAAACGCCGGCCTGGGGAGAGGAACTGAGCACCATGAGCTCCGGCACCGCCGCGATGTCCGCCTGACGCACCTCGGTGTGGCGGGAGTGGGGGGCGTAGAACAAATCGTCAAAGCCGTAAAGCAGGTTGTGGCTCTTTTCAGTGGGGGTGTGGGGAAAGACACCGAACAGCTTTTGCTCCAGCGGGTACTTGGGTACTCCATAGTGGTAGTACAGCGCCGCCTGCGCGCCCCAGCAGATGTGGAATGTGGAGAAAACGTTGGTTTTGGACCACTCCATCACCGCGCAGATTTCCTCCCAGTAGTCCACTTTCTCAAAATCCAGCTGCTCGACCGGCGCGCCGGTGATGATCAGACCGTCAAATTTCTGATCCCGCACATCGTCAAAAGTCTTATAGAACTTTAGCAGATGCTGCTGAGAGGTGTTCTTTGAGATATGGGTCGCGGTTTGCAGCAGCTCGATGTCCAGCTGAATCGGTGTGTTGCCAAGCATGCGCAGCAGCTGGGTTTCAGTCTCGATCTTCTTGGGCATCAGGTTCATGATGGCGATTTTCAGCGGGCGGATGTCCTGGGTGATGGCCCTGGTCTCATCCATAATAAAGATATTTTCCTTGTGCAGCACTTGCCACGCGGGCAAGTCATTGGGAATTTTGATTGGCATTGCACACACCTCGGCTTCCACGAATATCTTTCCCATTATAGCAGGTCCACCTGCAAAGGACAATACAAAAAACAAAAAAGTCCGCCAATGGCGGAAAAAAGAGAGGCATTTGTCCGCAATTCAAGGACAAATGCCTCTGCCTCTAAACGGGCTCTTAGTTTGGCCGCTCCCCCACAGCTTCCAGCATGCGTTTGGTCAGCGCGGAAAGCCCCGCGTGGCGGGGGGAGGAAAGAGTGGGGTCGCCGCACAACAGCGCTTCGGCGCACCGCTGTGCCGACTGCATGACCGATAGGTCGTCCGACAGGTCCGCGACCCGCAGCGCGGGCAGGCCGTGCTGGCGGTATCCGAAAAAATCCCCCGGGCCGCGCAGCCTAAGGTCGTGCTCGGCGACCTCGAAGCCGTCGTTGGTCCTCTTCATCACACCTAGGCGTTCACGGGTCACGGCGCCGCGCGCGTCGCTGATCAGGATGCAATAGGATCGCTCACTTCCCCGGCCCACCCGGCCGCGCAGCTGGTGCAGCTGACTCAGGCCGAAGCGCTCGGCGTTTTCGATCAGGATGATGGTCGCGTTTGGCACATCCACACCCACCTCCACAACGGTGGTGGAGACTAGCACCTGGGTGTCGCCAGCCTTGAAGCGACGCATGGCCTCCTCCTTTTCGGCGGCTTTCATGCGCCCGTGGAGCAGCCCCACGCGGTAGCCGCGCAGCTCGCCCCGGGAGAGCTGGAGCGCGTAATCGGTGGCGGGCTTTAGGTCGGTGTCGATTTCCCCCTGCTCGATCAGCGGGCATACAATGTAGGCCTGCCTACCCTCGCCCAGGGCCTTTTTCACAAAGCCCAGCGCCCGCTGGCGCAACGCCCCGCCGACTACAAAAGTCTCCACCGGCTGCCTGCCCGGCGGCAGCTCATCGATGGTGGACAGCTTCAGGTCGCCGTAGATGATCAGCGACAGCGTGCGGGGGATCGGCGTGGCAGAGAGCACCATCATGTGGCAGTCCTCGCTCTTTTGTGAGAGCCTTGCGCGCTGTGCCACGCCAAAGCGGTGCTGCTCATCGGTCACGACCAAGGCCAGATTTTGAAACTGTACGCCCTCCGACAGCAGGGCGTGGGTGCCAATGCAAAGGTGGATTTCACCAGAGGCCAGACGCAGGTACAGCTCCCGTTTCCGGGCCGGCCTTGTGGCGCCGGTGAGCAGCGCGCAGCGTACACCCAAGGGCTCCAGCATGGCCAGCAGGGTCGCGTAATGCTGTTCCGCCAGGATACCGGTGGGCACCATCACGGCGGACTGAAAGCCGTTCAGATAGGCGAAATAGACACAGGCCGCCACGACCAGCGTCTTGCCGGAGCCCACATCGCCCTGAACTAGGCGGTTCATAGGCGTTTGGGCGCACAGGTCCCCGGTCGCCTCCCCGATGCAGCGCAGCTGCGCGCCGGTGGGGCGAAAGGGCAGGGCGTCATAGAAAGCGTCCAGGCTTAGGTGGCGCATAGGCTCCACCCGATGTGTGGCGCGGTCCGCGTGCAGGCTGGACAGCGCCAGTGACAGCACCAGCAGCTCCTCGAAGATAAAGCGCGTGCGCGCGGCCCCTGCCTGTTCCAGCGTGTCCGGCAGGTGCACCTGACGCAGCGCCTCGTTGATCTCGGGCAGGCCGTATTCACCGCGCACCTGCTCGGGGATGGGATCGGCCAAGGTGTACGCGTGCTGCAGCGCCTGTTCCACGCTTTTGCGGATCATCTGGGAGCTGATGCCGGCTGTCTGCGGATAAATGGGCAGAATGCGCTGGGCGCTTTGCGCCGGATAGATGGACGGGGACGACATTTCACGTTGGAGCAGCGACCCCTCCGCGCTGCCGTGGAATATGTATTCCTGGTCCAGCTTCAGGCTTTCCACCGTGTACTTGCTGTTGAAAACCGTGATCTGCAGCACGCCGCTCTCGTCCTCGGCGCGGAGCTTGAAGATGGACAGCCCCTTGCGCACGCGCTGCTCCCGCCCCTTTGCGACAAGTCTGGCCCTGATTGCGCAGGGGCGGTCGATGGGGGCTGCGGAGATGGTGTAGGGCGCGTTTAAATCCAGGTAGTCCCGGGGAAAGTGATACAGCAGGTCGCCCACGGTTTTGATGCGCAGCTTTTGGTAGAGCGCCGCGCGCTTTTCACCAACACCCTTGAGATAGCGAATGTCGGTGCTGGCTGCAAGATCCAAAGAGGTCACTCCCAACAGTGTGATATAGATGTAGATTGGTTGCGGAACAGGTCTATTATTCGTTGGCGGGTTCATCGTCGTCGATGGGCTCGCGGTAAATGATAAAGCCCTCGCGCCGGACGCGGGTGCGTTCCTCGGGGTAGCGCTCGCCCACGGCCGTGTATTTCGGCGTGACGTCGTCGTTTTTGTTGTGCGTACGCACAAAGCTTCGCTGGCGCATTTTGTGGCGGTAAAGGTATTTTTGCTTGTATTTCCGGCTCACACGCATGGAGCGGATCATCACAAAAAGCGCCACCACGATCAGGCCCCACCCAAGGATGGACACAGCGCTCTTTGTTTCACGCAGCTGCGTTTCCATCTTGTCGGTGATCGGGATGCCGCGTTCGATGTAGACGGCGCGCATCAGCGCCTTGTAGCCGTTCAGGATTCCGGTGGAGTAGTTGCCGCCGCTCCAGAATGGCTCGATGTGCTCTTTGAAAATCTGTGGGAACCGTGCGGCCAGGCCGCTGTCAAAGCCGCTGCCGATTTCCAGATGCACCTTGGAGCCGACTTGCTCGCAGAACAGCAGCAGCAGACCGTTTTGCTCCTCGCCGCCCACGCCCCAGTCCCGCAGGATGCTTCTGGAGTAGCCCGCGTAGTCGGAGCCGTATTCCCCCAGATCTTTCACGGTGAGCATAATCGCCTGCACGCCGGTCTGTTCCTCGAAAGAGGCAGCCAGCTCGGACAGGTCGTTCCGATGTCCGCGGGAGATCACCCCGGCGTGATCGGTGACATAAAAGTTCTTGCTTGGATACACCTGTGCGAATCCGCTTACACTGCCCATCATAAATGAGCAACACAGCAGAACTGCCAAGGCGGCGCTTATTCTTCTCATGTGCAATCTCCCATACCCCGTGCAGTGTTTTTAGCCTGCGTTCCGTTCGCACCCCGCGGCGCGGACCGGATGCCGCAGGCGACCAATAATATTATACACCAACAGGGCGGGGAAAGCAAAACGCTAGAACAGGCTGTTGGCGGAGGGGATTTCAGACTTCCAGATGTGCTCAATCTGCCAGCGGATGCTGGACAGCTCCGCCAGAAGCATGTCGTGGTTGTGCTCCGCGAGGATGGGCAGCCGAGCGATCCCCTTGGCGATGTCGTCCAGCTGTACGTGGCGCACAAAGTGAACTATGATATCCTCCGTGCCGTTCCAATAGGCGGTGAGCTCGTCGATCTGGTGATCGAGCAGTGTGAGGTTTTCGTCGCGAACCGACTGCATAATGGAGTCCACCTGCGCGGTCATATAGCGGTGAGCCTCGTCAACCTTGACAAAGGAATAGATGCTGACGAGCACCATCAGTGAAATCAGCACCAGCGCGATGTACACACGTCTCATTTTTTCTTCCGCCCCTCCTTTTCCACCAGGTGGTACTTTGCCTGACGGTCACAGGTCAGCAGGAACACGTCCTTGATGGTCAGCTTCTTTTCGCGGAGCAGGTTGTCCAGCCACTCCTGCCTTAGATTGCAGAAGCTCAGGGCATCCTTTACCAGCTCGCCGTCCCTGATCACCGTGGCCGGCGGGGCGTTCGGTTCGTTCTGCGGCACACTCATCTGCTCCGCCGTGACAGGGCGCTTGAGGAAATTCTGGTAGATGGACAGGGTGCCCGAAGTCTCTACCAGCGCGAAATCCACGTCGGCGATGTTGAATACGCCGCCCGCACGCAGCTGCTCGTTCAGATCGTCGACGGACCAGCGCAGGTTGCGGAGCTCTGTCTGATCAATGGAGCCGTTGCGGATTACGATGCGCGGATTGCCTGAAATGATCTTGCGCGCTGTGTTGCTCTTAAGTATCAGATAGGATACCAGCACCTCGCAGCTGACCAGCGTAAAGATCGGCAGGATGCTGCCGAGCATCGGCACATCGGTGTCCTCAATGGACAAGGTGGCGATGTTTGAAATTAGCAATGTAACCACAAGCTCGCTGGGCTGCAGCTCCCCTAGCTGCCGTTTACCCATGACACGCACAGAAAAAACGATACATACATACAAGATCAACGTGCGCAGCATAACTGCTCCCATGTTGTTTTTGCCACTTCCTTACCTTGGATTGTTCTGTGTTCTACAGCGGAAAGCGCGATACCGTAATAGTATAATCCACAGGATCGCATTTATGCACCGGGCGGGCTGTGGAAAGGAAAGGATTTCCATTCCATACATTGCATAAAATCTTCCAATTTGGCTATGTTATTATGGCAAGGACATTACATGAATATGGAAGGTGAAATTATGAAAAAGCTGAAAAAGCAAGTCCTGGCCTGCCTGACCGCCGCCCTGGTGCTTGGCGCTGTACAGGTGACCGCGTTCGCTGCCGAAGACATTGTCGACGAGAGTGAAATCTACCTCAATGAGAAAGTGTCCACCGAAATGCAGCAGGAGGTTCCTGTCAACACAACGGTGGACGGCGTCTCCCGCAATGAGAACAGCGAAAGCAGTTCCGCCGCACGTACCACCGACAACGACAACAACAGAAACGAAACCACCAACAACACCAACAACACCGACAACACCGGGGAAATCGCGCCCATAAACGAGGACGAAAACGCAGGCAACATGCCCAACCCGAACACAGGAGCTCCTTCGATGATGCTGCCCATCGGAATCGCAATGACCGCGCTGGGCTGTATTTCCGCCCTGATGAAGCGCAGAGAGCAATAGATCACAAAAGCAAAAAGAAGCCGTGTCCCACAGGGACACGGCTTCTCAGCCTGTAGACGAAAAGGAGCTCAAGCGGTGGCATGAGCTCCTTTTTTCTGGAATGGACTGAAAAAGAAGTAGAAAGCAAGAAAAAATGTGGAAAAACGACCTCCTCTATGCTTCCAATTT
>Ga0153939_1000301_pt1 | contig 17808 bp, 16 predicted proteins | sample TSNJ023MetaG_FD_104734 | JGI IMG/M metagenome (GOLD analysis project Ga0153939, IMG submission 104734) | Attine ant fungus gardens microbial communities from New Jersey, USA - TSNJ023 MetaG | ecosystem: Host-associated > Fungi > Mycelium > Unclassified | place: USA: New Jersey, Brendan T. Byrne... | reverse complement strand
GTTTATGCGCCATGACCTCCGGCAGCATCTGTCGGTGCTGAAAGCCATGTCGGACGACGGCAACATGAACGGCATACAAAAATACCTGTCCGATTATTTCAGCACCATACCGGAAACGAGCGAGGAAAGTTACTGCAAGAACAGCGCCGTCGATGCGATTGTGCGGCTTTATGTGAAAGAGGCAAAGGCGATTTCCGCAAAGGTGACGGTGAACATCCGTATCCCCGCCGAAACCGGCATAAACGACGCGGACTTGTGTGTGGTTTTCGGCAACTGCCTTAAAAACGCCGTGGAAGCCTGCGGCAGGCTGCCGCGCGGCGAGGGCTTTATCACGGTCAAGGCGCAGTTCGACGGCGATATACTCGGCATTACGGTGGACAACAGCTTTGACGGCGAAATCAGAAAGGACGGCGACCTGTTCCTGTCCGGCAAACGCGACGGCGCGGGGATCGGCATTGCCTCCGTGCGGGCCGTGGCGAGAAAGTACGGCGGCCTGGCAAAGTTTGAGGCGAAGGACGGTGTGTTTCAGGCGTCGGTGCTGTTGAGCCGGAGGATGGTACCTCCAAGCCGGCGGGAACCGTGACAGTCATTGGAACAGCATCAAAATACCCCTTGCATTTAGTGCAACACCATGCTACAGTAAACCCAAGGAGTGATTGCATGTCCATATCAGATCAAAATACAAGAATGATGATTACCATTCCCAAGGACATTTACGCGCGGCTCAGCCTTTTGGCGGTGAAGGACAAGCGTTCCCTTTCCAATCTGTGCGTCAAAATCCTCTCGGAATATCTGGAGCGGGAGGGAGTGCGGAAAACATGAGAATTGCCATATACAGCCGCAAATCGGTGGACACCGGCAAGGGTGAATCCATCGAAAACCAAATCGGCATGTGCCGGGATTACATCGCCACCCGCATTCCGGGATCGGCGGACGCCGAAATCATCGTCTATGAGGACGAGGGCTTTTCCGGCAAGAGCCTTGACCGACCGCAGTTCAAAAGAATGCTGGCCGATTGTCATAGGGGCGGGATCGACTACATCGTCTGTTACCGCCTCGACCGTATCAGCCGCTCGGTGTCGGACTTTTCGTCGCTGATCGAGGATCTAAACGAGCGAAAAATCGCATTTATCTGCATCAAGGAGCAGTTCGACACCTCCACTCCCATGGGCAGGGCCATGATGTACATCGCCTCGGTGTTCGCTCAGCTGGAGCGGGAAACCATCGCCGAGCGGGTGCGGGACAATATGTTGATGCTGGCCCGCGCGGGGCGTTGGCTGGGCGGCGCGCCTCCCACCGGCTACTTGAGCGAAAAGGTGGAGGAGTATATCCTGGATGGGAAGGCAAAAACGTCCTTTAAGCTGAAAATCAACCCCGACGAAATTGGCGTTGTCAAGACCATTTTTGCGAAATATCTGGAGCTGCGCTCCCTCAACGGTGTTTCCAAGCACCTGATCCGGGAGGGCGTCAAGGGGCGGGGCGGCAAGGCGTTCTCTCTGCCGGGGCTGAAGGATATCCTGCGTAACCCGGTTTACTGCATCGCGGACAAGGAGGCGCGGGATTATTTTATCGCGCTGGAATCCGATGTCAGCTTTACGCAGTCGCAGTGTTCCGACCAGTACGGGCTGCTCTCCTACAACAAGCGGGATCACTCCCGCAAGGGCAAGCCCCGGCTGGAAGAATCGGAGTGGATTATCGCCATCGGCAGGCACAAGGGAATTGTCAGCGGAGCCGATTGGGTGCGAGTGCAGGAAATCCTCGCCGAAAACCGCCCCGACAATCTGGAAGCGCCCAAATCCTACAACGATTACTCTTTGCTTTCGGGACAAGTTTTTTGTCAAAAGTGCGGCGCGCGGATGTTCGCAAAACGGCGCACCAACAACCGGGAGCTGTACGACTACATCTGCGGCAACAAGCTGCGGGCGGGCGGGACGCTCTGCGATTGCCAAAACCTCGGCGGCGAGCAGGCGGACGATATGGTGTGCGACTATCTGATGGATTATGCCAGCGAGGATTCCGGCATCCACAAAATGCTGGAGGAGCTTCGGCAAAAAGTGGAGGCGCAGCCGGCGGCAGACCCTGTGACGGAGCTGGATAGCCGCATCGACAAGACCCGGCGGGAATTAGACAGCCTTGTGGCGACACTGGCAAGCGCCGGAGCAAACGAATCCATGATCCGCCATGTCAGCGCCCGGATGGAGGAGCTGGACGGCGAGCTGGCTCACCTCACCGGCCAGAAAAATCAAGCCGAAGCGAGCCGGGAGGGAGCGGATATGGGCAGGGCCCAGCTCGACCTGCTGATCCACACCTTCGCCAGCTTCAAAGAAAGCTTCCCGTCCCTCACCATTCATGAGAAACGGGAATTTGTGAGGCTGTTTGTGCAAAAAATGGAGTGGGACGGGGAGAACCTCCATATTTTTATCTACGGGAGATAGGAAAGTATCAGCCGCTTGTCTCTCGTTCGTTCGGAAGTTTCCAACTGTTCGGAGCGGCATTCCCCACCCTAATCGCCATTATTTCCATGTTCTTTGTGGGGGCGGCCGGCGGCGCTTTCACCTCTTTGCTCTCCACGCTGATTCTCACCGGCGTCATTTTGCTGGGTGTGGTGCTCACGTTCTGGGTGTCCCGCATTTTGTCCGAGACACTTCTGAAAGGGGAGGCCTCCTCTTTCACCCTTGAGCTGCCGCCCTACCGCACGCCCCAAATCGGGGCAGTGATCGTGCGTTCCATCTTTGACCGCACGCTGTTTGTGCTGGGCCGGGCTGTAGCTGTGGCAGCGCCCGCAGGGCTGATTATCTGGCTTTTGGCAAACCTCACGGCGGGCGGGGCAAGCCTGCTGGACCACTGCTCCGCGTTTCTCGACCCTTTTGCCCGCCTGCTGGGTATGGACGGTGTGATCCTGTTGGCGTTCATCCTGGGCTTCCCTGCCAACGAGATCGTGGTGCCAATCATGATCATGGCCTATCTATCCACCGGCAGCATACTGGAGCTGGACGGCCTTGCGGAGCTGAAAGCCCTGCTCATTGACAACGGTTGGACCTGGGCGACGGCGGTATCCACCATGCTGTTCTGCCTGATCCACTGGCCCTGCTCCACCACCTGCCTGACCATCGGAAAAGAGACCGGCAGCGCAAAGTGGACCGCGCTTTCGGTGGCCATCCCCACCGGCATCGGCATGACTGTGTGCTTTTTATTCACCGCCGTGGTGCGCGTTCTGGGGCTCGTTTGAATATATACCCCTCTGCCCGATATTTTGTTGTAATGCGCATAAAACTTTGATTTATGTGAGTTTTTTCTCCGTTACCCTTATCCCCTCCTACAGGTTATGCTATAATAATCGTAAAATCGGCAATGGATTGCCCGCGCCCCCCGCAGACAATCGCCCCATACTTTCAGAAGTCAGGAGACCCATATGAATTACGAAGAGCTGTTAGACAGCGCCCGAGCCTTGGAAAAAGAACTGGGTGACCGCATGAAAATCCAGCAGAAGCTGTACAAGGCCATGCAAAAGTCTATGGAAAACGGCGACTTAAAAAGCTGGCGGCGGGACATGGCCGCGCTTTCGGAAACCTGCGGCGAATATGCCGCCTGCCTTTCCCGGATGCAGTTGCTGACTGAAAGCTTCGACGCCAACGCATACATCGAAAACGGCGACTTCGCCGACCAGCTGCTGGGATACTGCGAGACAGTAGGGCTGGATATCATGGGGGATTTCCCTGTCTATGAGATTTTTCCCTACAAGGTGAAAGTGGATACCGAGAATCTGGATTTGTATGTGGACCGCAAAAAGGTGCAGTGCCTGCGCCCCCAGAGCTTTGCCAAGGATCTCAGGGCCGGACGGGACAAACTGATGAAAGCGTCCTTTAACGCCCTCGCATTTGCAAACGAGCTTGCGGACGCCTATGATACCGCGTTGCTCCGTCAATCCAAGGGCAAAAGCGCCGACTGCTACCTCACCAGCCTGTACCAGTATCTCGCCCCCATGAGCCGCCACCGCAAGGAATACGACAAGCAGAGCTTTGCCTTTGACCTTGCCCGGCTCTACAGCTCGGAGGTGGAGGAAATCAAGGACGGTAGACGCTTCCAGTTCGGCCCCTCCCGCAACAACAGCAAGGCAATCCGCATTCTGGATCGGGACGGAACCGAGCAATTCCTCGCCACCATCCGATTTTTCAGATGAGCTTGTACAGCATTCCCCTGCCTTTGGCGGGGGAACTTTAGAATGGGTAGATACTCACTGCGAAGAAAGGAAAAAATAGTTTGCAAAACGACAAACGAACGGCACTTCAGCGGCTGAAAAAAGGGCTTCCCCCCGGCGACAGCGAACTGGTGCGGGAGCTTTCGGCGGGAATCCAATTTTTGTCAGATTTCTGGCGGGAAAAATATCTGCTGGAGTATATCAAACAGGGCGGCAGCAAGATCAAATTCGTCACCGGATGGGAAGGCAGCGGCAAGACTCATTTTCTTGAGCTGATGATGGCGGAAGCGGCCGATGCCGGCTATAAAACAGCGCTCTTCTCCGCCAAGGAAATCTGGCTGCACGATTTTAAGGAAATCTATTTTGAAATACTGAAAGCGGCGGACCTCATGGACTGCCTTGCAGGGTGCGGCCGCAAGATTATTCGGGAGCTGGGCTTTGACCCCGGGGAAATTCCGCAGGGGCAAAGCTTTGCGGATTATCTGGCAGGGGCGAACCTGCTGGATGCCCTCACCAAGCGGGAAATTCGGCAGCTTTTGTCGGGGATGTTTTTGCAAAACCCGCTGATGGATCACAATTTTGCCTTTGCATGCAGCCTGCTCACCGGCTATCTGTTGGGATACCCTACTTTGGAGGAACCCAACAAGGAGCTGCTGCTGGGCTGGCTTTTGGGCAGCAAGGACGCAAAGCTTCTCGATTTGCGCAAGTTGGGGCTGTCCCCCAGCAAAATTACAAAATACAACGCAAGGCACATGCTGCGCTCTTTGGCGCAGGTGGTGCGCAGCGCCGGATATGCGGGGCTGTTTGTAGCGGTAGACAATCTGGAAATGCTGGTAAGCTCCGACAGTCTGGAGGCTATCCGATATACAAAGCTTCGGCGGGAGGGTACCTATGAAAGTATCCGCCAGCTCATTGACGATATTGACACCCTCAGCGGCATCCTGTTTGTGTTCGCCTTTGAGCGTGGATTGCTGGACGACGACCGGGGCGGGATCAAATCCTATCAGGCTCTGTGGATGCGTATTCAAAACGAGGTGTCTTCCGAGCGCTTCAACCGCTTCGCCGACATTGTCGATCTGGACAGGCTGGCAAAGCAGGAGTACAGCCCCCAAATCGCGGCGCGGATGTCCGAGAAGCTGGCGGCGGTGTTGGGGCGCTTTGACAGCAGCGTGGCGCCCATCGGGGAAGAGGCGGCGGCCGGGATTCTGGAGCGGATTCCTTTCGGAAAGGTAGCCTTGCCACGACAGGTAAACGCCGCCACAATCGGGGGAATGGAGGAGTACCCATGAACGGAGAATTTGAGGCAAGGCATCTCATCGAGGCACTGCGCTCCGGCGTACCTTCCCGAAAAGTGGGGCAGTATTTTTCCTCCGCCCGGCCGGAAATCATGGGAGAGATCACAGGGGCGCTGGAAAAGGTGCGGGAAAGCCGGGAGCCATCCGGCATGGTCGTAACCGGAAAATACGGCGAGGGCAAAACCCATCTGCTGCACACTGTGCTTGACATTGCTCACGAAAACAACATGGTGGTGAGCTTCCTGTCTTTGAGCAAGGAAACCCCGCTGAACAAGCTGCATCTTGCATACCCAAAGCTAATGGCGGGCACCTATCTCCCCGGACATCCCCAGCCGGGCCTTGCATCTGTCTTTGAAAACATGACGGCGAATAGCCCTGTTGCCACCGAAATGCAGCTTTTCAGTGCAAAGCATTTGCAATCGGACAAGCTGTATTTCCTCCTGCGCGCCTATCTGGGCACCGAGGACACCGATGAAAAATTTATGCTGCTGGCTGATCTGGAAGGGGATTTTATAGCGAACCCGCCTCTCAAGCAGATCTACAAGCGCATTTTCTCCCAGAAAGCGGCTTTTTCCCAAAGCTTCAGCAAAACAAAGCATGTGGGCGACTACTTCGCCTTTATGAGCCACTTGTTTTTGCAGCTTGGCTTTGGGGGCTGGGTGCTCCTGTTCGACGAAACTGAGCTGATCGGCAGACTGGGAAAGCGGGCAAGGCTGAACGCCTATGCAAACATGGCCTTGCTTCTGGGGCTGCAAAAGGAAAGCCTGTTAGAAGCCACGTTCTCTTTGTTCGCTCTGGGCGCCTCCTACGGGGAGGACGTCATTGAGGGCAAGCATGAATACGAGAATTTAGCCGCAAGCCTGCTGGACCAAGGCGATTGGGAAAGCGCCGAAAAGACACTGGGGCGGATTCTGCAAGCTCCTCAGCTGCTTCCTCTCACAAAAGAGGAAATGACCGGCGTGCTGGATCGCATCCGGGAGCTGCACGGCGAGGCGTATGGCTGGAATCCGCCTAGGGATATCGCCTCTTTTCTGGGCGGCGCGGAAAGCCGGGGGTATCTTTTACGCACCCGCATCCGCGGCGCGATTGAGGGGCTGGATCAGCTGTATCAATATGGCAAAGTGGGAAATATCGTAGTAGGCGATTTGGGTGAAGTCACCTATGAGGAGGATGTGCCGTCCTTGGACGGGCTGGTGGATTTGTAGTTACAGCTTCCCCAGCCGCGCCCGGACAAGTAACAGGGTAGCTGTCCAATAGTTCCGCTCCGGCTGACTCTCCGCACCCTCCCGCATTCGGAGGCACAGCTCCTCGGTAAGACAAAAATCGCCCCTTGGCAGACAGCGCTCCATATTTTTCAGGAGCTCCGCCTGTGCGCCGGGGGTGATTTTTTTGTCCCTGATATGGGCGAGGACCCGCTTCGCCAGCGGTTCGTATGCCGTGCACAGGAACCCATCCGCCTCACCGTCGTATGTAAGCGGGATCACGGGACAGGCTTCGTTGTCACCATCCAAATATGCCATTTCCTCGCCTGCGTCCTCCAGATACAGGTAATACAGCTTTGCAGGAAGAGGAGAGTGTTTCCGGCGCAAAATCCTGCCCAGCCGCTGCACCCGCTGCAGCTCCGCCCGGGAGGAGGATACCACAATGCCTACATCGGTTTCCGGCACATTCAGCCCTTCGTCCAAGGCACGGCAGCCCACCAAAATGCGCACCTCCGCGTTTTGATAGCGCAGCAGTGCGCTTTTGGCGCTTTCCTTGCTCATGCCGGAATGGTACATGGCGGCCTGTCCGGAAAGCATCGCACATAGGCGGTCGTAAATGCGCACGGCACATTCTATACGCTCGCCAAACAGAAGGATTTTGCTGTGGGCGGGAAGAAGCACCGCCAGACGGCAGGCGCAGCTTACCCAGTTTTCCGCCATGTGTACAAGCTCCTTTCGCCGGTAGGAGAGCAGCAGCACCTGCGCGGCCGCGCTCCCGGCCGCGCCGCCCTCAGCCATCAGCCTTTCAAGCTTTGCAAAAAAAGCCGCCCCGCTCAGACGGTGCAGCGCAGGGCAATGCGTTCTCACCGCCGTAATGCTCTTTGCAAGCTTTATGCTGAAATCTTCATATTCATCCCGTTCCTCCAGCAAGAAAGATACGCCCACATGGAACAGCATAAATTCGCTGACAACGCCCTCACGAAGCGCCTGGGGCAGCCCATAGCGGTAAATCACATTTCCAAGCGCCGCGGCAAAGCGGGGATCACAGGCGATTCTGTCCGCAGTCGCCGAAAGCGTCAACGCGTGATAGCGAGAGGCGTTTTCCCCAAGTCTTGGCACAAAGTCAAAGATTTTGGCGTTGATTTCCCCGGCGCAATGATGGCATTCGTCCACGATTAACAGAACATGGTATCCTCTTTGGATATCCGCGAGAATATGCCGGGACAGCGAAAAACGCGCGGAATTCATCACATAGATCATATAGCGCAGAGCCGGATCGTCCTTGTGGGAACCCCAGTAGCAGCCGATTTCGGAGCGGCGGACATCGGTTTCCTCCAGTATAGCGGCTTTCCACTGGAATACCAGGAAAGTTTTGGGCACAATGATCCGGACCTTGAGCTTCCGCCCTTGTCTGCGCAGGGTTTCTTCCAGCAGTTTTGCCCCATGAAGAGCGAGCACAGTCTTTCCCCCGCCGGTAACGGCGCTGACGATGCCCCGGTTATCGCTCCGGGACCAGAGGTCGAGGCATTCCCGCTGCCAGTCGAATAATTCTTTTTGCAAAATAGTCGCCTCCGGATTCCTTCGTTTTGCCGGTCATGCAGTATAGCGCCGCGGCCCAATTTTATGAAGCAGGATTTGAATTCACCGCTTTTTACATGCTACTGAATATGATATAATAAACATAAAAAATAGTAAAGGAAAACGGTATAAAAGATATGGAATTCAAAAAAAGCATGTAGGGAGCGAATGAATTTGACAACCAATGAAATGGTACAAGCATTAATCTGTTTTGAGGAAGCGTTTCCGCGCCACGCGCTCGCATGGGCTGTGAAGCAAAAGGAGGAGAGCATCCCAAGGCTGCTGGAGGCTCTGGACTATGCCAATGACAACGCCCGGGAGCTGATGGGCGAGGAATCCGATTACATGCTGCACGTATACGCCATGTATCTTTTGGCCCAGCTTCGGGAAAAGAAAGCATTCCCCAAGCTTGTCCGCATGCTGGCGCAGGATCGTAAAATTGTAGATTTTCTGTTGGGGGAAACGCTGACCGAGGATTTCCCCGCCATTCTGTGCAGTACTTATGACGGCAACCTTGGGCTTTTACAGGAGGTGGTCGAAAACAGAGATCTTGATGACTTTATCCGCAATGCGGCTTTGCGGGCCTATGTTTTTCTATATCAGGACAGATTGATCCCACAAGGCGAGGTTACCGGTTATTTAAAAACCCTTATGCAGGAGCACTTTGCGGAGGATTCATCCTATTTCCCTACCATGGTGGCCCATGGCGTTATCGACGCGCATCTGCTGGAGCTGATTCCCGACGTGGAAAAGCTGTACGGCAGAGATGCCATAGACCCTATGGCTTTCGGCGAATACGACAGCTTTATCGACTATATATTTGATTACAGCCGCCACGTAAGCAAGCGCCACTATATCGACGACGCCATTGCCGAGATGCAATCCTGGGCTTGCTTCAAAGCATCGCAAAGCAAGCCACAGAAGAAGCATGTTTTGGCGGCTCCCAAATCCAAAAAGCCCGGAAGAAATGACCCTTGTCCCTGTGGAAGTGGAAAAAAATACAAAAAATGCTGTTTGGCGGCTGAAGAAAAAGAGGCGTTAAGCCAGAGCGCGGGGGAACAGGACTTTCTGCTCAAGAATTATCCCAGCCTGCAAAAGGGCGGCAAGGGCGCGGATATAGTTCTTTTTGCGGATTATTACAGCCCGGAAGCCATTGCCATGGACATTCCTGTTTACAAGGCGCTGCATCACCGTAGTATTCCCGTATGGATTCCCAGAGACCGTGTGCGGGAGGATTTTTCGCGTATAGACTTCCTGCTGGAAGCGTTTGAGATGTTCACCCAAACCTGCATGCGGGAAAACATCACATCCTTTGCCGCGTTTGACGAAAAATATATGGTGCATTACCGATCCGCCTATTGGATGGGCGAGCTGGAAAAGCTTTTGACGGGACATCAAATCGGGTGCAGTGAGCGGCAGGCGGAGTTCCTTCAGCCGGTTGGAGATATAATAAAGCGGTTTGCCTGAGGAAAACAGTGCGGATATTGGCTTTAGGGCATGAAGCCAGCCGATTGGTGTGAAAAGCTTGCCTATTCAGCATATGGTACACGTATTCTATCAAAGAGGTTGACATGGCGTTTTGAATATTATCCTAAGCAAACTTATCGGCGCCTGGATTGAAAATGGCGAATTTGGGAACAGCCGGAACAAACGCAAGGGCAGGAGCAAATAATTAGTATAACAATGGGCGGTATGTACTGAGCGTACGACCGTCCATATACTTTTACAGGGAGCGACAAATTACGCTGAAGTAATTTTTTCAGAGTAATTTCAGCAACCTCAAATATAATAGGGCCATGGTCAATTTCAAAAGGGGTAATAGGTCATTATGAAATCCGTTATCGTGATTCCCGCATTCAATCCCGATAACCGGCTGCATGAACTGGTGACGGAATTAAGAAGGTTGGAAGCTCCTCAAATTGTTGTTGTGGATGACGGCAGCTCCCCGGAATGCCAGCCGCTTTTCGAGCAACTGGAAACGGGGCAAGGCTGCGTGATCTGCCGGCATAATAAAAACCTTGGAAAAGGGGCGGCGCTGAAAACAGGAATGTCCGAGGCTTTGCGGTTATCCCCTTTCTGCACCGGATGCATCACCACTGACGCGGACGGTCAGCACTCCCCAGGGGATATCGTTCGCGTCAGCAAGGCTCTGGAAGCATATCCCGATAGTCTTGTACTGGGTACGCGGGTCTTCTCCGGCAGTGACGTACCTTTCAGAAGCCGATGGGGGAACCGTATCACCGCGTTGGTGTTCCATGTCGCCACAAGAGTACGATGCCGGGATACCCAGACGGGACTGCGGGGAATACCGGCGGTCTTTATGCAGAAATGTCTGGAAATTCCCGGCAATCGCTTTGAATATGAGATGAATTTTCTTTTGGAGGCCGCGATGCAAAAAATACCCTTTGTGGAAGTACCCATACGGACAATTTATTTGGAAAGCAACCGTTCCTCCCACTTCCGGCCCTTTTGGGATTCCGCGCGCATTTACCTGAACCTATTCAAATTCGGCCTGTCCTCCATGGTTTCCGCAGCGGTGGATATTACCTTGTTTACACTTCTTGTAAAGCTAAAGTTCGGTGCGTCGGCAAGCGGCCTCCTCACCGCTACGGTTCTGGCACGCATGCTTTCAGGCTGTGCCAACTTTTTGCTCAATAAGAAGTGGGTATTTGCCGGCAGGGGAAATGTCCACGGTGAGGCGGTTAAGTATTTCGCTCTTTTTTGCGGGCAGATGCTGGCAAGCTGGCTTATGGTGGCGCTTTTATCCAGTTTTGCCATCCCTGTTGTTCTTGCAAAGTTGCTGTCGGACGGCGGGCTGTTCTTAATCAGTTATTTTATCCAACGCAAATACATTTTTTATCCGGCAAAACCAAACGCTCCGGGGGAGAGATCCAGATCATGACAGCTTTTTTAATAAAACCTTATCGGTGGGCCGCCTGCTTGTCGATCGTTTTAACACTTGCCTTTGTCTTTGTTTTGTTGGATAGCTTTGTAATCCCCAAAGAGCAGGAGCACATTGCCCCGCCGCCCGAACCGGAAGAAAATGAAACCGAGCTTTCTGTCTTGAAAGAGCCGCTTGTTACCAATACCTCCTACGAAGACGAAAATATCAAAATATCCATTGAAGCCCTGCGGGAAAACGGCACCGACTTTTATGTCGCGGATATCAGGATAACCGATGCGGCCTATCTGAGAACGGCTCTGGCGAAAAATTCCTTTGGCCGCAACATCAAGGAAACCACTTCGGAGACGGCACAGGCGAACAATGCGATTTTTGCGGTCAACGGCGATTATTATGGGTTCAGGGACACGGGTTTTGTCCTGCGTAACGGGGTTCTGTACCGTGAAACCGGAAGCGGCCGAGCGCTGGTCATCGACGGCGAAGGCAACTTTTCCGTAGCGGATGAAGATGATAACGACGCGAAATCGTTTATGGACAACGGGGCATGGCAGATTTTATCTTTCGGACCCGCTCTGGTGGAAAGCGGCGAAATTGTAGTGGGCGCCAGCAGTGAGACATCCAAATCTCTGCGCAGCAATCCGCGTACCGCCATCGGGCAGGTTTCGCAGCTTCACTACATTGTGATTGTCTCAGACGGCCGCACAAAGGAAAGCAAGGGATTTTCTCTGCTGGAGCTGGCGCGGGAGTTCGACAGGCGCGGCTGTACCGTTGCCTATAATCTGGACGGCGGCGGCTCATCCACCATGTATTTTAACGGGCGGATAATCAACAAGCCCACCGACGGTAGAAAAGAAGGCGAAAGGACAGTGAGCGATATTGTCTATATCGGATATCAATAAAAAATCTTTCCCCGGGCAAATCCGAAGGACTGTCCGAAATTATCTTTGCCTTACCGCCGCGGCTGTCCTGATCGACAATATCTACGCGCTGTTTGGGCACGGAGTTCGTTCTCCGGCTATGTATCTGCTTTTTTTATACCCCTTGCTTGGCGGTGCGCTTGTATATTTGCTGATTGGCCGCTTCGTTCCCCACATGGGCAGCCGCGAAAAATACCGCCTGTTCTACAATGTCCACAACTCCGGCGTCGCAATCCTGGCGGCAGGAAGCCTGCTGAGCGGTATTTTGGATATCGCGGGAACCGCTTCCGCTTATGTTCCCCTTTTTTATGCGGTAGGCTGGATATTTGTATTGGCGGGACTGGCCTTGGTATTTATTATGAAGCTAAAGCCATAAAAGGCTTTAAAATAAAACAAAAAAGAAAGCTGGAATTTTACATGACACTCGGAAGCGTATCATCAACGGGAACATCGCAGGCATCCACAACAAGTAACGCCACGGCAATCAAAGAGCTTGAAAAAAAGATTGCGGAGATTCAAAAGGAAATCACCAAGATTCAGTCGGACGACAGTCTGGACGAAGAAACCAAAAGCAAGCAGGTGTCCGTATATCAAACGCAGGTTCAAAGTCTACAGGCGCAAGTCTCCAGGCTGCAACGGGAAAAATCGGAGCAGACCGACGATACGGCGCAGATTCAGCAAGATCAGCAGGCTGACGGCAAAAACAAGGCTCATGGTTTTATGGATGTGGGTCAATTTCTGGATCAAAACACTTAATGTGGAGTACGGAATCAAAAGTAGTACGAGATTTGAAACAAAATCCTCACACAAGTACATACAAAACGAAATCAATTGATGGGGGTTATAAACAGGACTATGAAGAAGAAAATTATCGCGGGAGCTTCCATTGTTGCCCTTGCAGGCGTTATTGCGACAGCGGCGGTCATGACTGGATTTACCAGTAATGATAAAACGCAGTCCGCAACACAGGTTCGTGTCACCACTCTCCAGAAAGGCGATTTGTCTGTTTTAACCAGCGCCAACGGCATGGTATACAGCACAAGCGTCACCCAGGTTTCTTCCACTTTAAATTATTCCGTGAAAAGTGTATATGTTTCTGTGGGAGATTATGTCAATGAGGGTGATGTGCTCGCGGAGGTGGACACATCCGAGCTGGAGTCCAGCATCGCGCAAAAGAAAGCGTCCCTTAGCTCTTCCCAGGCTTCCGCGCAACTCAATCTGACTGAGGCCCAGAACAACCTGGAAATCTATCAGCGTGATCTTGAGGCCGGGTATGACTCCACCCTCATTAACGCGGAATCGTCAGTCGCCAGCGCGGAGCTATCGGTGAGCACAGCCGAGCTGGATCTGGCGTCGGCAAACACCGAGCTGCGCACTGCCCGCAATAACTTGCGCGACGCGCGCAACGGGGAGGGCGACTACGAAGAAGACGGAGCGACCGATTCGCAGATCACCGCGCTGAGAAACACGGTCAGCGCCAAAGAAAACAGCGTGGAGAAAGCCCAATACAATCTGGAAAGCGCCAATCAGAATCTGGAAAAGGCTTTGATAAACTTGGAGGCCGCAAAGCTGAGCAGCTCCGACAGTCTGGACAGTTATCAGAACAAAGTGAAAAGCGCACAGATCTCTGCCAATTTCTCTGAACAGCAGCTATCCTTGGAAAAGCTGGAGGGGGACTTGGAAAAAGCTGTGCTTACCTCCCCTGTTGCCGGGACAGTCACCTCGGTCGACGCCATAGTGGGGGGCTCCAGCAGCGACCTGCTGTTCATCATTCAGGATACGGGGAGTCTGAAGATAGTCACCAATGTCCAGGAATATGACATCGGCACGGTAAAGGTGGGCAACAAGGTGATCATCACGACGGAGGCCACAGGCGACCTGGAATTCGAGGGTACCCTGACCAAGATCGCTCCCACCTCAACGCTGACAGTCAAAGGAACCACCGCATCCTCCACGACGGCGGAATACGAAGCCGAGGTGACCGTTTCCTCCTCCGCCCCCAGCGGCCTTCTTGTTGGCATGAACACCCTTTTGAGCATTATCACGGAAGAAAAGAACAACATCTACTATGTACCCTATGAAGCCGTGGCAACCGTGGACGGGCAATCGGTGGTATATGAGGTGCGCAGTCAGGAGGACGGCACTTCCATCACAGAAGCGGTAAACATTACGACAGGCCTTGAAAGCGATTTCTACATTGAAATCAACGGGGATTCTCTTACTGAAGGCATGCGGATCGTATCCGACGCTTCCTTAGTCACCCAGGGCGATTCCATCGAAGTGCAGAACAGCGCGGCGCGCGGCGGCGCTTCCGGCGGAAATTCTTCCGGTGAAGGGCAGCAAGGCGGCGGTATCCAGATCGGCATCCCCGGCATGGGCGGCGCCAACCCCGGTGGTGGCCCCGGTGGCGGCGGTGGCAGACCGCAAGGGTAAGACTGCATCTGACAAAGGAGATGAGAAGATGGAACATACTATAATTGACATGCAAAATGTCGTTAAGAAATTTTACATTGGCACCCCGAACGAGCTTACGATCCTCAAGGGCATGAGCTTCTCCGTCAAGGAGGGCGAGTTCGTGTCGGTGGTGGGGCAGTCCGGTTCCGGCAAGTCTACTCTGATGAATATTATCGGCGCGCTGGATCACCCCACAAGCGGCAGCTATGTGCTGAGCGGTGAAGACATCCTTACGATGAAAGGGAACAAACTTTCTGATATTCGCAACCAGAAAATAGGCTTCGTGTTCCAGACCTTTAACCTGATTCCCAGAACATCGGCGCTCAGAAATGTGGAGTTACCCATGCTATACGGCGGAACGGGGGCCTCCAAACGGACGAAGCGGGCGAAAGAACTCCTGGAGATGGTTGGGATGAGTGACCGGATGAAGCATTTGCCCAGTGAGCTTTCCGGCGGGCAGAAACAGCGCGTGGCAATCGCGAGGGCGATGGCCAACGATCCCGACATTATTCTGGCCGATGAGCCCACTGGCGCGCTGGATACGGAAACAGGCCGGCTGGTGATGGATCTGTTCCACCAGCTCAACCGCGAACAGGGGAAGACAATCGTCCTGATTACGCACAACCCTGAGCTCGCCGCGGAGACACAGCGTGTGCTTACAATCAGCGACGGACAGATCATTGATGAAAAGGTGAATCCGCCAAAGGAGGGCGCGGCATGAGCATATTGGAAAATATGCGTCTGGCCATTTCGGGGCTTAAAACCAGCAAAATGCGCGCGCTTCTGACTATGCTGGGTATCATTATCGGCATCGGCTCGGTAATCGCGATTGTGACAGTGGGCAACTCGCTGTCGGCCTCCATGACCAGCTCGATGTCCTCCATGGGCGTACGCAACATCACCATCAATCTGCGCCAGAGTGGTTCCCAAGGCGGCGGTCCCGGATTTCCGGCTCAAATGGACGATTCCAGCAAGATTTCAACCGCCATGATCGACGCCCTGATTGCCAAATACCCGGATGATATCGCCGCGGTGAGCCTGACCCAAAACGTGGGGTCCGGTACGGCAAAGGACGGCAGCCTCTACGCCAATGTGTCGATCAACGGCGCAAACCCCGGCTACGTGGATGCCAACAGCCCCACCATGCTGACAGGGCGCTTTATCACTGACCGCGATATGGAAAGGAAAAAATATGTGGCGGTGGTCTCCGACAAGCTGGTGGGCAACATGTTCGGGGGGGACACGGAAAGCGCGCTCGGACAAAAGGTGAAGGTTTATACAGACAAACAGATCATGGCTTTCACGATCGTGGGAGTCTATGAATACGAGGCGTCTTCATTCGCGGGAACGGAATCTGAACAGGAGATCAGCACGGACTTCATGATCCCTGTCACGCTGGCGAAAAAACTCGCAAAAGCGGGCAACAATTACCAGAGCTTTACGCTGGTATCTTCCGAAACGGCGGATTCCACCGCGCTGTCCGCAAACATCGAAACTTTCTTTAAAAAGTATTACGACGAAGACAGCAAATTTACCGTTAGCGCCAGAAGTATGGAATCTATGATCAGCACGATGACCGAAATGCTTTCCACGGTACAGATAGCCATCGCGGCCATCGCAGCCATATCCCTGCTGGTGGGAGGGATCGGCGTGATGAACATCATGCTTGTGTCTGTCACCGAGCGCACGCGTGAAATCGGTACGCGCAAGGCATTGGGCGCCCGCAGCAGCGCGATACGCGCGCAGTTTATCGTTGAATCCATGATAATCTGCCTGATTGGCGGCGTGATCGGTGTGATACTAGGTATTGTACTAGGCATGGTGGGGGCAAATATCCTGAACGCACCGGCGACGGCATCTGTTCCAGTAATAGTGATAGCAGTGGCGTTTTCAATGGTGATTGGCGTGTTCTTCGGATATTACCCGGCAAACAAGGCCGCGAAGCTTGATCCCATCGAAGCGCTCAGGTACGAATAAGATATCTGCAATCTCCATTGCGGCTCTTTACCGCAAGATGCTCTATTTCCAAAGGGTATCTTTCCATTCTGAAACGCTGCCCCGCTGAATTAATTCAACGCCTATTTCAATTCGGAAACAGTTTTTTTGAGGATTTTCAAATCGGCTGACCAGCAAATCCACACTGGCAGGGCCAAAAGAATCTTTTGGGACTAAAACAGTTGTCATTTGTGGGTCGGATAACAAACAGATAGGACGATCATCAAACCCGATAACAGATACATCATCCGGGATTCGATAACCAGATTCCTGTATAGCTTTCATTGCGCTGAATGCTAGTAAATCATTGTCAGCAACCAGAGCGGAAGGCAATTTTCGCCCCTCATCCAAAAAACGCTTCATATCTAAATAAGAACCATTTTCAGAATACTGCAATGGAAACACATAGCGTTCATCAAACTCCAATCCAAGCTCCCGCAAAATCCCCAGATAGGTTTCATATCTTTCGGAGAAACTATTGATAATTTCGTTGCTCTTTATATAGCCGATTTTTCGATGACCAAGCTCAGTTAGATGCTTTACGCTTTTACGAACACCTTGTTTGTTGTTGATTGAAACGGTATCGACATCCTCGTCGACGAAATAATTATCCACAATTACAAACGGCAGACCTATATTGCGAAAAAGAGCGACATCCGCGCTGAACATTTCCACGCCAAAGATGATTAAACCATCACAATGGCAATCGCGCACTTGTTTGACGCATTCGTCAACCAGCATGTTCCTGTCAATGTGGATCATCATCAGGTTATAACCGTATTTACGCGCCTGAACGTTAACGCCCTCTATAATCAATGAAAAAAAGGGGGATTCGTCAATAATTACTCCTATTGTTTTATATACCACAAAGCCTATATTTTTACCTGACGCAGTTCCTATCTTTTTCAGTAAATGTCCACAGCCCAGCTCATTAATTTTTTTAATAATTTGCTGCCGCCTGTTATCGCTGATGCCGGGTTTATTGTTGAGTACCATAGAAACGGTACTGGGGGATATATCAAGTATTTTCGCTATATCCTTTGCTTTTAAACTCATGATACATCCCCCTGATCCAAGTCTGTTCACAGCAATAAGCCGAGATTGAATATGATTATTATTGTATGATATTTTATGGAATAATTCAATAATTAGGGTCTGCTGAAAGCTTGGGATTTGATCCAACCGCGTAAAACTACGGTGCAAAACCAGTCGAGGCAAAAAGCGCAAAGAACTTTGAGCCTAAGGCACAAGTTCATAGCGAGCACGT
>Ga0153939_1000300_pt1 | contig 17822 bp, 10 predicted proteins | sample TSNJ023MetaG_FD_104734 | JGI IMG/M metagenome (GOLD analysis project Ga0153939, IMG submission 104734) | Attine ant fungus gardens microbial communities from New Jersey, USA - TSNJ023 MetaG | ecosystem: Host-associated > Fungi > Mycelium > Unclassified | place: USA: New Jersey, Brendan T. Byrne... | reverse complement strand
GGTGGTTGATAGGTTAACAATTTCTATGTGAACATGTCTTATTTCAATGTCTTGTCTATCTGATTCAATTCATCAGAATATGTCAGAGATTAATACCAAAGAATTATATAATAATCATGATACCAATGCTACAAGTAATTTTCCCTACCTCAAATTTGTCCTTCTGATGCTGTATTTTCCCTAACACTATCTAGTATAATTACAATAAACTGAGGATCTCCTTGTAGTATGACCATTGGGTTGAGCTAACTCTAGGACTGAGTTGTCTTTTTTTATTTGGGGTGAACAAAGAGAACTCAATAGAGTTCCCCTTAGATTTGGGCTACTGTAAGGGCTACTGGAGTGGAGTAGGCTCCAGGAGAATCCTTAGTCATATTACAACTCCTAAGTATGTTACAACTTACCTCCAGGAGAATCCTTAGAGTTTAGGATGAGACTCCTAGAGATATACTCTACAATATATATACTACTATAGTCTGTCTGTCCCTGATCCTATAGTCCTATCTGGCAGGGTCAGGAGTCACCAAGTTGAGCTCAGGGCAATTAAATATTATATAGTAATATTTAATTAGGCACAGGGTTGCTCCAGAAGGTTAGTTTAGTATTGCAGAGGTGGTATTAGTAAAGTTCCCTTATACTCACCTCCCTCTTCAAGATTGCTATGTCTTGAAGCAATTGTTCTAGGTCCAAAAATTGCATCAAAGTCTGTCTGGCAGATGTATCTAGGGTATAAGGGGACTCTACCAATACTACCTCTGAAACACTAGACTCATAGCCCAGAATGACCCTACACTTAATCAAATATTATATAGTAATATTTAATTTCCCTTAGCTCAACTCAAAGACTCTTGACCCTGACTAATAGGACTATAAACTCAGGGGTACCTCAGCAGTAGGAGTATATATTGTAGAAGTACACCCCAGAAGCCTTATCCTAAACTCTAAGAATTCTCCTGGAGATGAGTTGTAACATAACTTGGGAGTATAATATCACTAAGAATTCTCCTGGAGTCTACTCTGCTCTAGTTGCCTTTATACTATATTTATTCTGGTCTGACCTTCTATCTTTCTCCAAGTCCTGTTTAAGCCCTTTCTGTAGACCCTTCTTTTATTAAACCTTCTATCAACCCCAAAGCCAATGAACTGGTTCTTGAAGTTTCTAAACAAGTAATGGTCAAGGTTGAAAAATATATCCTGTCCTCCATTTCTCATTCTATCCATGCCACTTGTTCTCAATGGATCAAGACCCTCTATTATATTATTTCTGTTTCTTTTGAAGGTAGTCCAACCTCCATTTCTGAGCCAGATCATTTTTCTCCCAGTCTGGTTGTATCAGTGCTTATACATCATTGCAACCCCACTATCTCTATTCTATTCTATAGGGTCCTGTAGCAACTTAGCCTAAGACGACTTAATCACACTCCAAGTCCAAGTTGACAAGAAGAACTCAATAGAGTTCTTATTGGATTCTATATACTACTTATACAACTATCATAAATGGCTACTTACTGATTTGTAATTAGTTAATTTGATAATCAAAGTACTCAAAAAAGTAAAGTTAGACAAGTAGCAAAAGATATTGTTAAGTCTGAGGTTTATTCTTAGACATAAAGTTCTTAAATATATAATTATGGTAGTTTATACACAAGAACAGCCTACTTGTTAGTGTAAAGTCATAAAGGCTTAGAGCTCAACTGAGATAGTTGTTTAGGAAGAACTCAATAGAGTTTCTTGTTGTATTTTCCTAGATACTTATATAAGTATTAGGTAGTCTGTATACCTATCTCCTACAATCACATGACCCTTACTAAGAACTATTTATATCTTACATAATCCTTCCTACATTATTTATATCTTTTCCTACATTATATTCTTGGATGTTTCCCATCAAGTTGATGAACATACAAGAAATATTTTCCTTTCTAAAAATTGTCTTATAATATAGCCCTCCCTTCAAGTTTTCTTATTCCAAGAAATTTTTCCATTGTCTCCAGTTCTCCTTTTATCTCTTTTCCCTCTGTCTTTTGTATTCTTTATTTGACTACCCCTATAGTACTTTTGCTATAAACCTCTCTAGGAGTTCTCAAGAGAACTTCTTTTTGTTGTCTTTTTCTTCTTATTACCTTATTTTTTCAGCTTCTTTCTTATACTCTCTTTTAAACTTCTCAACCAGCTCCTTTGCATTTTTTAGGTTTTCTCTACTTTCCCAAGTGTCTCCCTCTACTGTGTACTCTTTCTATTATACTAGGAATTTTTTCTTTCTTTTGACTATTTTTTTGTTTAGTATTTTTTCTATCTCAAATTCCTTTTCTCCTTTGATAATAACTGGTTTTGGTAGAGTTTTTCTTTGTCCTTCTACCTGGAACCTGTACAATTGCACTTAACTTATGTTAACTATAGGGTATATTTTAATAGAACTAGGTAATTCTAATTTTATAATATTAGTTGAGATAATTTCTTTGACCTTGTAAGACCCTACAAATTATTCTGTTAACTTCTCTAACCTCCTTTTTATCATCTGCTATTTGAGATTCTTTGTACTTAATAGTACTAAATCCCCAATTTTATACTCTTCTCCTTCATTTTGCTTCCTATCTACATACTTCTTCATCTTCTCCTGTGCTTTCTTTAATACTGCTTTTGTCTCTTCCTGGATTTTCCTCATTCTTTCTATAAACTTCTCTACTATCTTAAACTTTCCCTTTTTTTTTCTCTTAAATCCTATTTATAGATCTTGACTGTAATTTGCCTTAAAGGGGAATACTTTTGTAGCTGAGTAGATTTTGTTATCATATACAAGTTCAGTAGTCTCCAGCCAATCTGACCACTGTTCCTGTTTGTGATCAGTAAAGACTCTCAGGTATTGTTCTAGTTTCTGATTGATCCTCTCTGTTTGCCTATCTATTTGGGAATAATAGGCTATTGACAGCTTTATCTGGATCTCCAGCAACTTGTTCAGTTCCTTCATTATTTCTGCTGCAAACTGCATTCCTCTATCCAATATAATACTTTCTGAAAGGTCATGTAATTTCCAAACATAATCTCTAAATAACTAAGCAAGCCCTTTTGCCAATGTTTTTTCCATAGTTGCTATAAAATGTACTATTTTACTAAAGCAGTCACATACTATGAGAATTGTGTCATAACCTTGAACCAGGGGTAGTTTGGTGATGAAGTCAGCTAAAATATAACTCTATGGTTTCTTTAGGATCACATTTGGCATAAGTTTCTCTACTGGGGCCTTACCTTTGTTTTTATATTGCTGATAGATATTACATCCATCCATATATCTCTCTACTTTCTTTGTAACTCCTAGTCACCAGTAATTCCTTATGACTAACTCTATTGTTTTTTATCTCTCCCTATATTCTTCTATTGGTGTATTATAGTGTAGACATACTACCTCTCTTTTCAGATCCCCTTCTAGAACATATATTTATTTTTCTTTTATAACTACTCTTTCTTTTATTAGCCACTTCTCGTCTTGGAGGCTTTTTATTTCTACTCTCTTTAGTTCTTCTACTACTTTTACTACTTTTTTGTTCCCTTTCTATATTTTTTTAATTCTCTCTCTTAGATTTCTATCTTTTACTAGTATTTCTACTTCTCTTACCTACTCTAGCTTGATCAACATTCTGTCTTTGTTATCCTTCTCTACCTCTTTCTGCCAATCTACTCTTTGACTCAGTCCATTGGCTTTACCTATGCTTTTTCCAGAAATATATTTCAAAGTAAAGTTGAAGTATGACAAGTATAAAGCCTACCAGACTTGTCTTTGGTTTAACTTTTGACTCATTATGAAATACTGGAGGTTTTTATGGTCTATCCAGATCTTGAACTCCATTTTTGCTCTCTCTAGGTAATGTCTCCATGCTTTTAGGCATCAAATTACTGCCAACATTTCTTTGTTATAAATCTCATAGTTTTATTCTGTTGTATTCAGTACCTTAGAGATAAAAGCTACTGGCCTCTATTTTCTGTCCCTACACTTTGTTGACAACACTCCTTCTATTGCATAGTCCAATACATCTACTTCCACTTGTATTTCTTTGTCTAAGTCTGGTATTGCCAAGACTAGCTCTGTCGTAAAGGCCTTTTTCAGCTTTCCAAACATCTCCTCCTGTACTTTTTCCTATCTTTACTTCTTCTTCTTTCTGACTAACACATATAGTGGTACTATAAGTTTTGCAAAGTCCTTAATGAATTGCCTATAGTAGTTGGTGAGTTCCAGAAACTTTTGTACCTCCTTTACATTTCTTGGTGTTAGCTAGCTTAGGACTTCTTTTACCTTTTCCCTCTGTATTTCTACCCCCTTTGGTCCTATTACTACTTGTAGGAACTTTATCTCCTTCACCTTTTACCTATACTTTTCTGGCTTTACAAAAAGATTATTTTCTTCAAGTTATTTTAATATCTCTTCTATTATTTTGTCATACCCCTTCTCTATTTCTGTTACCACAATGATATTGTCTATAAAGGTAGCTGTATTCCCTTGATTTATCATATCATGGAACAAATTGTTTATCATTGTCTAGAAGGTAGTAGGGGAGTTTATAAGCCCAAAATATATTATGGTTGGCTCATAAACTCTAATGTGTATTGTGAATGCTGTTTTCTACTTGTTCTCTTCTTTGATTCTAGCATTGTTATATCCCTACCTCAAGTTCAGCTTCATAAAAACCCTTTTATTGCTTACCCCATCCAAGATATTGGTGATCAATAGTAATGGATATCTGTTTTTGACAGTCCACTGGTTCACATACCTATAATCCTGTACTATTTGTTGTTTACTATTCTTTTTAGCTAAAAAATGTACTGGCAATATTTGTAGCAATTTTGATAGTCAAATATATTCTTTTTACAGTTAATCTTCTACAAATGCTTATATTTTCTTTTGCTCTTCCCTCAACAATGAGTATACCTTCTCTTTTTTAGGCATAAAGTCTTCTTTTAACTCAATTGCATAATCCTAGGCCTTTTGCACTAGCATTTTTCCCAACTCCACTTTTCTGAATACTCTTTTCCATTTCCAAAATCTCTTTAGCACCCACTTCTCTACTTCTTTCTCTACTTCTGTTTTCCTAACTTCTTTTTCCTTTTCTTTTTATTTCTTTTTTCTATATATGGGTGGACAATTTGTTATCTTTACTTCTCTTTTTTCCCAATCTATCTCTGGGTTATACGCAGCTAACCATGGTATACCTAATATCACCTCTGTTTTCCCTAGATTATATACATCTATTCTTACTCTTTTTATATGCCCTTTGAAGAACATATTGCACTCAACCTGGTGTATAATTGTTCCTCCCACATTTACTGTTTTATTTATATTTCTTATCAATGGTAGAGTTTTTAGTCTTTCTAAGTTAAACTTTTTTTTTTTTTACAAATTAGGTGTTCATAAACAACTCAGTTGCACCACTATCAAGTAGTACTTTAACTGCTACTCTCTTATGGTTTTCCAACTTCTCTAGTCCTACCTTTATCTATACTTCTCTTAGCGGCCGTAGTATATACTACACATCTCTTACTCCCTCAGTGTTGCTTTGACAAGAAACTTTATTTCCCAGTTTCTCTGGACACAATACACTGTATATATTTGAGAAGGCCAGCTAGAAGCTCACTGTCCTCCATTGTCTTTTGTTGACTCTTATGGTATCTCTACTACTTTTCTCTCTCTTTCTTTTCTTTGCCAATAATTCTTTGCCAACAATTCTTGGCCATATAGCTCTACTTTTTATATATAAAGCATGTTCTATCTTCTTTTCTTCCTTTTTTCACCTCTATTGCATTGGAGTCCCTTGCTAACTCCAGCTATCCCCTTTTATTCTAATATCCTCCTCTATACTAGTCCCCTGGCCTCTATGTGATCTGTTCCCCTTTTTCTCCATATGATCCTCCCCTAAACCCTTCTCTAGACTGTGCATTTCCCTGTAAATGTACTACATTCCTTTCTAACATTTTTTTCTCTACTCTACTCTGTCTTTAATTCCTATCTAATCTTACTGTCCTCTCCTGCTATTCTTCTATTATACTAGAAGGGCTTTCTGCTTTTGCTAACTTCCTTCTAAGTACTCTGCTCAATCCTCTTTTGAACTCTTCAATAAGAGGACATCTCTTATAGCTGCTTCTTTGTGTTATCTTTTTGAATTCCTGGACATATTTGTTGCAGGTCCTCTCTTCTTGCTTAATTGTCCTCAGCTATTCTATCTTTCATTCTTTTTTTGCTGTCTCTCCAAATTCATTTCTCATTTTACTAAACAATTCTTTTACTGTCTCTGCTTTTGATTCCTTTTTTAATAGTTCATCCAACAGGTTGTTCTTCCATACCTCTACTACCCCCTTTTGGTATATAGAACAGTATCTAGGCTATCTTCATTACTTTTGATTCTCCTGTCATTTTTATACTTAAATATAAGCAAGCCACATCAATAAATGTGTTTACTTCTTCTATCCTTCTACTAAATAATGAAAGCTTTACTACCTCTACTCTCACTCCTCTATTTTGTTATAATAGAGTAACCATATGCTGCTGCAGGCTGGCAATAAGGGTAAGAAGTTGTTCCTTTCTAGTAGATAGAGCCTACAATACAAGGGCAATAAATTGCTCTATAGGTTGCTATTGTTGTTGGTGGGATATATGTGGTAGTAATAGTGATAGTGATAATAATAATTCCTCATAAGAGGGTAAGTGGTCTTCTTTATTTAAACTTATAGCTAGCTACTGACTAAGAAGAGTAAAATAATACTATCCCTAAGAAGGGAATTCCTAAGCTAGACAGGCCTTTAGAAGGTTGCCATCATTCCTCTGCATAAACTGATTATAATGGACCAGTAGCACAAAGCTGATAGCAAAAGACTAAGTACAAGCCCACTTAATATGGAAATCAGATCTCAGACAGGGACATGAGTTTTGTTTAGACTATCTACCTACTATCTCTAACTGATAGTGAAGTCCCTTTTATAGCTAGGGTCCGCTTTCCAAAAAGCTTTCGAGTACTGTGCTTGTTAGCAAAAATGATGAGAGAGTAAGTAAGAATAGAGATATTGAGGCTACAAGATACAGAGTTAACAATGGGAATTGAATTCTTATACTAGCATGAAGTTATAAGGACTTAGAGCTCAACCAAGGTGGTTATTCAGAAAGAACTCAATAGAGAACTCAATAGAGTTTCTTATTGGATTCTCCTAGGTACTTATACAAATATATTATGAAAGTCCCAAGCAGGAAAAAGTCTCCTGTGCATTTGAACACTTAGTCCAAAACCTCAAAGCATATAATGGGGTTAAGATATAAATAGCAGGGGAACTTAAAAAGCCAAGTCACATGATAAGGTCACAAGATTGTAGAACATTCTGGAAGAACATGTGATTGTGGACTAATAGCAGTACAGCCACTGTAAAAAGTAGTATAAGTAGTAGTCCAATCCAATAAAGAACTCTATTGAGTTCTTCTTGAACATCCACCTAGGATGATCACTAAGGATACTTACTGTCTCTCAATAACAAAATATTAGGTAGTCTATATACCTATCTCCTGTGATCACATAACCCTTACTAAAAACTATTTATATCTTATATAATCCTTCCCACATTGTATTCTTGGATGTTTCCCATCAAGTTGATGAATATATAAGAAATATTTTTCTTCCTGGAAGTTATTTCATAATATATTAGCAGTTCTAGATTTAGACAAAGAATTCAGAATGGAAGCAGATGCTTCAAATTATACTACTAGAGAAGTTTTATTAATGAAATACTTTGATAAACTGTAGAGACCAGTGTTATATTACCAGTAAATTTTTGGTAGAAATATAATATGGGATACAATTTATATTTCTGAATTCAATAGTTGGATCCATTCTAGAATTCTTCTACAAGCTCCAGATGTAATCTAGAACCAAGAATGGACACCTCTACCAAACAGTCACTAAGCTGTCACTTGCTTAATAGCATATACCTTAGGAGGCAAGACTAATGAACTAGCATTAGGTTTTTTAGAGACAAACTATTAATGTTCACACTCTAGAACTCAGAAACTCTAGAATACCTTTGGAATACTATAGACTTTCAATCTAAAACAGACTTAAATAAATATAATACCAAAGTGACAGATCAAAAGTCTATCAATGACTTGTGATCTCATTATTACTGGACTCAATCAAAAAGTAGATATAGTATACAATAACATTATGAGCTAGTATACTTGTATGTGTTAAAGCTAGTTTCTAGATTATATTTGGGTAGAAAGTAGCCAGTTGAAAGTTCAGGAGACATTAATAAAAAGTAGTAGTATGGAGGTAGAACAGGAGTACATAGTAGTGACAGAATAGCATAATAGGATAGAAAACAATATTAGACATATCTATATAGTGCAGTTGTAAAGAAAAAAAGTGAAGAAGGCTAGAAGAAAAAGTATTTTCCTTTTCTATTCATTTTTTTTATTGAATCTCATCAATTTGTAATTTTAATATAATACTCAGGGAGCTGGTGAGAGAGAGCATACAATCTTAATACCTACTACTATTTCAAGGGCTCTAGAGTTGTCTTCTAGTACTTGTTTGAGTTCTAAGTAAAGTAGTTAGGTGGTTGAGATAATTTCTTTCTATACCTCTACTCTTTTTGGAAACAAGACATAGTAATAACTTGGATAACCTTCTATAAAATAGCAGACTTAAAAGGCTTGGCTAGCCATCTACTCAGATTGTATTACACTCATAAGGTTTGGTATTGGAGGTGTAGATAAGGGCTTGGTTAAGTGTAGTTAGGCCTAGAAGTAGTTTACTGACTATTTTGATAGTGAGCTTGTTATAGTACATAAAGATTAGTATCTTAGGAATATTATGCAATAATAGAGATAAATAAGGATATAAGGACAAAATAACAGGTGAAAAAGATAGAATCTCCAAACTATTTCACAGTTGTGTATAGACAAGTAGATACAAGAGAAATAAATCAAAAGAAAGAGAGTTTACAAAGAATAATAAATAGTCAAAAGCAAAGTAGAAACTAAAGAAATATAGTATTTTTGGTATCCTCTTGAGTAAGCTCTAGTTGATTGTGGATCTTGAAGATACATATTTGTTTTGTACTGTAATACTATCCTTCTCTATAAGAGAATAGTACAATCTCCAACTACTCTAGTATTAGTAAAAAGAGTAAACTTTAAGTTAAAACAATGAATAACCCAGAAGTTCCAATCAATGTTAGAATAAGGTATTCTACCATATATCCACTAGTATATATATCTACACTAGCTAGTCTGTATATATTGCCAAAGAAACACATGACTTATATATTAATAACTATATTATCTTATAAGGCTACTTAGTACTAATAGAACAATAAGAACAAGAAAAAAAGGTTTATATAAAAAGTAGCTGTATAGATCATAGAGCAAGCTAGATACTACTCACCTATACCAATGTATTACTAAGCTCTTCTAGTGTGACTAAGACTTACCCCCTTATATTCTTGAACTAGTCTAACAGCCTAGCTTACTATCAATATAGCAATACTGTCTAGAACTCTTATATCCTTATATAGGCTTTACTTTAACTGACTGTACACCCCAGGAGCCTTATTCTAATCTCTAAGAATTCTTCTGGAAGTGAGTTGTAATGTATGTAAAAGTATAATATTAACTAAGGATTTTCCTAGAGTCTATTCTACTCCAGTTACTCTTATAGTTTTTATTTGATTACTGTACACTACTTATATACATTTTGTATTCACTTCTATTTATAAAGTTCTGTGTATCTCTTTTGAGTTATTCCCTCTCATACATCCACTGATTATTTAATTAAACAAAAAAGAAAAGAAAAGAAATATAAATAATAACTTAGTTATTTTAACCATATCATGATACTATTTCTCTCTTAAGATTCCTCATTATGAGGATTTTTACAGCTTAAAATAGAGGTTACAAATGTTCTTTATATCATTATTATCTTCTTTTGTCTATTTTCTAAGTTTTAAATCTTTTTGTCTGATTTCTTCTTTTTTCTCTTTTATCATTTTTATTGTTCTTCATCCTCTTGCTTTTTGTTAGTGTAGAGTCATGAAGACTTAAAGCTCAACCAGAGTGGTTGTTCAGAAAGAACTTAATAAAGTTCCTTGTTGGATTCCACTAGGTACTTATACAAATATTAGATGGTCTATGTACCTATCTCCTGCAATTATATAACCTTTACTAAAAACTATCTATATCTTATATAATCCTTTCTATGCTATTTATATCTTTTCTACATTGTATTCTTGGATATTTTCTATCAAGTTGATGAATACATGAGAAATAGTTTTTTGTTTAGAAGTTGTCTCATAATACTTTTTTTTCTTTCTATTATTTCTAATTTCTTTCTAATCTTGTCCATTATACCTTTTATCTGACCAACCAAATAGCTTTTTTGCTATAAATTGCCTTGGTAGTTTTTTTTTTCTAAATATTCTCTCTTTCCTTTTCTGTCTTCTGATATCTTCTATATTTTGCTGGTATTTTTTTTCAAACTCTTTAACTACTTCTTTTGCATTCTCTAGGTTCTCAATTCCTTCTCAAATATCTAATTCTGCTATGAACCTCTTTTATTGTATTAGATATTTGTTCTTTCCTCTAACTTGCTACTTATTTAGTATTCTTTTTACTTTCTATTTTTCTTCTTCTTCTATTATCACTGGAACCAGTTGTTCCTTTTTTTGTCCCTTTACTTATTTTACATATCTATGTATCCTACTGACACTACCTACTGGATATATCTTGATTGTACTAGATAGCTGTAAGGGAATAGCCATCACTCTAGAACAGGGCTTAGCTAAGTACTAGGTTTGCACTTATCTAGCTTATCTTATCTTATGATGCCCATCTATCTATTTGATAAAGTCTACTAAAATGTACATTCAAGATCTTTTTAGAATTAAATTGGATATTAATTTGTCTGCTGGCTATTCTATACAGTTTTTATTTTTTTGATAGAAATTATATTCTTTTTGTTACAAACTTCATTCGGACCATAACTCCAGAAATACTTGACCAATTTCAACAATCTAAATAACTACTAAAAGCCCTTAAAAAAGACTTTTCAAACGGTACCAAAAACATCTCAAAGCAATCAGTATTCACTGAGTTATCAGTAGATCAGTTAGTGATCACCAAGTCACCAGATACTAAATTGCCGATATCTCGAAAACTACTTAATGTAATTGTTTGCTTTAATAACCATTGTGAAGCTCTCTTCAATGCTCTTCTTTTGGCTATAAATAGATCCCAAGGCAATAAGATCCCATGGAGATACAAGGTCCTCAATGTTTGTACATGACACTGATCTTTATCTATAGATTATTATCTGTCCTTGAATAGAACAAAGGACTGCTCTAAGATGGTTAGGTTATCTCTATTTCAAGAACAATAGCACTCCTATATGTAGAACAATAGGTAGTGATCATGTAGTAGGCTGTTCTGGTACACAAACCACCACAATCATGTATTTAAGAACTGTATATCTGAGGATAAACCTCAGACTTAACAATATCTTTTGCTGCTTGTTTAACTTCACTTTTTTGAACACTTTGATTATCAAATCAAGCAATTACAAATCAGTAAGTGGCCATTTGTAATAGTACTGTCACAGTTGTACTATAGACCAGTAGTTATATACTGTATAGTTTACTACCATACCAAAAGGGCGACATTAGCAAGGCTACTTGCTAATGAGGGTCTAGCTATTTATGTAGTTCTTTGAACAGGTATTTTGTTATATCTCCATGTTACTATTTAGTAATCACTTTTTTGTGACACTTTTATATATTGCTTTACCTTCTTGGTTACTCTTGGCTACCAAAAGTTTCTGGTAGCTAGTTCTACTATCTTCTACTGTTCTCTATATTCTTTTACTGGTGTATTATGATGTAATCTAATTATCTCTACTCTCAATATATCATCTTTGGACATAGATACCTTTTCTTCTTTATATATAATACTATCTACTTCTCTTTATTCTTTATCTCACAACATCTTTACTCCAGCTTGTTTTATTTCTTCTATTGCTCTGATTACTTTGTTATCTTTTACTTTTAACTATCTTACTTTTTTTAGTAAGTCTATTCCTTCTACTATTACTTTTACCTTCTCTGTTTTTTTTACTTTCAACTACTCTGTAAGGGAATGCTTTAATTTTTGTAATTTCTCTTTGTATCACTTAGAGATTTAGAAATAAAAGTGACTGGTCTCTACAACTCATCAGAGTACTTTATTGATAGTACTCCTCTAGTAGTATAGTTTGAAGCATCTATTTCTACTCTAAATTCTTTGTCTAAATCTGGAGCTGCCAATACTGGTCTAGTTATAAAAATTTCTTTAAGCTTGTTAAATACTTTCTGCTGCTCCTTTCTCTACTACTATTTTACATCTTTTTTTGTCAACACATTCATTAGTCTTGTTACTCAAGCAAAGTCTTTGATAAACCTTCTATAGTAGTTGGCAAGACCTAAAAACTTTCTGATATCTTTTACATTCTTTGGCTCTGGCCAACTTAGTACTTTATCTACCTTTTCTTTCTTTATTTCAATTCTATTGGATCTTATGATCACTTTCAGAAATCTAATTTTTTGTATCTTCCACACACATTTTCTGACTTAATATACAAGTCATTTTTCTCTAGTCTCTTCAGTATTTCTTCACAATCTTATTATATCTTTTCTCTATCTCTGCTCCTACTAGTATATTATCTATAAAAGCCACTACTATCCCTTTGTTAATTATATCTTTTAGGATTTCATTTATTATTACCTAGAATGTAGCTGGCAAATTTGTTATTCCAAAGAATATAACTGTTAGCTCAAAGAACCCTATATAGATTGTGAATACTTTCTTCTATTTATTCCTTTCCTTAATTTTTACATTGTTGAACCTCCACTAAAGATCTATTTTAGTAAATACTTGTTTGCTCTTTATATTGTCTATTAAGTCTATAATTAGCAGAAGTAGATAGTTATTCTTCACTATCTAGTTATTTAGGTTACAGTAGTCTATTACTATTTTCTTTTCTTTATTTTTTTTGCTTACAAAAGAAACTGGTAATATCTGAAGAGTGTTGTATGACTCAAGTCAAGTTGACTTAGTAGCTAAGTCTTTGAGGGTTACAAAAAGAACTCGATGGAGTTTTTACTCAATTGTACTAGCTACTTATATAAGTATGCTATTTGCTCCTATTTACATTAATAGTATTCTATAACTAGCTAAGAGACTGCTAGTTCAATTCTCTTGTCTGTTATTCTATAAATACATATCTTTGGTCATAGTCAAGATAACTTATAACAAGAGAACTTTAATGGTCTAATATACCTCTTTCTTAGCTGATTTTCTATAAAATTCTAAACTTCTTCTCTTTTATTTTTAGATAAAGGGTAGATCCTTTCTTTCCTAGGTTTAAATGTCTCCTTAAGATCTATGGTATGATCCTAGATTTTTCTTGGTATTCTCTCTAACTCTATTTTTCCAAATACTTTTCTCTACTTTAAAAATTTCTACAGTACTATTTCTTTGATCTTTCTATGGTCTACTTCAACTGCTTTTTTTCTTCTCCAATCCTTTTTATTATTTACTGTTTATCTCATAATCTTTTTTTCTTCTAGGGTTGTTACTCTTTTCTCTCTTTTTGCTTTTTTTTTCTTTCAACTTCATATTCCTTCTATACAATAGTAGACATCTTGTTATTTTTACTTCTCCTATCTCCTAGTTTATCTCTAGATTATGCACTTGTAACTACAGTATCTCTAGTATTATATCTGTTCTTTCCAGATCACATATATCTATTCTTATTCTTTCTATATGACTCTTATAGTACACATTCATTTCTACTTAATAAATAATAGCTTCTGTACTATTATTTATTCCATTCTAATATTCAACCACACTTTTCTTAGTATTTTAAATATCCTTCTTACTTCTCTTTGCTCACTTACTCTTTCTTACTATATCTTTCAAAGCCTTTGTCCATGTACTATTCTGCTACACTTTTCTTTGTTCAGGGTACACTGCTGTTATACCGCTAGCAAAATTTCTGTGGAAATATAACATAGGATACATTTTATATTCCTAGATTTACCATCTAAATTCACTCTAAAAATTTTCTACAAGCTCCAGACATAATCCAAGTATAGGTATTTCTACTAAGTAGTTATCAAACTATTACATGTTAGAACAGTATATACCTTGGGAGGCAAGAATAATAAGCTAGTATCTGGTTTTTCAGAGACAGACTATTCCTAATAATATCTTAGAACTCAGATACCTCATTTTATCTTTAGAATGTAGTATAATTTCAATTTAGAGTAGACTTAGACTAATATAATGCCAAGATGACAAATCAAAAGTTTACCAACAACTTGTGATCCCATCATTGTTGGACTCAATCAAAAAGCAGACATTATACAAGACAATGATAGTATTGAGAGCTTTTGTATATAATAGAAGTAGTTTTTAGACTGTATTTGGGATAAAAGGTAGTTGATTAGCTGGATAGGAGAAGTAAGTGGAAAAAGAAGCATAGGAGTGGAGTAGAATCATATAATTATATCCAATAGCCATGAAGAGATAAGAGGCAAAATCTATTATGGCCATATAGTAATATCAGTAGAAAAAAAGTAAGAGAGGCTGAAAGAAGAAGGTGTTTTTCTTTTTATTTATTTTCCAATTGAATCTCAAACATTTGTAACTTTAATATATATCTTAGAGTGGAGAGTAGTAGAGGAGTACCTTCTTGGCCCTTGCTTTCATCTCAGAAGCTCTAGAGGTCATTGAATACATTTTTTTAAGTGTATAAGAGATAATCTTAATGAAAGATTGAATTGGTAGTATTGTTGTTTTGTATCCTACTTGGTCTGGAGAACAAGTAGTAAGGATAACTTGGACAACCTTTGGTAGAGTAGTAGGCTGGGAAAGTCTAGCTAGCCATTCACTTAGACTGTATCATATCTATAAGATTTAGTGTTAAAGATATAAATAAGGGCTTGATTAAGATTAGTAAGGCCCATAAATAGTATACTAACTACACTTGCTAGTAAGCTTGTTATGGTATATAAAAGTTAGTATCTTAGAGGCATTATGCTAGGCACAATCCAGATTGATCTTACAATTATTTCAATTATTTTTACATTGTAGATAAGCTGCACTTTTTTTTTTTAATTTCTTTTTGATACTCCCACTACCTATTCATCCCCATGAACCCTTTAGTATACAATTAAGAACTGTCATTGTCTTTTTTCTACTTGCTTGTTGTAGTAAAAACCTTTTTTGCCTCTTTTACCACTACCTTCCAGTTTTACTGTAGTCATTTTCTCCCTGTCCAATATTCTAGGTACTAGATATTTTTTTTTTCTCTTCTGATATTTTCTTCCCTACTATTGTATTTTTTCTTCCATACTTTGTACATTTAACTTTACTTTCTGTTTTATTATTCCTTCATTTTTATGCCTTTAGATAACTCTTATACTATACATTTCTCAGTTTCTCTCTAGAGATAAAATTCTGTTTTTGGTTTTCTTCTATTTTGGTACCTTTATAGTCATACCCTCCATACTCTACAAATGTTACTACTTCTTATCTCATTTTTGAACTCCTCCCTTCTAGTGCTGTATTTCTTGGGAGCATCCCTGCATACTGCTATATTTCTATACCTTTTTCCATAAGGAATATACTGGCCTCTTCTCTTACTATGCTTTTTGTAGATTAACTATATATACCACCTCCTCATTTCATTTCATTTTATTCTTTACCTTTATATTTGAATACTCTTACTTATAGTATTTTATTTCCTAACACCTAAAGCATTGTACTTTCTTATCTTCTATTTCTTATCTCCTTATACTTACTTCTTCTCTTATTCTACATTGCATTACTTGTCAGCAACTGACTCAAGAACCTTAAGTTAGGGGTTAACTCAAGATAACACTTCAGGGTTAGAAGAGAACTTGATGGAGTTTTTGCTTAATTGCAGTCTACTAAATATACAAGTATAGTTTTTGTTTTTGTTTAAACTACAAGTTATCCATCAGCTACTGGTTCAACTCTAGTCTATGTCTATTCTATTTATAGCTTATTGTCATAGTCAAGGTGATTTATGATATTACTCTACTTGCTATTACCTTGAATTTATTCTGGAGAGTCAGTTTCCCCTTTATTTCTTCTTTTCTATTCTTGTGGTTATAGGTTAGATATCCAAATATTTTATACTTCCAATACACTCTTCCTTTTCTTTTCTCTATCTCTGTTCTTAGTTTGGTGAGAGTACATGATTGGTTGAACATCTCACTTATGAGAAAGTTATATTGCTCTAGAAACATAATACTATATCTCTAGAAAAGTCAAATAAGAAATAATCTTACTAATGTTATATTTACTGGAGCACAAGATCTTTATCCAACTAGATATCTACTGCTTTACTTACTACTACCCTAGTAATATAGTTATACTATCACTCTAAGGAGAGTGTTACAGTTGTACTATGAACTAGTAGTCATATACTGTATGGTTTATATTACAAAAAAGTAACTACTAAATAGTGATATAGAGATATAATAAAATACCTGTTCAAAGAACTATATAAATAGCTAGACCCTCATTAACAAGTAGCCTTGCTAATGTTGCCCTTTTGGTATAGTGGTAAACTATACAGTATATAACTACTTGTTATAACTTGGCAAAATGGCTTAAGTCATTATTTACTTTTCTTTTCCTTTCTAGACTTACTACACAAGGATAGAGCATGAGAAAGTATCATATAACTAAATGTCATAGAGTTATAGGGTTATGAGTCACAGTCAGGTGACATCACATGACTAAGTCACATAGGAACTGTGGGAAGATAGTGTACAGACCATGTAGTAGTTGTATAAGTAGTATAGGAAATTTAATGGGAACTCCATCGAGTTCTCCTTGTCAACTCAGACTAGGAGTAGACCTAAGTCATCACAGTCTAAGGCCTTACAGATGAAGAGAATCCAGGAGAAAGCAAAAGCAGCACTAGGGAAAGCACAGGAAGAGATGAAGAAGTTTGTGAACAGAAGGAGAAGGGAGGAAGAGGAATACAGAGTAGAGGACTTAGTACTACTAAGTACAAAGGACTTGAAATGGCAAATGAAAGGGAGAAGATCAGAGAAATTGACAGAGCATTTCGTGGGCCCCTACAAAATCAAGGGAATTGTCTCTAGTAACGTGATAGAATTAGAACTACCTAAGTCTATTAAAATACACCCTGTAGTTAACGTAAGTAGAGTACGACTCTATAAACCGCAGGTAGAGGGACAGAAGAAGATACCACCAAAACCAGTCATTATTAAAGGAGAGGAGGAATTCAAGGTGGAAAAAATCTTAAACAAAAGGACAGTTAGGGGGAAGGAAAAGTTTCTAGTAAGATGGAAGGGATACATGGCAGAAGAAGATACTTGGGAAAATAGGGAAAACTTGGGGAATGCAAAGGAGTTGGTAGAAAAGTTCAAGAGAAAGTATGAAGAAGAAATTGAGGAACCAAGGCAACAGGAGCTGGAAGAAGAAGAGAGGGAATTTAGTCAGGAACTACCAAGGGATTTTATGGCAAAATTGATATATGGATGGGGAAAAAGGAGGTATGAAAGAGAAAGAGAAAAGAGATAGGACAAGAACTGGTGTCACAAACTTCATTCAGACCATAACTACAGGAATACTTGACCGATTTCGACGATCTAAATGGCCATCGAAAGCCCTTAAGAAGACCTTTCAAACAGTACCAAAAATGTCTCAAAGCAATAAGTATTCACCAAGTTATCAGCAGATCAGTCAGTGATCACCAAGT
>Ga0153939_1000297_pt1 | contig 17956 bp, 19 predicted proteins | sample TSNJ023MetaG_FD_104734 | JGI IMG/M metagenome (GOLD analysis project Ga0153939, IMG submission 104734) | Attine ant fungus gardens microbial communities from New Jersey, USA - TSNJ023 MetaG | ecosystem: Host-associated > Fungi > Mycelium > Unclassified | place: USA: New Jersey, Brendan T. Byrne... | reverse complement strand
TTTTCTTGGTCATTTTTTGTTTTCATCGACTTAATTGATACCAGAAAAACCGCCTGGACGCTACGCGTCCTCGGCGGGTTTTTTTGTTTCCTCCGCCTTTTTCTTGCCGTCGGCCCCTTTTTTTTGTGAACCATGATTCATAAATCGGAGTTTGTGAACAGTGCGGATTGTATTTCATATTCTTTGCTTGGGAAGATAAAGTCAAGTCACTTGGCTCACAACGGTTCACAATCGGCACCTGCGTGGCTACCACCTATAGCTGCAGCTTATGCCGGTTCGCACAATAAAAAAGTTTTTTCGAAGGACCCTTTTTTCTTGCGGCTCATTCATCACATAAATCATATACTCTTTTGCGCTGACAAATTCATGCGGGCTATCCATCTCACATCCTATTCTTTCTTCTATATCGTTGCCTGATGTATTGAACCGGAACCTTGCCCTCATCGTCCAATTCCATATCATCGGAAACAATCTGCGCGTCTCCCCAGAAGTCCTCCTGCGCAGGTCGAAAATGTCGTGATGGCCACACTTCTCCATCTCATGTGTATTCCGTTGCAAATACCACCTGGGTTATGCTGATCCGGTACAGAGTGTATCCGCCTATTGGCATTGCAGGTCCCTGGGGGTTCAGGTTATCCAATACAGTGTGTTCGGACGCCGCATCAAAATTCAGGCAAAAATAATCTCATCGATTGCAATCGTACCTTCCACGGGAGTGAAATTGACAGCTCCGGCCACCAGCTTGACGATACCATATCCGGTTTCTGTACATAAAAACACCTGAAACTCCGGTGTGTTGGCAGCTGACACATAAAGGGTTTTCTTCACCGCGTCGTACCATACCCCGCTATAAGCCTGCAGGTATGAGTAGGAGGCCAGTGCCCGCGCGTACCAGTGCCCGCATTCGTATTCATTGAACGGATTGCGTTTTACACCGTCGTAACGCGCGCGGCAAGTCCTGATGATATCCAGCGCCTCATCCATACAGCCAAACAGCATCAGATGCGACGCCACTTGGTGTTCAATACCCGTCCAGACTTCATCACTGTATACAAAAGGCAGCGACGGCCTGTCCCCGTTTGGCCAGGAACAAAGCAGCAGGCCGCCCTCATCCCCAAGGGCATAGCCGGGCCGCTGCGGGTTTGCATGGTCGGTCAAATCCCTTTTAAAGTTGTGACGGAACACCGACAGCAGGTGGCTTTTCACCTTCTCCGGATCCAGGATGTCCCCAAGCCCGCAGACCGCCGCCATCCAAGCCCCCAGAACCCCGTCGGAAATACAGCCGTTTCCATATTGGTATTTCGGGCCTTCCTGTTCCATCAGCAGGCGGCTGGGTTCCGGTTCCTCGCTGAGATCCATTTTGGCCTCAAGGGTGGTCCATTCGACCTTCTGTATAAAATATTCGCCGTTGTACAGATCGTTTTCAAGGTACCGCCTGCCTTTTTCATACAGCGCTTCGTACTGCGTCGGATCCGCACCCGCCACTTTGCCCATCCGAGTCATTGCCTTCAGCGCGCCGAGATAAAAGGAAGAACACATTCCGTCCGCACCCCAAAATTCGATATCGTACGTGTTGTGATGCGGCTCTTTTAACACGCCCTCCCCTTTTTTATCCCAGGTGCGGATACAATAATCCATGCTCTTTTTCATCAGGGGCCAGTATTCCTCTATCAGGCTGTTATTCCCGCTGACACGCCACTCCCTGTACATTTTCATAATGCCGCCCAGCTGCCCGTCAGAAGCGGCGTAAAAGCTATTGCCGGAGGGCCGGATCGGCAGAGCGGATCGAAATTCTTGATGGCCTTCGTCATTTTGATCCTCGTGAAACTCCGCATCCCGGAAGCTGCGCTCCAGGGATGGAAACAGGTGACAGAAGGCCTGCGCATAATTCCACACATGCGTACAGCTGCCGTGACAGCTGCCCACCTCGTCATTGCAGCCTTCCCACGCCCACAGCCTGCCGTCTGTCTGCCGCAGTACCGTAGGGGATTTCAGTATGGACAGATTCGCAGTCAGGGCCTCCAGGGCAGCTTCCGGGATCGTGGAAGAAAACAGCGCGTCACTGAACCGTCTTGTTTTGTCAAATAATACAGATTGATTTTCCCGGTAGTGTGTCATAACCTGCGCCGCGCTATGAAACCGTCCTGCATACCAGGGGCTGTAGGTTTCTTTCTCCACCGAATCACCGCCCGTTTCCTCTCCAAGACGTAAATCGCTTGTCGGCACATACCAGGCAAAATAAAGAGGAATTTCCCTGATCTCTCCGGGTTTCAGTGAAAACCGCACGGCAATCGAACCGCCCACACTTTTGCTGTCCGGCGCATGACCTCCTCTTACCGCGCCTTCACTTATCTGCTTCCACTGGATGGAGATGGCATCAAACCAGCCGTTGGAAAACCAGTCGGTGTCCAGAACCGCCTCAGGCGCATCCACTGCTATGCAGCATTCACCGAACAGGGATGGGTTGTCCGGTGTGGCAGGCTGGGTCAGGATAAGTGCGTTGTCCGCCTGTGTGATTAGCCCCGTTCCCTTCTCTTTCTTTGGCATCGGGAACCATCTATCCTCCTTTGGCTGCATGAAGTTGAAAGTGTTGAAATAATAAACCGCCTCCACGGGTTTGGCAGACGTATTCTCAAACCGGTACTGCAGCGTCGCTGCCGGAAGGGATGATGCGTCGGGGTCCAGCGGGATAAACGGGCTGTAGCTCAGCAGAGAAGCCTTTACCGGCAGCTTTTCGTCCTCAAAATCCAACTGTGCAAAGGGGAACTGTGCTGCAAAGCTGTTACCGCGAAACCGTGGCAGTCCATACGTTTTCCCATAATTGTTGTTGATTGCAATGCCGGACAAGCTGCCTTTTGTTCCAAATACCTTGTATCTTGGCACAGGTCCTTCCAGCACCTTTGACCAGGTCGCCTCCTCCTGCCTGATGTGTATGGCCGAAAAAATATGGGGCTCATGATACAGATCCGGCGCGTTGCGCAGGGACATGCTGCCGATGGCACCGCAGCCCTGCAGACAGAACATGCCGGCTCCTATCCCTCCAAGCGGAAATGCCACCTGTTCCCGCCGATGTCCTGTATAAACCTCTGAATGTTCCATTTTCATATGCTTTCTCCTGTTTCATCGTTTTTAAGTGCGGTGCAGATTCGTTTCAGTTTTCAGTTCGGATAGGGCTTTTCCGCCGGACATGTCTTGGCAGCAGGGAGGGGCTAGTATTCCCCTGTAAAGCTGCTGAAATCGGGCACATAACCCGGCTCAGGCGGAAAGCGTCCCTGCCGCCGGCCCTCCTGCAGCATCCCGGCGGTCAGCGTTTTTGTATAGTCCTCGCCATCCGGTCCTATCAACCCCAAATCCCGTTTTGCCCGCGTGGATACGGCTTTCGTATCTACAATTTCCGCAAGGGCCGCCCTGAACTTTTGCAACAATTGCCGCGTCTCATCATCCTCTTTCAGCGCGAGGTCAAACAGCTCATCGGGATCTGTTTCAAGGTCAAACAGGGATGGACGGCAATTTTCATAATGCACATATTTGTACCGTGCATTCCGTAGCATATACCAGTCCTGCCGGAAGAAATTACCGTGATACTCGGAAAACACATCTGGCGCACCCGGTTGCATCCCTTTTGCTATGGGCAGCCAGCTGTGCCCCGGCCTGTCCGCTTCCGCTTCAAGGCCCGCCATGTCCAGTACGGTCGGATACATATCCACCAGGCTGACTGGTGTTTGGGCGCGTTTCCCTGCCGGTATGCCGGGCCCTTTCATGAGCAGCGGCACCCCGACAGAACCTTCATAGGCAGTCTGTTTATAAAAGAGGCCGTGCGTCCCGAGGGCTTCGCCATGATCGGTGGTGTAAATCACATATGTATCATCAGCAAGTCCCTGCGCATTCAACTCATTCAAAATGCGGCCGATATTGTCGTCCAGACAGGTGATCATTCCGTAATATGCAGCGATCACCCTGCGCAGCCTTTCTTCCGTCATGTCCCGAAACCCCATACAGTCTTGGAAATGCCGGACCTCGGGATGCAAATCAGGGTTTGGGAAACGCGCGTCCTTCGGCAGATCCACATCGGGGTAATACCGGTCAAAATACTCCTTTGGCACACAGTACGGCCAGTGGGGATACAGCAGCCCCACATACAGTGCCCACGGCTCGCTTTTCCCGTTCTTTTCCCGCAGATAATTCACGGCCCAATCCGTGATATGCCGGTCATGATCATAAAAACCAAGAGCGTCGTTATGTCCGTCGGCGCCGTCCGTCACCCGGTCCTGCCTTACGCCGGCGTGAAGAATATGTTCCAGTTTATCTTTTCGGACAAAATTACTGAGTCGGTCTTCAAAAGGGGTATTACGCGGATAGGTATCCCACGCCTGCCGCCGTTCAATGATTTTATAGTCAGAAAACCCACCGCTTTGATAGGCCCCGCAGAAGTCCATTTTCCCAAGCATTGTGGCGGGGATACCCGCGTTTTTCAGCCTCCTGGGCCAGGTCATCTCCTTCGCATCAAGCGGGATACCCATAAACCAGCTTCCAATCTGGTGCACGTACTTTCCGGTGATAAAGCTCATCCGGCTGGGGGTACACACCGGGCTGTTGCAGTACGCATTTTCAAACGCCGTACCCTCTGCCGCAAGGCGGTCCAGATTCGGGGTCTTCACCACGGGATGGCCCGCATAGCCGCTCATTTTTGCATGGTGCTGATCGCTGCAGATCACAAGAATATTCGGTTTTTTCATGCCCTCGTTCCTTTTCACTGAGATACATCCGGCGTGATTGTCCCGGCAGACTGAATTTGCCTGCGGTACTCCCCCGGGGACATGCCGGCGTTGTTTTTGAAATTGCGGATGAAATTTGAAACGTCATGATACCCGGATTGGGCTGTCACCTCCTTGATGGTCAGCTGTGTGTGCTCCAGCAGGTTTTTCGCATAACTCATTCGAAGCTTGTCAATCGTCTGGGACAGGTTTGTATTGGTGTTCTTCTTATAGAAGTGGGACAGGTTAGACTGGGAGATCTTATAATGCTGCGCGACGGATTTCACTGAGAAATTCGAGTCCTTGTAATAGTTATTCACGAGGAAATGAATGCCATCCACACTGATCTTCAGCGCCTCGGATTCACTTGAAATGCGTTCGCAGATCGTACGGCAATGGGCCCTCAGCGCCTCGGACATTTCTTCCACCGTGACGAACTCCAGCAGCTTTCCCATGCTGATTTCTGTATCCTTTATATCGCCGGTTTTCCCAAAGAAGGCCATTGTGGTAGACAGCACTGTGCTGACCACACTATAGCATATACATTTCGCCAGAGGCAGGGATATATCCTTGCTTTGAATAAAATCTGTAATCGAATAGATAAGGGACATGGTTTTCTCCACATCACCCTCAATCAGCGTAGTTTTCAGCAGTTCTATATTATCATATGGAATTTCCAACCCTGCCGCCTCGTAATTGATGATACTTTCGTAACAGACAATTCTGTCACTGCCCTTCAAGATGGCATATTCCGCTGCAGTAACGGCCTGTATATACGAAGCGCCCACATCCTGCAGCGCAGTACAGGCATTGCCCACGCCTGCACAGGTTCGCAGGCCATCGGTCTTGTGCAGGTGTTTCTGGATTGCTTTGAGCTTATCCATGAGGGTTTCCCGCATGGCGCTGCGAGCACAGCACAGGAAAATATTATCCCCCAGCCTGTCAAACTGTTCGGCACCGTACGCGCTTAGCTCCGGGGCCAGCAGTTCCTCAATTTCCGAGCGGATCGTAATCAGCTTCACATCATCGTTCCACCCGTAAAAATGAATATACACAATGGTAAATTCAATCTCGCCGTCCCCGATTGCTACGCCAAGCTCATTTCCCATGCTGTTAAAACTATCGATGCTTAGAAACTTTCCTTTTACAAGGTTCATCAACAGAAAGCTCTTCTGTGCCTCCCTTGCACCCCGTACCTTTTCAGCCAGGGCTGTTTTCTGCGCCGACAGTGACTGAATCACGCTGTAGGTAATATCGAGCTCGTTGCCTTTTCCTTCCCGAACCTCCCCGCTGTCCCGTGCATATCCCGCAAGGCGTTTCAAAGGCCGGTAAATGTAAGTGCTGAACAAGCCGGTCAGCAGACCGCCCATCAGAAAGACAATCAGGGTTATCAGCGTTGTGAAATTCCGGACTCTGTAAAACGGCGCCATGACCTCATCGGCGGAGACAGCAACCATACAGCTCCAGCCGGTTTCCTCGGAAAAAGCAGTGGAGATATAAAACCGTTCCTGTTTGCTTGTGACATAGAAGGAGCTGTTGATCTCACTGTGAAAAACTCCGATGTTCCCAAAGCCCTCCTCCGGGTCGAATCTGTCCGGCATCCGATTTTCAAAACTGATTTCATTGTATGCTTGATCCCTAAGCAGGATCAGACCCCCCGATTTGTCTATAAACGAATCTTCCGTATTGCGCAGCATGGCCGCATCCACAAAAAAAACCAGCGAGGCAAAGGTTCCCGACGCACGGGAGCCCACAGGATAAATGAATGTTACGGTGTCCTTCAGCCCGACCTGGGCAATACGCATGCTCCTATCCGGCACGACAATCGGCTGTTTTTGATTGATGTACTCAAGCAGTGAATGCTCCGAATACATCTGGAAAATGCGCTCCAGACTCTCCTTTGACGTGTAGGTGCCCTTTTGGGAAAAAACCTTGTCGCCGTTGTGATAAACTAACAGGATATCCAGCAAAAATTCATCAATTGAGTATTTTTTAATTTCCGCGCTGAGCTCCACTGCGCCGTATCCCGTCCTGCTTGAAGGCAGGCGGTATTCTTCTGCCAGCCCGGAGAGCTGCCAGAAATCCTTTTGGATGCTTTGCAGCTTGGCATCAACCGTCTGCAGGAGTTTTGCGGTCTGTTCTCTGTTGTTTTCCATGACTGTATTCTCAATAAATGAAAAGAGCGCACCGTAAATAAAGGTCAGCAGAAGCAGGACGGGTATCAGGAATACCAAAAGATAGGTGAGAGCATATTTTTTTCTCAAAGGTGAAGCATTCATCCTTTTTCTCGGCTTTCCTCTCATATTCTCCTCCTATGCAGACGCGGCGTCACTGTTGGTTACACGGCTCCCGCACAGCCGGATCGATTGCAGGTAAAGGCCTGCAACCCCGCCCGGAGACCAGAAGAGGATGCAGCGCCTTTCATACAATCAGTCTTCCATCCATGCGTCTGCTTTATCCGTTGTAGACATCCAGAGCATCCTGATAGATTTGCACCAGATCCTCCACTCCCATATTGTTCAGTGTCTTGATGTAGTCATCCCATCCTGCGTCTACATTTCCTTCCAGGATGAATTTAGCAGTCATTTTCGTCACATAAGTATTGATATCTGTCTTTAGTATATCAAGCTGCTTCGTCTGATCCTGGTCGAAAATAACCTTTGGATAGATTTCTTCGGGAAAGTATGGCTTATAGATTTCATACCGCTCATTTTTTGCGGTTGCCGTCGGGTTTGGATTTTCCAACACCTCAAAAATTTCACTCATCATGAATCGCGGTCCTTTAATGGGTGCTTCGTTGAAGCGTATTTCATCCTTTGTTTTCCCTTCGGGCGGATCGTTAAAGCCCCAAGTATCCTCTTCTGATCTAAAAAGACCGCCGTCAAAGGAGCCCTTGTCCCAGGCCAGCGACATCCACTCGTCATAAATCTCGTCAACCCAGCGAACCAAAATGTCCGGATGCTTCGCCTTGCTCGTTATAGCTGATCAGCTGGAAGGACTTCTTAAACCGCGTGTGCTCCACCTGGTTCACAAGAAGAGCCAAAACAATGGGGATAGGAAATGTGATCAGCAGGCTTTCCAGACTGAGCATAAACGTGTTCCGTATAATAATACCGAAATTATAGTTGCGGAACAGCCGTTCAAACTGCTCAAAGCCAACCCACGGGCTGCCCCATATCCCCTGGGCCGCATTGAAATCCTTGAACGCAATCTGGAGGCCGTAAAACGCACCATAATGAAAAATGATAAAGTATAACATAGTGGGAATGATCATGAGGTATAGCTGATACTCGCGCAGTATGGGTTTATGGCGTTTGATTTTGCTTTCAGTACTCATTTTCCTTGTCATTTTATCTCCCTTCCTCTGCCTGGAAAGCTTTAGCAATCGAATCATCAAGCGTTTTTGCACAACAGCTTTCGTCATTAACTACAATACCATCATACATAACAGTCACAATTTGGTCAATAAGCAGTATTTTAATACAGTGAGCAAAATTTGAATGTCGCCGAAAAACCCGGAATATCGCTGGCTTTTTCGGCGCCTGTCCGCAAAATTATCATGACAACTGTTTTCCGGCATAGTAAAAACAGTTCTTAGCGCGAAATAAGACAAACAACCTGAAATCTTTAAAAATCTGCGGATGCAAATAAAGAACAAAAGCAAGTATGCAAAAAATAATAAGAGCATGGAAAAGCGGTGGCGCGCAGCGAAACGCACAAGACCTTACTCACTTGCAGAGCCGCAACGGAAGGAACAGAGAAAACCATTAAAACGCAGGAAACAGCAATCATTGAAACGGTGTCGATCGTTGGCATTTTGCCTGAATGCATGAACGGCAGCCGGGAGGATTGTGTGGACATCAAGCGCAAACTTACCGAATTTGTTGCCGGAGCTTTAAAGATGAAGCTTTCCGATGAAAAGACGCTGATTACGCACAGTTCAAACCCTGCCCGGTTTTTGGGCTACGATGTGCGGGTACGACGGGATAATTCTGTGCGGCTCCGCAGTGACGGTCACACACAGCGGTTGATGAACAGCACCGTGGAACTGAAGATTCCGATTGACGACAAGCTCAACAAGTTTCTGTTTTCAAAGAGAATCATTCTGCAGACACGGGACGGTAAAATCAAGCCTAAAAAACGTGAGCCGCTGCTGCACCTGACAGATTTTGAAATCGTGAGCACATACAATGCAGAACTGCGCGGTATCGCAAACTACTACGGCATTGCCAGCAACTTTCGTGACCTGCACTACTTTGCGTATCTGATGGAATACAGTTGCTTGAAAACCCTTGCCAACAGGCATAAATGCCAAACAACCAAAATCCGGGAGATGTACAAGGATGGTCTGGGCGGCTGGGGTATCCCGTATGAAACAAAAACCGGTAAGAAACGCCTCTACTTTGCGGATTACCGGGAATGCCGCAACGTTAAAAGGGTGAATGACAGAATGGCCATCAAGGCCGTTATGCATTCCCACAGTACAACAGCATTTGAAAATCGTCTGAAAGCAAAAGTCTGCGAGTTGTGCGGCAGTGAAAACAGTCCGCACTACGAGCTTCATCATGTGAACAAAGTGAAGAATTTGAAGGGCAAAACGAAATGGGAGCAAATCATGATCGCCAAAAGGCGCAAAACGATGGTTCTCTGTCGTGATTGCCATGTGAAAATCCATAAATGAATTGTTTTGAACAAAGCTGTGATGGCGAGCCGTGTACACTGAGAGGTGTAAGCACGGTTCTGAGTGAGGTCTGTACAAACCTGCCGCAGTAATGCGGCAAGGCGGTACTTTCCTACTCTACAATTCAAGCGATAGCTGCCGCAGACGGAGCTGTTCCATCAACAGCAGCCTAATCGTTGGGTATGGTATCCCTGCCTACTAAAAAACAGCCACCGTAATGGTGGCTGTTACATATTATTTCCGCTTTGAAACTCTTTCATCAAAATGTTTAGAATATCTTGTTGTCTGGGGGTCAACCCCTCAGATGCGGTTGTTTTGTCTTTGAACTCAAGAGGAAGCCGCAGTATATCTGGCAAAACAAACAAAAATTAAATCAAAATGAAAAGAACAAGCAGAGGGCTTATTCCTCTGCTTGTTCTTTTGCCTTACATAATCCTTTTACCGTTGCTTCAACGACTGATAAATCCTTATCGTCCAGAGTATCCAAAAGAGAGTCTATTTATCTGCGTAGGGTACTCTTATTGGTCTTTTTGTTTGGGAAAATGTATTGGTCAACCGAAATATCAAACATAGTGACAAGCTGTGTAAATAGCTGAAAACTTGGGTGCTGCCCCTCATTCTCAACAGATTGTATATGTCTTGCAACATAGTCAAGCTATTCTGCAAGCTGCTCTCTTGTAATCCCGTTTGCTTCACGAGCTTTTTTGATAGCCTGTCCGATTGGCATAAAATCAAACTCTATACCGTTTGAAACTTCGTTTTTTCCATCGCTCATACGCTCACCTCCTATACGGATATAATACTTCAATTATATTGTATAGAAATGAGGCTTCTTGTTAAACGAGTTCCAATCTCTTATATCAGGAGATTATGTTTTTTATTATAGGCTATTTAATTTCACAAATTAGGCTAAAATAAAAAAATACGACCGTAGTTTAACTAAGAAATACGGTCGCATCTAATCTCCTATTTACTAATCGTTTGCTTATACTGCGTTCCCCACTCAGCCATAGAAGCAATGATTGGTCGCATGGTATCACCTAATTCACTCAGACTGTATTCAACCCGAACAGGAACTTCTGGATAGACCGTTCTAACGATAATTCCATTGCTCTCCATCTCACGCAGATTGTCAGTCAATACTCGTTGGCTAATTCCCTCAATATCCTTTTGCAGTTCATTAAAACGCCATGCTCTGTCTAAAAGTCTTTGCACAATAAAAATCTTCCACTTGTTTCCGATAAGCATCAATGTTGTTGCCACAGGGCAAGCTGGAAGTTCGGTTTTCGTTATCATGTATATCAAGCTCCTTTTCTGCTACATTCATTTTTGCACCAAGTGAGATTTTACTCACTACATAATAAAATAGTGCCTACTTGTTTGTTTGAGTGCTGCCATCTATAATAAGTATAGGCTACAAAGCCGAAAAAGTCAAGACCACATGAAAGGAGGATATTTCAATGGCTTTAGAAAATGTTGCTGCTTGGGCTGCTTCATCTGCTTGCGGTGCTTCTGACCCGAAGAAAGAGGAAACACCTGCTTCTGCTTGCGGTGCTGCTGACCCAAAAGAAGCTCCCGCATCTGCTTGTGGAGCTGCTGACCCAAAGGAAGAAACACCTGCTTCTGCCTGTGGAGCTGCCGACCCCAAAAAGTAAGCTACCACACAAAATGTTCCCGATTCTCCCCGAAATCGGGAGGTCGGGAACATAATGCTATTTACCATCGAAATGATGTTTACATAGGAACTATGAGTTAAGGAGAGCCTTTATGAAACCATACTTTGCCTTTCAATGGCATATTACAGACCATTGCGACCAACGGTGCGAACATTGCTATATCTTTTCGGGTAACGACAATGTTTGCCTAAAAGAAGCCTCCTATAAAGATATGGAGCGTATATTTGCAAGTTGCATTGATATGTGCAACCGTTTAGACCGTACTCCGTATTTCTATATTACAGGCGGTGACCCGATTTTACACCCAGACTTTTGGAGATTATGCGAATTGTTGAAGCATAATCAAATTAACTTTGGCATACTCGGAAATCCGTTTCACCTAAATGATGAAGTATGCAAACGCCTTGCTTCTTATGGCTGCAAGAAGTATCAGCTTTCATTGGACGGCATGAGAGAAACACATGATAATTTTCGTAAAGCAGGGTCTTTTGATACGACTGTTGAGAAAATAGATTGCATTAAAAAGGCAGGTATGTATTGTGCGATAATGTCTACGGTATCCTCTGCTAATATAGACGATTTTCCCGAACTGATTGATTTAGTTGTGGAGAAAGAGGTTGATGTATTTGCTTTCGGCAGATACTGCCCGACAAGCGAACAGAAAAGCGAAGAATATCATATTGAGCCGCTTACCTATAAAGCATTTTTAGAAAAGTGCTATGAAAAATATACGAAGCATAAAGACCGACATACCTATTTTCAGATGAAAGACCATCTGTGGACTTTATTTATGTATGAAAAGGGATTATTCAAAATCCCCGCAGAAGCCGAAAATGACATGATTTATGATGGTTGCCATTGTGCCATATCCCACATGACAATCCTGCCAAGTGGCGATGTATATGCTTGCCGCCGTATGGAGAGCAAGATAGGTAATGCTCTTGATACAGCGATGTATGACCTCTTTCTCGGCAGCAAAATGGAGTGTTATAGAGAGTTTGAAAAGTTTGAAAAATGCAGCAAGTGTGAGCTTTGCGGCTTTTGTCGGGGCTGTCCTGCGGTCACTTATGGCTACACGGGGAATATGTACGCTCCCGACCCTCAATGTTGGAAAGTGGTGGAGTGACATGGACGCAAAGATTTGTTTGGAAAAGTTGAAAATGGTAGGTGTGTTGGTGTTTGCCACCGTGGATAAGTATGGTTTGCCGCAAATCCGCAATATAAGTGCCATACATTACGAAGGGGAACGCTTATACTTCTTCACAGCAAAGGGTAAAGAGTTCTGCAAAGAATTGCTATCTGATGGGAATGTGCAGGTGTTGGGATATACAAAGTTCAAAGAAATGATACGGTTGAGCGGCAAAGCGAAAGCTGTATCGGCACAAGAAAACCTCAGATGGATTTCCGTAATCTTCGAGGAACAGCCTTATCTTGCAAATGTATATCCCAATGATACAAGAGATATAGGGCAGATTTTCTTAATAGAAGATGCCGCCATTGAGTATTTCAATCTGGGTGTAAATCCAATCTTCCGTGAACAATATACTATTGGAAATGGGAACGCCATAGAAAAGGGATATGAAATAACATCTTCCTGTGTCGAGTGTGGTAAATGTGCCGCAGGGTGTCCTCAAGGCTGTATCACAGCCGATAGTCCACATAGAATACAGGCAAAACATTGTCTGCATTGTGGAAGATGTGCTGAGATTTGTCCTTCTCATGCGATTATACGATTGGAGGGAAAGAGATGAACGAAGTAATTAAAAATATGATAGACCGATATTCCGTCCGAAAGTTCAAAGACGAACAAATCAAGGAAAGTGAACTTAATCAAATCATTAAAGCAGGGCTTTATGCTCCAAATGCAGGAAGCCGACAATCAGCGATTATCGCTGTCTGCCAAGATACAGAAATAAATCGTGCTTTGGGGAAACAAAACGCTTCTGCGTTCAAAGGGCGGGTATCTACAAATACTGCCTATATATCCAAAGAACAACCGAGCATCGCAGATGACCCGACAATAGGCGATGGCTTTTACGGAGCAGCTACGGTTATTACTCTGTTCGCCCCCAGAAACTTTCTTTACAGCGAAATGGATTGCTGCCTTGTAGCTGAAAACATGATGTTGGCGGCTTGCAGCTTAGGTATCGGCTCTTGCTTTATTGGGAGAACCGTAGAAACCTTTTCTTGTGATTTGGGGCAAGAGGTTTTAAGAAAATGGGACATCCCGTCTGATTGCAGAGCTTTTCTTCATGTGATTTTAGGCTATCCTGCTTCTTCTGATCCTGCTCATAGAAAGCCGAGAAAAGAAGGTCGTGTCAGACAGATTTGACCTGTTAGAAAGGAAATAATTATTATGGATTTTATGGAAATCTCTAAAATGCGTATTACGGTACGGCAATATAGCAATAAAAAGGTTGAAACTGAAAAAGTAGAAAAGATATTGGAAGCAGGAAGATGGTCACCTACGGCAGTTAATTATCAACCGCAGCGGATTATGGTTTTAAGTTCAAACGAGGACTTAGCTAAGGTTAAACAGTTTTGTACATTTGGGTATGACAAAAAATATGCCGACCTAACAAAAGAATGTGCAGATGAAAAGTCAAATAAAAATGTGTATTACTACGATGCTCCGCTTGTTTTCTTTGTTTGTTACGATAAAACCGCTTGTTGGCAACACCCGCAAAACGGAAAAAGCAGCGGAGAAGTTGATGCGACCATCGTAACCACTCACATGATGTTGGAAGCTGCAAGTCTTGGACTCGGTACAGTTTGGATTAGTTATTTTGACACAGACAAAGCAGTACAGTTATTAAATCTTCCCGAAAACTATGTTCCTGTTTGTATGCTATATGTAGGATACCCTGCTGATGACTTTGTTCCTAATCCCATAATGAGCGGTAAAAGACTTCCTCTTAGCGAAACGGTGTTCTATCGTTCTGATGAGTGAGGCGGAAATTATATGACACAAAATGAAAAGCGGTCTTTTCTAATCCGTGAGCTGATAAATGAAAATCCCCATTATGATAATATGGATATTCCATCTGATAAGGATAGCCAGTGGCAACTATTCCGTTCTCTTCTAAATGTCCGACCACCGAAACCAATGAGTGATGAGTTTATTCAAATACAGAATGAATACTTAACCGAGGAAATTAGAAAAGCGGGTATTACTGACCTTAACAGCTTAACCCCCGTGCGGAAGCAGATATACCTATGGAAAGGCGATATTACGACACTTTGCGTAGATGCCGTTGTCAATGCCGCAAACAGTCAAATGCTTGGTTGCTTTGTTCCTTGCCACGGTTGCATAGACAATGCCATTCATACTTTTGCGGGACTACAACTCCGCCTTGCTTGTGCTTATATGATGCAAGTACAAGGAAAGCCAGAAGAAACAGGAACAGCAGAAATAACACCTGCGTTCAATCTTCCGAGCAGGTATGTTATTCATACTGTCGGTCCGATTGTGAGTAGCAGACTGACGAAGCAGGACTGCGAATTGTTATCCTCCTGCTACCGTTCCTGTTTGGAGCTTGCCGACAAAAAGACTCTTAAATCTATTGCATTCTGTTGTATTTCTACTGGTGAGTTTCATTTTCCGAATAAAAAAGCAGCAGAAATTGCAGTTGATACAGTAACGAACTATATTGAAAATACCCAGAGCGGGATTAAGGTGATATTTAATGTATTTAAGGAAAACGACTATGAAATCTACCGCCGAATACTCTAAGGCGTTAAAACGCTTAAAAAGCGGAATAGATAGTGCTGATGCGATTGTAATTGGTGCAGGTGCGGGGTTATCTACGGCAGCAGGCTTTATTTATGATGGAGATTATTTTCATCAGCATTTCAATGATTTTGAAGAAAAATATGGTTTCCACGATATGTATTCTGGCGGGTTTTACCCGTATGATACCTTAGAGGAGCATTGGGCATATTGGAGTCGATATATATTCCTAAACCGTTATCAAGATACGCCCAAACCGCTATATCAAGACCTGTTTGACATCATAAAGGATAAAGATTATTTTATTTTGACAACAAATGTTGACCATTGCTTTCAAAAAGCAGGCTTTGATAAGCATCGGCTTTTTTATACGCAGGGTGACTACGGGCTTTTTCAATGCAGCATACCTTGTCATAATGAAACCTATGACAACGAAGAAGCCATTCGCTCAATGGCAACAGAACAAAAAGATATGAAAGTTCCAACGGAGTTAATTCCTCATTGCCCACAGTGCGGCAAAAAAATGACGATGAATTTACGCAGCGATAATAAGTTTGTTGAAGATAAAGGTTGGAAAATTGCCGCATCTCGTTACGATGACTTTGTAAGGCGGCGCAAAGGATTTCACACGCTCTATTTAGAGTTGGGTGTAGGCTATAACACGCCGAGTATTATTAAGTATCCTTTTTGGCAGATGACTTATCAAAACCACAAAGCAGTTTATGCTTGCGTCAATCACGGTGAAGCTTCCATACCAAATGAGATTAAAAATCAATCTATTTGTATTGATGCTGATATTGCCCTTGTTATAGACGATATGCGGGGGGTGTAGCGATGCACGATATTTGGAGTCCGTGGCACGGTTGCGTTAAATGTAGCGAGGGCTGTGACCATTGCTATATGTATTTTCTGGACAAGATACACGGCAACAAAGACGGCTCAAGAATATATAAAACATCCTTTTTTCGCTATCCTCTGCAAAAAAGACAGGAATGGAAATTACAAAATCCAAAGCGGCGAGCTAATTCGTGTCTGTATGTCATCGGATTTCTTTCTGGAAGAAGCTGATGAGTGGCGTGAGGAAGCATGGGAAATCATGCGTAAGCGTTCTGATGTCAAGTTCTTTCTCTTAACAAAAAGACCGCAAAGAGTAAAAAGGTGTTTACCGCATGATTGGGGGGACGGTTGGGAAAATATTTTTTTCAATGTGACCTGTGAAAACCAGAAACGAGCCGATGAAAGAATACCCATTCTGTTGGATTTGCCGTTTAAGCATAAAGGTATTATGTGTGCCCCTTATATTGGGGCAGTCAGCATTAAACAGTATTTAGAATATGGGCAGATTGAGCAGGTTATTTGCGGCGGTGAAAACTATGATGGTGCAAGATCTTGTAATTTTGATTGGGTCAAATCTCTGCAAGCTGAATGCGTTTCCTCATATGTGACATTCTGCTTTATTGAAACAGGTACTCGTTTTATAAAGGACAACAAGCAATATCATATTCCGAAGAAAATGACTCAAAGCGAGATGGCATATAAAGCAAGCGTTAATTTCGTGGGGAAATCGATACATTTCCATTTGACTGACTCGTGGGGAATCCCTATTCCCCAAAATGAACTGTATGCCCCTCATTACCGCTCGAATTGCGAAAAATGCGGAAACAAACTTATATGCAACGGTTGTAGCGATTGTGGGCGATGCAAATAAACATTCTATTATTTTAGGGGGTTGCAATGGAAAAAGCAGGATGGATAATATGTCCTGTTTGCAACAGCAAAACCCGTGACAGAATTAGAGAGGATACCGTTCTGATGAACTTTCCGCTTTACTGTCCGAAGTGCAAACAGGAGAGCTTAATACAAGCTAAAGATTTACATATAACTGTCATCAAAGAGCCAGCCGCTAAGACGCAGAGCCGATGAACTTGTGAGCAATCACAATACATCGGCTTTACTCTTTATTCAAGTGGACAAGCCCACCGAATAAAAAAAAACGGTGCATTGGTGGGCGGTATCTCTATGCCCAGACAGATATAAACCCTCCAGACCCGTTTGAGTTTGGAGGGATTTTAATGTGTTGGTCAAAAAGCAGCACGCCGCTACTTATTTTAAGTAGCGGATATACATCTACATAACCACCTTTCGTATGACGGGAGGTAATTTGTTAAAAAAATCCTTGCTTGTTCGTGGTGGATTTATGTCCCTGATATAGAAATCACACTTCCACAACATGGAAATAGAAAATCTAAAGTCCGCTTAGGCATTACAACCTTTGCGGACTTTTTTGTGTCACTTTTTGTTGAAATAAAGGACAAGGCTGCGTTTGGAGTCGGTTGCCGTAGTCCACCTCAATCTGAATTTTTCTCGGAAAAATTCAGATTGGAGGAAACGATTATGGCTTACAACAAAGCCAGAGAAGAACGCAAATGGCGTATTTGGAAAGAAGCCGAAGAAAAGAAGATGCGGCAGTTAGGTGTCAGCGAGGATGCCATTGAGAAGCTCCATATCCATGATTGGGATATCTTCAATTCAGAGCGGCGGTATTATGAAAAGCTGCAAGATGCAGGTACATATCTTGAAACGCTTGCCGAGAACATATCGCAATCCGAAATCATAGCTGTTGATGATTTTCTCGGCAGCATTGAAGATGAACAGCTTTATCAGATGCTTCTTACGGTGGACAAGCTCACGCTTCAAATTGTTTTGATGAAAATGCAGGGCTATTCCACGGCTGAAATTGCCGCCAAACTCAGCTTAACACCGAAGTCTGTTTACAGACGGATAGACAGGCTGAAAGAAAAAATAAAAAAATTCAATCGCTGAGGGGAAAATGACATCTTCCCATCGGCTACTGGGTGAGAGGACGAAAAGCCTTTCACCCAGTTTTCCGTTGTGTGGCGAAAACGGGGTTGCTCTTTGACAACCGAATAATCATTCGCCAAACACTTCCTCTTTGTGATTGTGATGAACATAAGCGTGTGCAGCGGTACGCCATGACCTGCCATATGGCAGAGAGCGATAACTACCGACTCAAAATATCGGGCAGCTCCCGATTTCGCTACGACCCACAAAGAGAACAATGGTACTCCCGTCCCGTCATAGTCCGAGCGTGATA
>Ga0153939_1000292_pt1 | contig 18094 bp, 17 predicted proteins | sample TSNJ023MetaG_FD_104734 | JGI IMG/M metagenome (GOLD analysis project Ga0153939, IMG submission 104734) | Attine ant fungus gardens microbial communities from New Jersey, USA - TSNJ023 MetaG | ecosystem: Host-associated > Fungi > Mycelium > Unclassified | place: USA: New Jersey, Brendan T. Byrne... | reverse complement strand
GCTTGCGCAGGAGGAGTCGCGCAGCATCAGCGAAAATGTGACCTGGGGAAAACGGCGCAGCTTCGAGCAGGGCAAGGTTTATCTGCCGTACGGCCGTTTTCTCGGCTATGAGCGCGGTGAGGACGGGCGGCCTTGTGTAGTGGAGTCCGAAGCAAAAATCATCCGGGAAATATTCTCTTTGTTTTTGCACGGCATGACTCCCAACGCCATCGCCCGTGATCTTGCGCAGCAGGGCATTCCTTCGCCGGGCGGCAGCGATAAATGGTCGGTCAGTACGGTGAAATCTATTTTACAGAATGAAAAATACAAGGGCGACGCGCTCCTGCAAAAAAGCGTCACCACCGATTATCTGCAAAAGACCCGCAAGAAAAACGAAGGCGAGGCTCCTCAGTATCATGTCAAGGAGAGCCACGCGCCGATTGTGCGGCCTGAGGTATTTGACCTTGTGCAGGATGAGCTGCGCAAACGCCGCAGCGGCGGTAAAACACGAACCTGCTCCCACGCCTTTTCCAGCCGGATCATCTGCGAAGAGTGCGGCGGCCAGTTTGGGCAAAAAACATGGCGCACCACCACAGACGGCGTAAAAGGCAGTCGCGTGGTGTGGCAGTGCAATGAAAAGTATCGCGTCAAAGGGAATGTCAAATGCCGTACTCCGCATCTTACCGACTGGCAGATCGAATATGCTTTCATCACAGCTTTCAATCAGGTTATTGGAAACAAAGATCGCTATATAGCGGATTATGAGCCGATTATTGAGGCACTCACCGATATCAGCGCATTGGAGGACGAAGCTGAAGTCCTGTTAGAAAAGCTAGATGAGTTATATACCCTTGCCAAAAATTGCATTGACGAAAAAGCCCGGCACGGCAATGATCCGGCACTGAACGAACGGCATAGAAAGTTGATACAGCGATATGACGCCGCAAAAAACCGGCTGGACGAAATCACTGCGGAAATTGATTCCCAATCGGTAAAGCGCACCAAAATCATGGCATTCCTAGAGGAAATCCAGAGGCAAGGTGATATTCTCACAGACTTTGACGAAGCCCTTTGGCGGCGAACGGTGGAGCGCGTAATTGTCTGCCGGGAGAGCGACATTCGGGTGGAGTTTAAGGATGGGCGACAGATCAAAGTGAATGTTATGGGCAAATAATCGGGCGGCTGCAAGGCCGCCTTTTCTATGCGCAAATTGACCGAAAACACGGACTACCCGGCCTAAAACCACGGACTGGCCGGGGGGTATGCATCCAAAGCCACGGACTACCCTTAATCCGGAAATACGGTTGCAAAAACACGGACTGCCCGTTTGGGCGCTTCAAAAAGGGCTTGTTCATGCACTCCAAAATGTTTGTCCGCTTCTATTTCAGGACATGCGAAAAGCCCGCCGTAGCGGGCTTTTCAGCGTTCTGTGTAAGACTATCAATAGTAGTCTCTCTTTATGGTACAGGTGACAGGACTTGAACCTGCACGGGGGTTACCCAATAGAACCTAAATCTATCGCGTCTGCCAATTCCGCCACACCTGCATATAAGTTTCAGTTCCGATTCTTCGAAAACCAAAACTTATTGCATTATACCTTAATCTAAATAAAGATGCAAGAAAAATTTCGCTGAAAGGTGCGTTTTGAAAGGGGAGTTTTGATGAAAATAACCCTATTCAACGGTTTACCCAGCGATATGTATTTAAACAGATATAGTACCACGATAAAATCCCGGTGAACCCGAACGGACATGCAACATATAAAAAGCAACCGATAACAGAGGGCTGTTACGGGTTATCGCAGCTTCATCTATGAAACCGGGGCCTTTCGCTTCAACCGAATAATCTGCAATAGAACGATTGCCAAAAACAGCATTACAATGCACCCGGCAAAGGCGACCTTGTATGTGAGGAACACATCATAGGTAAAACCGATGAGCGCAAAGGGAATCGTAGCGCCGATATTGATAATGACCGTGGTATAGCTGTATAAGTAGGCGTAGTTTTCCGTGCCGAAAATATACCGTGTTACAAGGGGAACACCTACCGCGCCTACGGAATAAACCGCTCCGTACAGAAACGAGGCAAGCATCAGGGTCAGTGCCGCATCAGCGCCGGTCCAAAAAATAATTACAAGTCCGACACAGCTGATCAGCAACATGCAGGTTGAGGCGACAATCGGTTTAAATCGGTCGCACAGCGCGCCGATAACGAACTTAAAGCCAATGTTGCCCGCCATAGCAGCTGAAAGCATAGAGGCGCCGAAGGAGAGACTTGTCCCAAGTTCCTCTGCGTAGCTTGGTAGAAACTGTCCTATGCCGGTGGTGAAAACTCCGAACACGCCAAATGCGCAGATTAAAATGAAAGTGGAGGAAAACAGCAGCTTCTTTTTGCCGGCTGCATTCTCAGCCGATATTGCGGTTACGGCAGCCTCCGTACGCCGCACATCCGGTGTGATTCTGCCATACGGCAGCAGCTCCATTTCTGCCGGGCGGTAACGAATCAGCAGGGCACAGGGAAGAGAGAGAACAAGGATAATCCCCGCAGTGATAAAGTAGGTGTTTTGCCAGCCGGAGCTTTCAATCAATGAACTGAACAACGGGTTCAGCACGACACCGGCAATTCCGCTGAAGCTGAAAACAATACCGGTGATCGTTCCGTGCATTTTCTCGAACCAGTTATTGATTATCATGGTGATGGGTACCGCGCCGCAAAAGCTGTGGCTGGCGCCCCGAATGATGACGAGAATATAAAACTGGGGAATGTTTGTGCAAAGGCCCATGAGGGCTGTTGAAAGAGCGGTTACCAGAACACCGCCGAGAATCAGCCATCGCGCGTTCTGTTTTTCAAATAGTTTAACAAGTACCGGTGAGATAAAACCCGCTACCAGCCCGGACAATGTGGCCTGCATGGCAGAGGTGCCTCTGCCAACACCAAGACTTTCCGCCACTGGTGTAAAGAAAACGCCGGAGGTATTAAAGCAGATTCCCACCGAGGTTGCCGTCAAAAAACAGCAGGCGATGACGATAACAATATGATAACGATTTTTCAACTTGACACCCCATATTATGATAATGAGATTATTGTATCACTTGGAGCAAACTTCAAGTCAATACCTATACACAAAACAACAAAACTTTGTGTAATATGACAGTTTATGTCGAGGATTCGGAATTACTATAAATAAAAACAGTGCTATTTTGTTGGGCTGCTGCATTGCCATATATGCGAAATAAGCGAAGTAAATGCCATGAGGCATTCTCTTCGCTTATTTGGTAGGTTATAGCCGGAGAAAATTATTATTGCCCTGCAGAGGCATGCTGAAAAACCGTTCTATTTCTGAGATGAAGGGTTTATTTAAGAAAAGCACGGCAAAGACTGAAAGGTTTCTTTTACAGCCCGGCTTCAATCGTAAAGGGATTCGGTGTCAAAGTCGATGACTGCACCGGTCACGGCATCTATTTCCACTTCGTATTCTGTACTGTTCGCAATGAATTCGATTTTATAGACAGTCACGCCGTCATCATGGTCCAGCTTGGCTTCTCGAACGGTGACCTGCGTTTCGGAGAATCCTGCCGCGGTAAAAGCCGCCGATTTTGCTTTTTCAAGGTCAATGCCGCTCTCACCGGTATTTTGCAGGCCCGCAGAACCGGCATGATCATGGCTGTATGAAACTACGGTTCCTGTCAACGCGTCGATTTCATAATCATATTCCATACTGCCGCTGTAAAATTCGATATCATATGTCACTGTTCTGTCGTCCCGGTCCAGCTTGGCTTTCATATAAGTGGTATCCTCCTCACTGAGTCCGGCATGGGCCAATGCGGCTTCTTTTGCCGTATCCTCGCCGATATACTGACTGGCGGAATCAGTCTGCGCATTGTAAGAATACGTGAGATTGTCATAATCATAATCGAGAATGGTTCCCGTGGCAGCATCGATTTCATAGTCATACTGCGCGCTGTCGGTGTAGAACTCGATATCGTAGATTGCTCTGCCGTCGTCTTTATCAAGTTTTACTTTTGTAAAGGTAACGGTATCTGCCATCAGGCCGGCATTGTCCAAAGCTGTCTGCTTTGCCGCGTTTTCGTCGACAGTCTCTGTTTCATCTGCAGGTGCGGTTACAGATGAATGGCTGCAGTTTGTATTGGGTGGCACTTCACCGGCTAGACTGCCGGAGGTATTGATTTTTATAGCTGCGCCCACACAAACTGCCGCGCCAAACAGGATGGAAAGACTGAGTATGAATAAAACAGTTTTTTTCATTGGGGATAAGCTCCTTTCATGTCCGAAATTTAAATGCGCCTCTGGGGTTTTATTTCAGCCTCCTACAGTATAGTAAAGAATGATTAAAAGAGTATTAGAAAGCTCATTGAATAAAAAATCCCCTTTCAGGTTGTCAGGCATGAAAGGGGAGCGCGTTATATTTTTTTGGGGATCCGTATAGTGAAAATGCTGCCTTTTCCGGGAGTACTCTCCGTGTGGACGCTGCCGCCGTGCAGCACGGCAATCTGCCGTACCATAGAAAGTCCGAGTCCAAGTCCGGCGCCTACGCCGCGCGATTTGTCCACACGGTAAAAACGGTTCCATATTTTTGGGATTTCCTCCGGAGCGATGCCGATGCCGTCATCGGCGACAGAAACCAGCGCGGCGGAATCGTTATCTTTCAAACAGACATGAATATTGCCATGCTTACGTCCATAATGACAGGCGTTTCGAATCAGGTTTTCTAGTAGGCGGGTCAGCAGCGTTTTATTTCCCTGCACGGCGATATCCGGTTGTATATCGGTTGAGAGCGTAATATCCTTTTCGGCGGTTACCTGCTGTTCACTGCAAAGGGACCGGACGAGCTCACTCATATCAACTGTTTCAAAGGAAGGCTTCTCGGTCTTCTGTTCTATCCGCGTGAATTGAAGAAGAGAGTCTATCAGGTGTGACATGCGGTAGCCTTGTTTTTGGATAGCCCCGACAGCCTCGTAAAGCTCCTGCTCGCCGGAGGCGTTTTCAAAGGCGTATTCGCACTGGGCAAGAATTGTGGCTACAGGCGTGCGTAGCTCATGGGATGCATCGGAAGTGAAATGGCGTTCTGCCTCAAAGTTGGTTTCCAGTCGGTCAAACATGCGGTTAAAGGTATGTGCCAGCTGGCGCAGCTCGTCCTCACCTTCATCCAGTTCGATTCGTTTGGAAAGATCGCCGCTGTTTCCGATTTCTTCAGCTGTTTTGCCGATCATCTCAATGGGCCGCAGCAGATGTCCGGCAAGTAAATATCCGCCGACAGCGGCCAGCAGCACCAAAAGCGGAAGGGCAATCAGCGCCGCACGGTAAACCGCCGAGGTGCTGAAGGCGCCGCCGCTTGCCGAAGTAACCCCACGAATCCAGATGTCCTTATGTTTCTTCACTCTGATCTGGCGGTCATAAACAAGGTAATCACCGCCGGCTGTGTTCATAATACGAAGAGCGCCCTCCTCAAAGGCTTCTGTTTCCAAAGTATCATAGGGGGCATAGCCGCTGACTTTTTGCCCGCCCTCGCTATAAAGCAGGCAATGCATTCCATCCTGAAAAGACAGAAAGCCGTCGTCTATATCCAGCTTGCCGTCATCATACTCCACTTCATCCATATTTTTCTCGACAAAGGCAACCAAAGTGGATCGGATCTCAGATGATGCCGCATTACTCGATACTAGTGCCACAAATATAAAAATCAGCACGCACAACAAAACCATAAACAGTGTGAACCAGAGCGTTATTTTCAATTTGACGGACAGTCGTTTCATGGTTCTTCCCTCATGCTGTAGCCGACGCCCCGGATGGTATGAATGAGTTTGATTTTATGGCCTTCGTCAACTTTTTTGCGCAGATAGGTGATATAGACATCGACCACATTCGTTCCGCCCTCATAGTCATAATTCCAAATGTTGTCTTCAATTTTTTGGCGCGACAGGACCTTGTTTTTATTACGCATCAGATATTCCAGCAGTGCGTATTCCCGTGCAGTCAGCGGTATTTCCTTCCCCGCGCGGTCAGCAATATGGGTTTCCGTGTTAAGGGATAGGTCGTGAAGTGTATAGACGTTGGTGGCGTTGCCGGATACCGTGCGCGTCATTGCACGGAGGCGCGCGGTCAACTCATCAAAGGAAAAGGGCTTAAGCAAATAGTCGTTTGCACCGGTGTCGAGGCCCCGGACCCGGTCTGCAACGGTATCCCTGGCTGTCAGAAATATGACAGGCGTCAAATCGCCGTTTTTTCGCAGGCGGCGTACAACTTCAATCCCGTCCATTTCAGGCATCATAATATCCAGCACAACGGCGTCGTACTGTACGGTTTCCATATATTCCAACGCTTCCCTCCCGTTTACGCAGCTGTCGACGGCGTAGCCCTCCGCATTAAGCTTTTTAACTATGATTTGGTTTAAATCTAAATCATCCTCGGCAATCAAAATTCTCATCATATTACCCCCATACAGGTATTATATCAGCACAAGGATTAAAAGAACATTAGAAAATTCGATTCCTTCCTGCAGATATATTACATGATAAGGTTATTCCCGCAAAAAACAGCGATGAATCAAGGAACAAACCTTGCCATCGCTGTTTTGCTTCATAGTTATAGTGATATATAATCACCAATTGGGTTAAAATAAAATCCCTAAGCCGAATGATGGATTCATAACGACGCGGGAGACATATTTGCATTCTTCTTTCTGTCCAATCAAGAAAGCGATCCAATTCCGTTGCAGTAAAGGGTCAAGGATTTTTTTACTGTCATGCCGTTGCAGTAAATAGTGGCTGCGGCCGTGGCAGAATTTCCGGACATAGATTTACTGCTGCTTACCAGTGAGCATCCGGTTACATGAAATGCCGTACTGCCGGTAACACTTGTAGCTTTGGCAGTGATACCGTCATAGGAAAAGGTAGCCGTTACCTTGACAGTAAACTGTGCGACGCCTACGGAATTATAATAAGTGGCGGATTTTACACCGGTTATTGTTCCGCCTGCCCGAAGAAGGGAGGGCGTTTCTTCAATAACCGTTACATAATAGCCGCCGTCCGACATGTACTCATACTCTGTCGCAACTTTTTCTGTTTCCTGCGCTGACGCCGGTAAGGCAATACACGAACAAATCAGAGCCAGCGCCATCATTAAGGATAGCATTTTTTTCATTACAAGACCTTCTTTCTAATGATATTGAATTATTATTACCATTCTTTACCATGAAAAACAGGCAAAGAAGATGGATCCTCATCACAGCTATAAACCGTTTCAACATATAATCCGTCCGTAAACTCCATTTTCGATTTTAAGTCCAGAATCACCCAGGTAAAAAGGATGGAGGCAATCGCAATCCCTATGCACAGCAACACTTTCAGGATGAGCATTTTCCGCTTCTGCGATTGATTCATTTCCACGTAATTGCTGGTTTTTATGTAGGCTTCCACCAGTTCCTTTGGCGAACCGAATTGCTGAACCAACTCGTCATATGTAACCAGGGGGTGTTTTTCTGCGTATTCACTGATGCCGGATGAAATGGATTCGTAAAGGATTTTTCTCGGTCTTTTCGGGAGCACCAACATTTTGAATACTTTTCTGTTATATTTTTCCAGATCGCTGTTTTTTCGGCTCTCTATTTTGTCAAGTTCGTTCACGATAATCTCTCCTAAAACCGATCTAAGCCTCTCGTGTGTCAGAAAACGTAACATTCGAACTTCACAGCTTGCGAACAAGAATATCATCTGTTGGTGTCCGATGAACAATTTCACGGCGCTCAGACAGGTTTAATTTTGAGTTCGATCATTTTCCATCACTTTGCTTTAATTATTATAAACACTTATGCACCGGAAAGTCAATACTCATCCTTAGGCAAAATAGATTTTTACGTGTCAATTTTCGTCCGAATGTCCTTTGATCTTGTACGCTTGAGCGCATTGTAATTTACCAAAGAAGAACATTGCCAAATGATAAAACGATTTTGTGACGGTCACGAATTTTGAGAGAAATTATCCCAATACAAAGTGTCTGCATTGCTGAAAGGCAGAAATGAGCCGGCAAGATATCAGGATAAACATAGCGTCAAAGACCTTGTACGGCAGGGCGCGGGTTTTTCAGAAACGGCGGGCGTCAATCGCTCCACCTTTTACCGCAATTATGACTCAAAGGATGCCATCATCAAGTATTATTTTAACTGCATCATTTACCGCTTTGTCGAGAAAGCACCGGAAAACCCCATTCCAAGCCGTGAATATTTCAGCCAAATGTTTCAGCACTATTATGACTACAAGCGGGAGCTGCTGCTGATTCACAAGGCAGGGCTGACGCGTATAGTCCTTGATACTCTGAATGAAACATTTTCGGAGATACACGCAGATATAACCAAGACGGAACGCTATGCCACCCATTACCACACGGGCGGTATATATAACTCATTTCTTTTGTGGTTTGAAGGCGGCATTACTGAAACGCCCGCTGAAATGGCCGCAATTGTGACGTCTTTTTTTCCAGAGGATTTTAAGCCCTATCTATTTGTCTAGCGTAACAAAAGCCGAATGTTTTGATTATGGTTGTATCAGGTAGAATGCGATTATCCGGCAAATTTGCTATGCGCTTTCTATTATGAAATTTTTAATGCAAAGCAGACGGAATGCCGCGTATTCTTCAGCAAGGCTTTTAAGTACCCGCTGTTCTGAAGATTGGATAGTTTCCCACATTGTCATTGATATATCCAGCTTGTCTTTCAGTGTTTTTGTTTTCCATATGCCGATAATACGGCCTCCCTTTAAGATTACCCCGGGGTTTCCGATAAATTTCCATACCGCCTTATGGAAAGACTTATTTTCCAAAATAATAGTTCTGTCCTTCATGCCAAGATAGGGGTCATGCGCGCCGAGCAAAAGCAGCCCTGCTTCGCTGTCCCCAGAGTATAAGAGGCTTTCCATATCCCGCGATAACATATAGCGGTTTTTCCCATCGACCTGAACAGGCTCCATTTCATCCGTTATGGTATTCCAGAGCCGATGTGCCTGCCGCTGTGAGCATCCCAGCCAACTCATAAAGTAATCTACTGTGGCCGGGCCATAGCAATGCAGAAATCTGCGCGTGAGCTCTTTATCCGCGTCCGGCAAATTATCCGGCATGTGACCTATCCAGTTTTTGAAAGAAGTAAAGGTCGGACTGATGCCCTGCCGTTCACCAAACACAACGAGCGACGAAAAAGAACAGGGCCGCAGCAGAAAAGAAACGACAGCGCCCCCAACAGTTTGTTTATCGGGGCTTCCATACATAGACGGCGCGCACCAAAGCATCTGCTTTTCTTGCGGTAAATCATTTCGTATTATTTCGGCCAGTGTTTGATCCAGCGTTTCTTTGCTCTTGATGACATGGCAGTCCAGATGCTTTGCCGATTCTTTCACCCGCAGCAGCAAATCGTCAAACGGTATCTGTACAAAATCAAGGGCTAGCTCGATACCCCGAGTGTAAATCCACGGCTGTTCTCCTTCATGTGAGATAAGCGCGGAAAGGAATATGCCGCTTTGGTCTGTTGGAAACACAACGGGTACGCCGCGATAACTCCATGCTTGAAGTAGACTTTTTTTCTGATACAAGGCGTCATGAAGGGCTTGCAGGGTACATCCTTCCAAACGGTTAAAAAGAGCTGTTTCCCATGCGCCGGGCGGAGAGTTTTGCAGGCCGCAAGCGCCAACGGCATCTTTCATACCGACAATCGGGATTTTCTTATTCAGATGATGAGTATGAAGCCGATAGTTGCGGATTTTGTATGCTTCTATGTTCATAGTGCACTCCTATCGTTTATCTACCTGCTATCCCAAGAGTTTACTAAGGCTTATTATATATGAACATATATCAAAATGCCACCCGCTTTATATTTCAGAATGATTTGTCGTAACGTTGATCTGGCTGATCTTGAATTTCATTTTACATCTACCCCAGTCTATGTAGATACGATTGTTATAGTAAAGGAGATAATTTTGATAGATTTGATTTGATCACTATACTACAATTATAGTGGAAACAGCGTTAGTAGTAAATGGTGAATGAGCTCGACTCCATTTGAATAAGAGGTTTACTGAACATGCTCGCATTCTAGCGCCTTATGGTATATCGATTTCTGAATCGGGGTTGAGTCAGGCCAAGCTGCTTCATGTGCGTTTTATGATGTAAGGAAAGGTGTGGTTTTGCTTTTGAAGGATTTAACTTATGTTTTGCCAATAAAACTCATTATTATGTTTGTCCTGCCGATCATAGCTGGAAATTCGCTGTGGCTTCTTTATAATGTAGCGGACACATATGTCGTTGGCAGACATTGGGAACTGGCTCACTCGCCGCCGTTGGAAGCGCTACAACGTTGGACCATCTGCTTTTGGGCTTCACGAACCCTGTATCAAGCGGATTTGCGATTACAACTGCCCAGCGTTTCGATTCCAAAAAATATGGAAGGTGTCAGAAAAAGCTTTGCCACAGGTATTGTTCTGTGTTAGACAAGAGAGGAGTATGATGGAAATGAAAATTGCATTTACGCCATTTTTTAACTTTCTAGTTCCAGAAATTGATTGTCATTGGGCTCGAGAGGTATTTCACCGTGATAAGAAAAGTTCAGTTTCATATTGCTATGAATTGTATCGAGATAAAACGGTTAATTCCATAATAAGTATGATGAGCAGTGAAATATATGGACACAAATAAATTACTATAAGAGCATTATCCGACAGCAACGGAGCCGCGATCACCTCGGCTGCGTTGCTGTTACGGTCTCCCACACATGACGATTTTGTCAGTGTGGGACACGGATTCCCCCACAATCTGCATTTCCATGCCGCTTGCATGGCTAATCTTTCCACTGCCCACATAAAACGGGTGGGCTTAGCCCTTACAATTCATCGTGTGTTTAATCTCCTTTACCTTTATACCGAGTTCTTTCTCAGTCATATATCCACCCGACTTATTGTTTTTTCATCATCTATTGATCTGGTTTCCCCGTCTCCGGTACGGAATATTGAGTGGAATAAAGGGTATGCCTGTAGGTTTGCTTGCACGGCTTTGTCGAAGGCGTCAAATACGAGTTGGTTCTTGTTTAAGTGTCCCGGCGTATATGACACGATGTTCTTGCCGTATAAACCAGAATAGCGCATAAGTAGGCCTTCTTGCCGCCATCCAGCTTATATTCCGTCACATCGCTCAGCCATTTGAGATTGGGCGTTTCCGCTTTGGATTTTCTGTTAATCACATTCACCGCTGTGATGCGCGGCTGCGCCATAACGTAGCACTTTTTCTTCTTACAAATTACAGAAATATGTACATTTTCCATTAAGTAGTAAATATGTTTTTGATTATACCGTTTGTTCAGGCGGCTGTTGATGTTCAAAGCCATACGACGGAAGCTTGAAAATGCGGCGAGAGGTGCTGCTACAGGCAGGCCGTTTTAATACCCACGGGCCAATCTATGATGCCGGCCGGCTCTTTATGCATACTATCGTTCGTTTCAGTGAGGATGCATAAAAAGTGTATATCGGTTACGCATTTATTCTCCTTGACTATTCTATTCTAAAATGATATTATAACAGACGTTGTGGCAGTGACATTTGGCCACGAAATTTACATAAGATTAAGGAGAAAATAGTATGAAAAAGACAGTTTCAGTTTTACTCGCAGCACTTATGATTTTTGTGATGGGCGCCTGCACAAGCGGCGGAGCAGCCGGAGACAGCAGTTCAGCGGCCGGTACCTACAAAATGAAATCCATTACGATGGCAGGCCAGACCCTGGATGCTGAGGCATTGGTTACAGCAGCCGGCTTTGACATCAACGATTTCAAAATTGAGCTGAAAGAAGGCGGCGAATTCACCGTGACAATGCTTGCCGGTGAAACCAGTGAGACAGTCAGCGGAACTTGGAGTGCAGACGGCAATAAGGTCTCTTTGACTGCTGACGATTATACAGAGGAAGCGTCTTTGGATGGCAACCAACTGACCATCAGCAGTGAAGGAACAGATATCGTTTTCGAGAAATAATCGCTTCCGGAGATCAGTCCGGTATCGCCTATTTCAGAAGAACAGAACAATGGGGGCAGCCGTTTAACGGCTGCCCCTTTTTTGAAAACCATGTTTAGTGATGGGCGCCGGAATGGTGCTGGTGCCGGGCGCTACCTTTACTGTTAATAGGTTCGTTTGTTACAATGAAAAACGCTCTTGCAGCCAAGAAGATCATCGATTTCAAAAAAGTGTTCTGTCAGCCAAAGTATTTCATCCCGGAAGCGTATGGCCTTACCGCGTTCCCGTGAGAAAAACGACGGCTGGATCCACCACGGTGTTTCGATGCACCAGGAAATCCGCAATGCGTCCGCAATATCCGGCAATGTCAAGCTGGAGTACTGCAAGTAGCCCTCCAAAAACGCGTGGATTTTCCGGTTATCCAGTCTGTGTTCATGAAGGGCGAAGGATAAGACCGCCCTTCCGATATCATGCCATAGAAAGCTGTATTGGTTGCGGTCAAAGTCGATGATGGCCGACAGGGTGTCCGCAGTAAATAGGAGGTTGTCGGAAGTAAAATCCTCGTGGGCAATTCCCTTGGGCAGCCTGCCCAGGTACGTGGCTGAAAACTGTTTTAAAACTGGCTCCTGCAACGACAGCGCCTTCCTGTACGCTTCAGGGGCATCGGCGGAGAGGTCCCTTATACGTTTATTATAGTTCTCCCATAACGAAGAGAGAAAATCCTCACTGCCGATGGGATATCCCAGTACAGAATGAACGGGTAGACGCGAAAAGGCACGGTGCATGAATCCGCAGGCGCTGCCGAGACTGTTCATTTGCCCGTCGGTGAGCTGTCCGGGGCCTGCAGTTTTTCCACCGCAAAAATCCATGACCATATAGGCCGTGCTGTCGTCAAGCAGACGAATGGCCCGGCCTTTATTCTGGCGGATTTTCGGACAGAGAACTCCTTCCTTTTCGACGAGAATCTGCCGCTGCAGCGCGGCTTCAATGAAGCGGAGGTTGTTCGGGCCAAACCGCTTTGAGCTGAATTGCTTGATCAGCAGTTCTCCATGATCGGTTGAGGCCTTCCATTTCTGATTCAGCCAGCCGCCGGTGATTGGAGTGGTTTCATGGCAGTTTATCCCATAGCTGTATTTTAAATCGGTGAGAATGCGTGATAACATAAAAAATCCCCTCTCATACTGCGGCAATAGTGAATCTTTGGTTTTCCATCCGGTTACAGTTCATAAAGAGCCTGCTCGAAGTCCAATACGTAATAACGAAGGTTCGTCCGGCCCCGCTTGATAACAGTATGCCCTTCGCTTTCCAGTTTTTCCTTTTGTGCTTCGATGCCGCCCGGATATTTCGGGTTCAGCTCCCCTTCATTTTTCAGCGTGCGCCAATAAGGGGTTGGATCCTTGTCCCGCTGAACACTGGCCCAGGCGGCTATGGAGATGAAGCTGCCAGCTGTAATGGGTTCGGTGAAGTCCGCATTGTTTTTCCAAGCCAGAAATTCCCGGATTTTTCCGGTAGTCAAAAGCTTCCCTTCCGGAACCCGTTTCATGATTTCGTCGTACATGAGGGGCGCAGCGAAAAACATCTTCGTGCCGCCGTATTTCTGAATGGTTTTTTCATCGGTTACAATTTTTATTTTGGGCATACCCTTGGATTCTTTGAGCATGGCGTTAAAATCCTTCTGATTTTCGTTTGCCATAACAAGCACCTCCTTTTGTAACAGCATAACGGAAGAAAAAAGAAAATGCAATGAGACAGTTTGAAAAACAGAAATTTTTATATGCTTCGTCTGCACAAAAAAAATTGTGCTATACTATATTAATATGTAAAAACGGGTTTTCCGGAACGGCGGATTCTCCGCTATACCGGTGAACCCTGAAAAGGTGATGAAGTATGAGTGAACGTATCCTAAAAAAAGTGTGCGATTCCGCTACGGAGCAGGTTCAGATTGTGCGGTATTCCGATGCCAACAGCACAGGCAGGCTTTTTGGCGGTCAGCTGATGCAGTGGGTGGATATTGTGGCAGGTGTCGTAGGCCGACGGCATTCCGAATGTGAAGTGACGACGGCGGCCATTGATAATTTAAGCTTTTTGGCGCCGGTCTACCTCGGCGACACAGTTGTGCTGAGGGGTTGCATCACCCAAGTGGGACGCACCTCCATGCGTGTTTGTGTGGATACGTATAAGGAATCCCGGAACATGGAGCGCACACTGGTCAACCGTGCCCATCTTGTGATGGTGGCGCTTGACGCCGGAGGAGTACCCTGTACGGTGCCCGGCCTTGAATCCTGAGTGAAGGACTGCTGTACCCCATGAAACCCCAGGAACCCCGCAGTGAGCCTCAATTCCGGCAAGCGCTGAAAACACGGCTCGGAGCAGAAAAATATTTTTGTGCCATGTTAAGTAAATCCTCTTTTAAAATTTGATGCTTTCTGTTAGAATATGACGAAATAGTTCGAATCATTGCCACTTAACAGATATTTTGCAGAACCCGCGGGGCGAGAGAAGCATAAAAGGGGTATCATACCATGCAAATGGAAGAACTGTATTTCACAATTATCAACGGTCTTTCGGACGGGGTCTATTTCGCCGACCTTGACCGGAGGATTTTGCTCTGGAACAAAACGGCCGAGGTCATTACGGGCTATACGACCGGGGAAATCATCGGCAAGGCATGTCCGGACACCCTGCTCAATCATATTGATGCACAGGGAACGCCCCTTTGTGAAGTCGGATGTCCGCTGTTTTCGACAATTGTGGATGGCAAGCAGCGCAGGGCGCAGGTTTTTGTGCGGCATAAGGAAGGTTATCGGATCCCAATCATGGTCCATATTTTTCCGGTTGTACAAGCCGGCGAAATCATCGGCGCTGCTGAAGTGTTTACTCGGGGCTGCTCGACTACATATGAGGATAACCTGATTGAGCGGCTTACAGAAATTGCCATGCATGATGCGTTGACCGGGCTGCCGAACCGCCGTTATCTTGAAAGCTTTTTACAGTACCGGCTGGATATGTACAATCGATTCCAGCGCCCGTTTGCGCTGCTATATGCCGACATTGACAATTTCAATTGCTACAACAACGATTACGGCCATGAAGCAGGAGATTTGGTGCTGATGCGCGTGGCGGAAGGTATCCGGGATCATCACGGACGCAATCATCTGGTGGGCCGCTGGGGAGGAGACGAGTTTATCGGTATTTATTCGATTGCGAGTGCTGAGGACATACCCATTCTAGCGGAGCAATTTCGCGGGATGATTTCAGAAACAGCTGTGATGTATCACAGCAACGCACTGAGGATTTCCGTTTCGGTAGGGGTTACGGCGGTGAAACTCGGGGATACGGCAGCTTCCATTGTCGAACGCGCAGACCGCCTGATGTACCGCGATAAGAAAAAAGGGAAAAACTGTCACAGCGTCGGATGATGCCGTAGCTATGCTGTTCAGGTCAGGCGCGAAAGCGCCGGTATCATTACTCAATTATATTGAAAGCAGCAAGGAAAGGCAGGATTCGCAAAATTTCCCATTCGACAAAAAACTACAAAGATATTGCATTTTAACACCCCTTCCACTATAATAAGATGATATAAAGTTTGTCTTTTTACAGTAAGAAATGCTCCATATAATTAGAAAGGGTTGTAGAATATGAGGCTTTCTGTTAAGCGAAGTGGTTTTATTGTGGTCATAGCCGTTTTGATCGTGGCAATAGTAGGAGTTTCCTTTCTTGTCATGAGGGATCAGGTTGAGACAAACCCGTCGGGGGGCATTGCTGTTTTAACCGATAAGCAGGCATCCAGTGGGATGATTGTCATAAAAGATTTATATGACGGAGAAATGGAAATACCCAAATACGATATCCCCATCAGCCAGTATTCGAAGAGTAAATTTACTGAGTTATCGGGAATTATTACATACGGTGATAATTCCGCTCAGGGCATCACGGTCTATTCCAAACACGGAGAAATTGACTGGGAACAGGTGGCGGGTGCGGGCGTTGATTTTGTCATGATCCGTGTTGGCTACCGTAACTATAACCGGGGCGACATCGTCATCGATAAGAATTTTGAGCAGAATATTTCAGGGGCTCTGAAAGCCGGTCTGGATGTGGGCGTCTATTTTTATTCACAGGCTATTTCCACCGAGGAGGCTGAAAAGGAAGCGGAAACGGTGCTGGAGAATATTAAGGATTATTCCATCACCTATCCCGTCGCCATTGTGTGGGAATTTGTTACGAATCCCGAGGAGGGCAAAACGCCCAGAACCCGAAATTGTACGAAAAGCGAGATTACCAGTTATATTGGCGCCTTTTGCGACAAGGTAAAGAAAACGGGCTACAAAGCGTCGTATTCCGCGACAAAGACAATGGGCTATGAGTATATCGATATCAGCAAGCTGACAGCATATGATCTTTGGTATTATGAATACCGGGCGGCTCCGTCGTTTTATTACGATTATAAAATGTGGCAGTATTCCACAGAGGGGACCGTACCGGGCGTCAGTGAATCCAGTTCTGTCAGTATGACGCTTGCTATGAATAAATATTCGAAATCGTAAAGCAGAATTTGTGGCTGCGGGAGGCATTCCCACGCCACGATTTTCTTATTCCGGCATACAGGGGATCGGAAAAAGAAAGGGGAGCATATCTTTGCAGATCAATAAGGAAAAACAACGGCTTATCATCATAGGAGCGGGACTTTTGCTCATCATTCTGGCATTGGTAATTGTCGTCGTAGTCGCCGTCGGCGGTTCCGGGGATAACAGCAGCGAGGACGGGGAGTATGTTCCGAGCAATATGCAGTATATTGAGGATATTTATGAGGGGCATTATATGATCCCCAAATATGACGTTTCAACAAGTGCCCTCGATCTGGACCAGTTCACGGCGCAGGGCGGCAGCATCACCTATCCCGGTGCGAAAGTGGGCATTGATGTGTCCGACCATCAGAAGGAAATCGACTGGGCCCAGGTAAAGACGGCCGGTGTGGATTTTGCGATTATCCGCGTTGGATATCGCGGCTACACAGAGGGCGGGCTTTTCCTCGACAATAATTTTGAAGCAAACATCAAAAGCGCATTGGAAAATGAAATTGCCGTAGGGGTTTATTTCTTTTCCCAGGCCATTACAACCGCGGAGGCGGAGCAGGAAGCACAGTATGTCATGGACCTGATTGCAAACTATGACATCACCTACCCGGTTGTATACGACTGGGAACCTATCACCAATTATACGGAAGATGCACCGCCACGTACGACGGACTGTACGGCAGAGGATATCAACGCCTTTACACTGGCTTTCTGTAAAAAGGTGAAGGAGAGCGGATATATTCCCGCTTTTTATTCCAACAAATCCATGGGCTACAAGACATATGATCTTGAAGCGCTGGATGAATTCGATTTCTGGTATGCGGAGTATCAGCCAAAGCCGAGTTTCTACTATGCGTTTGATATCTGGCAGTATACCGACGCGGGCAAGGTGAATGGAATTGAGACAGCGGTCGACATTAACCTGTGTTTTAAAAATTATGGTCAGTAACGATCCTGAGCGGGATAGTTTACTATAAAGCCATATTAGGAGGGGCGCGAAGAACGGATTATAACATAAAAGACAGACGGATTCCCGGGCAACAGTGAGCAGGGGAATCCATCTGTTTTATTTATACCATGTTCCGCCGCATAGCAGATGATTTCTGAAGGCGGAAACCTGTTATGGGTTTATGAACCATATGAAGAGAAGATACGGGGAAGAGAAGATCATCGGGCTGCAGTCCCGCAGCCCGGTCTATGTTGTGCTGAACGGCGGCGTTTCACGGGACGATCTACCGTAGCGTCATTTGTGTTTGCTATGATACGCTGAAAATACCTGTAAGCCCTGTTCATGAGAGCTGAAAATTATGCACAGGCTTTATCAAATTATGTGGCATAGAACAAATTAAACAGTTATAGTGCATTTTGGTCTGTTGTTACATGGGAATTTGTGGTAATATTTTTGAGTATCGGTTCTCTAATAAAAAGGCCGAGTTGTTAAACAGCTTTGAAGAAGAGATAATTTTCAATGCGGTTAAGATGATAGCTACATCCCCTTATGGAAAACTATCGTTATTACATTTGTTTATGTGCGAATCG
>Ga0153939_1000289_pt1 | contig 18207 bp, 14 predicted proteins | sample TSNJ023MetaG_FD_104734 | JGI IMG/M metagenome (GOLD analysis project Ga0153939, IMG submission 104734) | Attine ant fungus gardens microbial communities from New Jersey, USA - TSNJ023 MetaG | ecosystem: Host-associated > Fungi > Mycelium > Unclassified | place: USA: New Jersey, Brendan T. Byrne... | reverse complement strand
AGCAGGGCCTTTGCAGGCCCTGCTTTTTGTTTTGCCATCTATCCCACAGCCTCGGCCATCTCCCGCCTGGGGGACGCGGCCGCCGATGGCACGGCCTCGTCCGGTTCCTCGGTGTACTCCAGCGTGGTCACGCCTTTCAGCATCTTGGCGTTGGCCAGCATCAGGCGCAGGCGGTTTTCCTGGTTGATGCGGCTGGCGCCCGGGTCGTAGTCCACGGCTACGATGTTGGCGGAGGGGAAGCTCTGCTTGATTTTGCGGATCATGCCCTTGGCTACAATGTGGTTGGGCAGGCAGCCAAAGGGCTGGGCGGTTACAATGCCCTGCACGCCCGAGTGGATCAGCTCCAGCATATCGGCGGTGAGCAGCCAGCCCTCGCCCATTTTGACGCCGTGGTCCAGGTAGCCCTCGCTCATCTCGATCACGCGGGCGAAATCGGCCGGAGGGCTGAATGTGCCGTTTTCCTTGATCACGCTGATCATTTCCCGCTGCTTGCGCATGGTGTACCACATGGCGAACCTGAACGCCGCGCGCTTCACGCCCTTTTTCCCGCCGTACAGCTCGTGGTCGTGCAGCGTGTTGTAGATGCAGTACATGATGAAGTCCAGCAACCCCGAGTTGACCACCTCGGCCCCCTCGCTCACCAGGTAACGCTCCAGGTTGTTGTTGCCCAGCGGTGCGTATTTCAGGTAGATTTCGCCCACAATGCCCACCTTGATCTTTTCCCGGGAGCTGTCCAGTTCAATCGCAAGGAAGTCGGCCAGTATCCTTTTGTAGTTGCTTTTCAGCCGCACAAAGCCGGGGCCGTGCATCTGAGCAAGCAGCGCGTTTGTCCACTTGTCCACCACCCGGTCCGCATCCCCCTTGTTCTGTTCGTAGGGGATACACTGGTTGTAAAGGCTCATCATGAAGTCGCCGTAGAGCAGCCCCGCCACCATCTTGACCAGAGCCCTGGCGGACAGCGAAAAGCCGCTGTTCTTCTCCAGCCCCGAAAAGTTCAGCGAAATCACGGGGATGTGGCCGTAGCCGTTTTTGTGCAGGGCCTTGCGCAGCAGGAATATGTAGTTGGAGGCCCGGCACCCGCCGCCGGTCTGGCTGATCAGCAGCGCCACTTTGTCGAGATCGTAGCTCCCGCTTTTCAGCGCGTCCATAAACTGGCCGATCACCAGCAGGGCGGGGTAGCAGGTGTCGTTGTGCACGCTGCGCAGGCCTTCTTCGGCGATGCCCTTGTGGTCGGTTTTCAGGATTTCCACGTTGTATCCGTCTTGCCGCAGCACGCCGGCGATCAGCTCGAAGTGGATTGGCAGCATCTGGGGCACCAGGATGGTGTGAGTCTTCTTCATATCGGGGGTAAAGGGAACCTTGGGGAAAGTGTGGTCCCCGGTGCGGGTGCCTGCGCGGTTAGCAGCTGACAAGCGCCTTCGCCTCCTCTCTCTCGTTCATGGCGGCCTCCAGGCTCCGCAGCCGGATCTTGGTGGCGCCCAGGTTCGTGATCTCATCGATTTTCAGCTGGGTGTACAGCTTGCCCGCGTGGCGCAGGATGTCCCGGATTTCGTCGCTGGTCACGGCGTCGATCCCGCAGCCGAAGCTCACCAGCTGCACCAGCTCGGTGTGTGGGCGGTCCACCACGAACCTGGCCGCGTTGTACATGCGGGCGTGGTAGGTCCACTGGTTCAGCACCCCCAGTGTCTGCTTGGGCACCAGGTGGGATACGCAGTCCTCGGTGACCACCACAAAGCCCAGGGAATTCAGCAGCTTGTCGATGCCGTGGTTTACCTCTGGGTCCACATGATAGGGCCGGCAGGCCACCACGATGGTCTTCAGCCCGTTTTCGTCGGCATAGCGCAGGGCTTTTTCACCCTGTGCCTGCACCGTGCCCCGGTAGTAGTCGTGGGCCGTGTAGGCCTTGTTGGCGGCCGATTGCACCTCGGCTTTCTTTAGGTCGGGCAAAGCGGACAGCAGCGCCTTGTACATGCGCCCCACAAACATCTTTTTGTCCGCCACGCCGATGTGGGGCCGGATCATGCGCACGCTGTCCACCCCCGCCACGTTGGAGGCGATCAGCTCGGGGTAGTAGGCCACCACGGGGCAGTTGTAGCAGTTGTCCGATATGCCTTCGTCGAAGTTGTAGGTCATGCAGGGGTAGAAGATGGTGGATACCCCCTGCTCCAGCAGGCTTTCGATCTGGCCGTGCACCAGCTTGGCCGGGTAGCACACCGTGTCGGAGGGGATCGTGTGCTGCCCTTTCATGTACAGCGCCCGGGACGAGGGTTCGCTGAGCACAAGCTCGCACCCAAGGCTTACAAAGAAGCTGGACCAGAAAGGCAGGCTCTCGTACATGTTAAGTCCCAGCGGGATGCCGATTCTCAGCCGATCGCCGCCGTAGAGCGGCAGTGAGCGCAGCGCGTTGTATTTAAACTCTATCAGATTGGGCAGGGATTTTGCGGAGGAGCCGCCCGCCCCCTTTTCGCATTTGTTGCCCGAAACGAATTTGCTGCCGTCCGAGAACGTGTTCACGGTCAGGCGGCACCGGTTGGTACACTGCTTGCAGGTGGCGGCCATCGACTTGTGGGTGAAGCGCTCCACCCGGTCCGCGTCCAGCAGCGTGGAATGCTCCGGCGCGTTTTCCAGGGCGTAGAGCGCCGAGCCGTAGGCGCCCATCAGCTCCGGGATGGAAAGGCGCACCACATCGCGGCCCAACTCCTGCTCGAAACTGCGCAGTACCGCGTCGTTGAGAAAGGTGCCGCCCTGCACCACAATGTGCTCGCCCAGCTCGTCGGCGCTGCGGGCGCGGATTACCTTGTACAGCGCGTTTTTGATTACGCTGATGGCAAGACCCGCCGAGATGTCCCCCACAGTGGCGCCGTCCTTCTGGGCCTGCTTGACCGAGGAATTCATGAACACGGTGCAGCGGGAGCCCAGGTCCACCGGGTTTTGGGCTTTCAGCGCCAGGCGGGAGAATTCGTCGATGGGGTACCCCAGGGATTTTGCAAAGGTTTCAATAAAGGAGCCGCAGCCCGAGGAGCAGGCCTCGTTCAGGATCACCGAATCCACGGTGCCGTCCTTGATGTGAAAGCACTTGATGTCCTGGCCGCCGATGTCGATTATAAAATCCACCTCGGGGTCGAAGTGGCGGGCCGCCGTGTAATGGGCCACCGTTTCCACCAAGCCGTAGTCTACGCCGAAAGCGGCTTTCATCAGCTCTTCGCCGTAGCCCGTGACCGCGCCGGAACGGATGCGCACCCGGTCGCCACACAGGCCATACAGCGTGGAGAGCTGCTGCCGGATCACCGGCAGCGGGTTGCCCCCGTTGGAGCTGTAGTATTTGTACAGGATGTTGGCGTCGCCGTCGATCAGCACCACCTTGGTGGTGGTGGAGCCCGCGTCGATACCCAGGTAGGCGTCTCCGCTGTAGTGCGCAAGGCTTTTTTCACCCACGGTCATTTTGGCGTGACGGTCCACAAACGCCCGGTACTCGGCCGGGGAGGCGAACAGGGGCGGCTGGCACTCCAGCGTGCCCGAATTCTGGGGCAGCGACTCCAGACGACTGATCAGTTCCTCATATGTAAGGGTCGCGCTGTTGTCGATGCTGCTTGCATAGTAGGCGCTGCCCAAGGCCACGAAGTAGGGGGCCAGCGCCGGGAACACCGCGTTCTTCTGGGTCAGGCCCAGCGTTTCCACAAAGCGCCTTTGCAGCCCTTTCAAAAAGGAGAGCGGACCGCCCAGAAACAGCACGTTGCCCTTGATTTCACGCCCCTGCGCAAGGCCGGTGATGGTCTGCTCCACCACGGCCTGGAAGATGCTGGCCGCGATGTCCTCCTTGCGCGCGCCCTGGTTCAGCAGCGGCTGAATGTCGCTTTTTGCGAACACGCCGCAGCGGGAGGCGATGGGGTAGATTTTTTCATACCGCAGGCTCATCTCGTCCAACTCCTGCACGCTCACGTTCATGAGCGTGGCCATCTGGTCGATAAAGGCGCCGGTGCCGCCCGCGCAGGTGCCGTTCATGCGCTCCTCCAGGGTGCCCTGCAAAAAGATGATCTTGGCGTCCTCGCCGCCCAGCTCGATCACCACGTCGGTCTCGGGCAGAAGACGGCGCACGGCGCCTGCCGTGGCGAAGACCTCCTGCGCGAACTCAATGCCGGCAGCCTTGGCAATGCCCAGCCCCGCGGACCCGGTCACCGTCACCTTCAGGGGGTGGCCCCGCAGAATCGGGTCCAGCTCCTTAAGGTGCTCCAGTGTCATCTCCCGCACCTTGGAAAAGTGGCGCTGGTAGCTCTTTTCTATAATCTTGCCATCGTCGTTCAGCACGACCGTTTTTAATGTGGTGGAGCCCACATCGATACCCAGCTTATAGCTCATTCTATCACCAATATCCTCAATTAAACGGTTTCAATTTATTTGGACGCAATGAAAATATGCATGATGTTGCCTTAACTATACGCCAAAACGCGACAAAGGTCAATGATTTTGATTTGGACAAAATTTTAATAAATTGCGATTTAAAAAGGATATTTTGCCTTTATTCTGAAAGCGGGAATTGAACATTCCGGGAAATTTTGTTATAATAAATAGGAATGATTCGAAAACCGCCGTAACTATAACAGGGCCCGCTGCACGGGCCCACCAAGGAAATGAGGTATTGCAATTGCCAAGCAAGGTTGTTGTAGGCACACAGTGGGGCGACGAGGGCAAGGGGAAGATCATCGACATTCTGGCCTCCCGCTCCGACGTGGTGGTGCGCTCCCAGGGCGGGAACAACGCGGGACACACCGTGGAGAACGAGACCGGCGTGTACAAGCTGCGCTTGATCCCGTCGGGCATTCTCTACCCGGCCGTTGACTGCTACATCGGCTGCGGCACCGTGATTGATCCGCAGTCCCTGCTGGTGGAAATCGACGAGCTGACCGCCCGGGGCGTGACCTGCGAGCGCCTGCGCATCGACACCCGGGCCCACGTGGTGATGCCTTGGCACATCCTGCTGGACAGCCTGGCGGAGGACGCCCGCGGCGACGGGGACATCGGCACCACCCGCCGCGGCATCGGCCCCTGTTATATGGACAAGGCGGAGCGCACCGGGCTGCGCATCTACGACCTGATTACCCCCGGCGAGCTGGAAGAAAAGGCGCGCCGCATCGGCCGGCTGAAAAATGAGCTCATCACCAAGGTGTACAATCAGCCGGCCCTGGACCTGGACGCGATCATCGCCGATTACAAGGCCGTCGGAGAGCGGCTGCGGCCCTACGGCGCCGATGTGTCGGTGCTGACCCACGAAGCCTACAAGGCCGGACGGGAAATCCTGTTCGAGGGCGCCCAAGGCACCCTGCTGGACCTGGATGTGGGCACCTATCCCTTTGTGACCAGCTCCAACCCGATCTCGGGCGGCGTATGCACCGGCACCGGCATAGGCCCCACCATGATCGACCAGGTTGTGGGCGTAAGCAAGGCCTATACCACGCGGGTGGGCAAGGGGCCGTTTCCCACCGAGCTGTTTGACCAGGTGGGCGACGCGATCCGGGAAAAGGGCCGCGAATACGGCACCAACACGGGCCGCCCGCGCCGGGTGGGCTGGTTCGACGCCGTGATCCTGCGCCACGCGGTGCGGGTGAACGGGCTGACCTGCCTTGCCGTGAACAAGCTGGACACGCTGTGCGGTTTCGACACACTGAAAATCTGCACCGCCTACAGGCGGCCGGACGGCTCGGTGATCAAGGAGTTCCCGCCGGCCTTTGAGGAGCTGGAGCAATGCACGGCCGTTCTGGAGGAGCTGCCCGGCTTTGGGGACGGCGACATTTCCGGCGCGCGCAGCTTTGCCGAGCTGCCCCAAGGCTGCAAGGACTATATCGCCCGGCTGGAGGAGGTCTGCGGCTGCCCTGTGCGGATGGTGGGCGTGGGTCCGGCCCGCTCCCAGAATCTGGAAAGGTAAGAGCTAAAACAGGCTATAAGAATAAATTGTCTGATGGGGTGTTTGAGTTGCGCGAGCTGTCGCTTAGCATCGGAGAGCCCTTTACCTCCCCAGCCTGGGGGAGCAACCTTGTGTTTTTTTCGGGGGACCCGGGCGCCGTGATTCCCGACGAAAACGCCAAGGAATACCTGCGCCGCTGCTGCAAATATGCCCGCCATTACGAGGTCTACCTGATCCCCGAGCGGTTTATGGTCATGGGCTATACCTGCATGTGCCTGATCACGCCCCAGGGCAAGGTGATCGGCGCGCAGAAGGCGGTGCACCTGTACCTGCCCACCACCCCCGGCAACAAGCGCGGCGCCGCGCTGGAGGTGATGAACACCGAGTTCGGCGGCGTATTCCTGTGTGTGGATGTGGATATCTATCACCCGGAGCTGGTGCGGGTGGCGGCCGAGATGGGCGCCCAGTATATTTTCTGCGCCCAGCAAATGGCCCGCAGCGATTACTCCAGCCATATGGTGATTTCGGGCATCTGGAACGCCGCCCAGCAGAACAATGTGTTTGGCGCGGCGGTGTGCAACCAGTTCCACTGCGTGTGCGCGCCCCTTTCCATTTCCCCCTACGAGGACGGCTTTCTGGCCAAGCCCACGCTGAAGACCCCTGTGACGGTAAAGATGCTGGCCGACGACCTGGAGCGCTGCCCCAAGCGCCGCCTGCTGAGCAGAAAGCTCTACGCGGTGCACCGCGGGGAGCTGTTGGGTTGATATTGAGGCGTCCGCCCGGCAGGATCAAACCAAATCGGAGGGAGAGCGTTTGCGCTCTCCCTCCGATTTGGTTTTTGCCCGCCACAAGCGGATAACCCCGCGCCCGGGGTATTCTATCCCTCGCCCCCCGCGATTTCCTTAAAGCCCTTGCCGATGATCTCGTCCGCCTGCATGGCGATCACGAACGCGTCGGGGTCCACCGCGCCGCACAGACGCTTCAGGTCGTAGTACTGGTTTTTGCGCACCACACACAGCAGCACGGGGCGGTCCTGCATGGTGTAGCTGCCCCTGCCGTCCAGCAGTGTGCAGCCGCGGCCGATGCGGGCGTTGATAGCCACCGCCATCTCCCGGGGTTTTTCGGTCACGATCATCAGCACCTTGCCCATGTCCAGCCCGAACAGGATCGAATCCAGCACCTGGGTGCGGGTGAAGATGCCCACCAGCGCGAACAGCGCGCTTTCGATGTTGCGGTAGATCACCGCGGCCATGAGCAGCACCACTGCGTCCAGAATCAGCAGCAGCCGGCCTACCGCCATATCCGGCCGCTTTTTCTGGATCAGCCGCGCGATGATGTCGGTGCCGCCGGTGGTGGAGCCGCGCATGAACACAAGCGCCAGGCCCACGCCGGCCAGCACGCCGCCGGCCAGCGCCGCCAGGATTACCTCGCCCGTGTAAGCGGGCACGAAGCGGCCCGCCAGCTCCAGCATCAGCGTCATGATCAGCACCGTTTTCGCCGTGCGCAAGGTGAAGCGCCGCCCAAGGAAGAAAAGGGCGGCAATCAGCAGCGGGATGTTGATGACAAAGGATACCAAGGAGATCGGCGCGCCCAACAGATAGTTTGCCAGTATTGAGATGCCGGTGATGCCGCCCGGCGCGATGTTGGCGGGCGCGTTGAACACCTGGGTGCCCACCGCGTACAGGGCGCAGCCGCCCAGGTCGTACAAAAGATCCAGGGCCAGCTTTTTTGGCTGGGCAAGGTTGGGCTTCATCTATTCTCCTCCTGAAATGGTGCGTTGCATCAGATCGTACAGCGCGGCAAGCCGCGTGGTGTCGCCCTTTAGGTACAGGTAGCCGAACAGCGCTTCAATGGCCGTGGCCTTGCGGTAGTCTTCGGGGGTGCAGCTCTTGGGCGCCCGGGCGGTGTGGGCGTTGCGGCCCCGGCGCAGAATGTCGTGCTCTTCCTCGCTGAGCACATCCGCCACTGTGTCGTAGCAGCGGGCCTGGGCCGCTGCGCTTACCCTTTTCACGGCCAGGCCGTGCAGCTTGCCGGCGGGCATGGTGCCGGACCTAAGCAGGCCCGCGCGCACCATCAGCTCATACACCGCGTCCCCCAGAAAAGCCAGTGCCACCGGGCTCAGCGACCGGGGGTCGCCCTCGTAAGTGTCAAATTCCGTCATATTGTATCTCCGTGTAACTACCGCAGGTAGTCGAATTCAAAGCCCAGGATGTTCACGGTGTCCTGCTCCTGAATGCCCATGTCCTCCAGCCTGTCGATAATGCCCGACTGGCGCAGCACCCGCTGGAAATACTGCAACGACTCGTAGTCCTCCATATTCACCGAGGCCAGCACATGCTCGAACCAGGGCGCGTCCACCATGTAGACGCCGTCCACCACCGCGATCTCAAAGCGGCGGCCCTGATTTTCAATGGGGACCTCGGGCAGCGGCTCGGGCTCGTACTCCTTGATGGGGGGAAGCTCCTCCAGCTTCCTGGCAATCAGGTAGACCAGCTCCTTTGTGCCCTTGCCGGTGGCGCCCGAAAGCTCCAGGAAATTCTCGCAGCCCTGATCCCCGGCAAAGGCCCTGAAATCCGCGATCTGCTCGGGGGTGGCCAGGTCGCACCTGCCCGCCGCCACGATCTGGGGGCGCTGGGCCAGATCGGCGCTGAAGCCGTGCAGCTCCCGGTTGATGGTGAGAAAATCCTGCTTGGGGTTGCGGCCCTCGATTCCCGACACATCCACAATGTGCACCAGCAGGCGGCAGCGGTCCACATGGCGCAGAAAGTCGTGCCCCAGGCCCACGCCCTCGCTGGCGCCCTCGATCAGGCCGGGGATGTCGGCCATCACAAACGAGCGCTCCTCGTTCACCCGCACCACCCCCAGCACCGGGGACAAAGTGGTAAAGTGGTAGTTGGCGATTTCGGGCTTTGCCTGGCTTACCACCGAGATCAGCGTGGACTTGCCCACGTTGGGAAAGCCCACCAGCCCTACGTCCGCCAGCAGCTTTAGCTCCAGCGTGAGCTCGAAAGACTCGCCGGGCAGCCCGGGTTTCGCAAAGCGCGGTATCTGACGGGTGGGCGTGGCGAAGTGCTGGTTGCCCCAGCCCCCCCTGCCACCCCTGGCGATCACCACCGGGGTTTCCCCCGAGATATCGGCCACGATGCGGCCGCTCTGGGCCTCCTTGATCAAGGTGCCCCGGGGCACCTTGATCACCAGGTCCTCTCCCGACTTGCCCGAGCAGTTCTTGCCCCGGCCCGGCTCGCCGTCGGGGGCCGCGTATTTGCGCTTGTAGCGGAAGTCGGTCAGCGTGGAGGAGTGGGGGTCCACCACAAACACCACGTCGCCGCCGTGGCCGCCGTCCCCGCCGTCGGGGCCGCCCGCCGCCACGTATTTTTCCCGGTGGAACGACACCGCGCCCGCGCCGCCGTCCCCGGCCTTAATCCTGATTTTTGCAACGTCAATAAACATAAAAGTCTCCCGTTTTTTATGGTGCCCTTGTCGGTTTGTCCTTATGCGGAATGTGTGAAATCCACGAATCCACAACACGCCTTTTATTTTACCACATCCTCGGCCAAAAGTCTTGGGAATTTTCGTTTGTTCTGGCTTGATCGGTAAAGGGGGACTCCCTGCAGGAAAGCTCGCATGGATTGCCGCAGCCGCTCTGCGGGCCGCTGGTGGTGGTGGCGAGCACCTGGTTGGACATCTCCGAATAGTTTCCGTTGTAGTCAAAGGCGTTGACCGCGTAAGCGTACTCGGTGTATGGAGAAAGGCCGCTGTCCAGGAACGATGTTTGGCTGCTGTCTACCCGCGCTATTTCCACATTATCGCGGTATATGACATACCCCGCGACCTCCATGGTCTGGTCACAGGAATTCCACTGCAGGCCAATGCTGTTGTGAAGGAGCAAAACAGCATTTAAATCAATCTCACATACAGGTGTCTCAGGTGCCTGAGGGGCACATGGCTTTCGGCAAAACACAATAGGGGCATAGCTGTTGACAAAGCCGTACCCATTGTTCACATCCTGATTGATCGACCATGTCATCAAGCCTCTGATACAATTGCCCTCGTAATCCAGCCGGTCAAGCGCAAGCTGCACATCATCGGGATTTTCCACATATCCGCTAAATGCCGCATCTGGCGAAGCCGGCAGACCGATGGCCAGTTTACCGGCGGGGATCTGCACATAGTCTTGTGTTCCGGTGATAATGGCGTTGCTAAGGGTATACAAAAACGCCGCCTTGTGTTCATTGCTGTCCGAGGGCAGGAACATGTTCAGTTCATACGACCAGATGCCGTCGGAGCCCTGGTTGTAGTACTGGGGGAATATCAGGTCATAGTACCCCTCAAGCTTTTGAATATAGGGCCTGTAGGGGGCGTCCGCACCCCTTAGATTCGGGAACTCCGGGGCCATGGTAATCATAAAATTCATGTTTTGCTGCAAATAATAATTTTTCACCTCCATCAAGGCTTCGGGTATAACCGTTTGGTTATCCGCCGCTGTGATGGAGTCGCCCCCAAGGTCTATATCAAATCCGGTAAAGCCATATTTGTCGACAATTCTTATAAGCTCACTGACAAAGGCCCGCCTGTCACCACAAGCAAGCGCGACATAGCCAAACGCGCCGCCCAAGGAAATCAAGACCTCGCGTCCCTGGCATTTCAATGTCTCAACAGCCGCCCTGAATTCCACGTCTGTCATATACGAGGGGCTGAAAGTGGGGATTCCGTTCGGTCCTGTCTGCATAAAAGCGACACAAATGATGTTATAGCACCCGGGAATAGACGCAAGGTCCACTTGTGGCGGCTGCTCAAACCAATACCCGGCCAGCACGGAACCGCTTGAATTTGATTGCAAAGTTTTTTGATAATCCGTCAGCTGATTTGTATGTACGCTCGACAGGTAGCCCTGCGGTGAGGCGTAGGATTGCCTTTCCGGCCGGGAAGCCATGTAGCTGTTTGGCATGGGGTAGTAGTATTGCTCCGTGGATGGCGAGGCATGACTGTTGCACCGGGAGCCTGGGCGGGCTTGGCTTCCGGACCGGCCGGCATCCGGATTGTATGGGGGAAAATAATTTGCATTTATCATGATAAATGTCATCTCCTTAGTACGAATTGTATTTTCATACCAGTATATGAATTTGATCAGTGAATTGAGATATCTTCTTGCTTCATGCAATACCTGAAATAGGATGGAAACTGCTGAATTGGATATGTTTTTAAAGGCGGCCACACCCTTTTGCGGGGTTTTTGGTGTTACAAGGTTATATTGCCAGGCCGCAAAAGAAAAAGCCCCCTTTCGGGGGCCGGCTTATCCCTCTGCCGGCAGACGGTCCCGCAGCTTGCAGAAGTCGTCGAACGCGTCGGGCTTCTGGGCCGGGTTGCGCAGCAGCGCGGCGGGATGAAAGGTGCCCATCATCCAGACACCGTTTTTTTTCACAAATTCCCCGTGCTGCCGTGTTACACGAAAGCCCGGGTCCATCAGGTTCTGGGCGGCCACACGGCCCAGGCACACTATGTAGTGCGGTCGGATCAGCCGCACCTGCTCCCGCAGATAGCCGATGCAGGCGGCCACCTCATTGGCGGCGGGGTCCCGGTTGCCCGGCGGGCGGCACTTGACCATGTTGGCGATGTATACGTTTCTGTGCCGGGAAAACCCGGTGGCAACCAGCATCTTGTCCAGCAGCTGGCCCGCCCGGCCCACAAAGGGCTCCCCTTGCAGGTCCTCGTTTTCGCCGGGGCCCTCCCCCACGAATATCACCTTGGCGTGGATGTCGCCCACCCCGAACACCACATTAGTGCGGGTGGCGGCCAGGCCACAATTCCGGCAGCCCAGCGCCTGTGCGCGAAGAGCCTGCATCCCGTCGTTTTGCGTGTCATTCACGTGCCATTTCCTCTTTCTCGGTCCTTGGGGCTCTTCTGCCGATACGCGCCCCCACGGTCTCCGCGGACTTCTCCTCCTGCTCGGGGGGTGGCAGCACCTCGGCCCGCAGCGCCACGATGCGCCGCTCGTCCACGGCGTCCACCGTAAAGCGCACGCCGCCGATCTCCACGCAGGGGTGCTGGCCCTCGGCCGGAATCTGGCCCAGATGGTGCACAATGTAGCCGCCGATGGTCTCGAACTCCTCGTCCTCATCCTGGTCCAGCTCGATGTGGAAGTATTTCTCCACCTCCTCCAGATCGGTCAGGCCGTCCAGCAGAAACAGTGTCTCGGTGATGGGGGAGATGTCCTCGTCCTCGTCGTCATATTCGTCCTGGATGTTGCCTACGATGGATTCCAGCAGGTCCTCCATGGTCACCAGGCCCGAGGTGCCGCCGTACTCATCCACCACAACGGCGATCTGCACTTTCTTCTGCTGGAAGTCCGAGAGCAGCTGCAGGCAGCTTTGGCTTTCCAGCACATACAGGGGCTCGCGGAGGTACTCCTCCAGCTTGAAAGATTCGTCAGGCGCCTTGAGCACCCGTTCCAGCAGGTCCTTCACATACAAAATACCCTTGATGTCGTCTATGCTGTCCTCGTAGACAGGTATGCGGGAATAGCCGGAGTCCAGCGCCGTTGCGATGATCTCGTCCAGAGGCGTGTCGGCTTCCAGCGCCACCACCTCGGTGCGGTGTACCATCACCTCGCTGGCGGAGCGGTCGTTGAACTCGAAGATATTGTTGATCATGTCCTTTTCCTGCTCCTGGATGCTGCCGCTTTCCTCGCCCACGTCGATCATCATGCGGATCTCCTCCTCGGTGACCTGCTCGGGCACCTGGTTGGGGTCAATGCGCATCAGCCGCAGCACGGCGTTGGTGGAGCCTGAAAGCAGCCACACAAAGGGCTTTTCCAGCGCGCTGATAAGCTTTAGCGGCCGCGCCACCGCCAGAGCAATATTTTCGCAGTGCCGCATGCCCACGCGCTTTGGCACCAGCTCGCCGAACACCAGCGTGACGTAGGACAGGGCCAGCGTTACCACCACCAGCGAGATCACCCGCACCACAGTGGACGAAACCGCCCAGTAGCGCGCCGCGTACACAATGCGCTGCGCAAACGTGTCGGCCGCCACGGCGGAAGCCAGGAAGCCGGACAAGGTGACGCCCACCTGAATGGTTGCCAGGAACCTGCTGGGCTCGCTGATCATGCCCACCAAAATGCCCGCTTTCTTGTCACCCTCCTGTGCCATCTTGCGGATTTTGTTGTCGTTGAGCGTGATAATCGCCACCTCGCTCATGGCGAAAAAGGCGTTCACCAGGATCAGTACAAATAAAATGACCAAGTAAATCGATAAACTGTCTTCGGGTTCCATAACACTCTCCTAATTTCTGCTGTCAGGCTGTTTGTCAGAGCTGGCTTTTCGATTCTTTATATACAATATAGTCCATTTTACGCAATCTGTCAAAAAAAATACGCCGGATGCCGCCGGATAATAAATAAAATCGCTGTAAGATTTGACAAAGTTAAGAGCGCTGGTATAGTATTATGTAAGAGTCTGCTTACATATATGGAATGAGAAAGGATGATACCGTGACATCGCTGCTGCTGCGCCTGTTTGGCGCGCCAAGGCAGGGGGAAAGCGAGGCTGCGGCCCGGGCGCGCATGGGAAAGCTGGCCGGCTTTGTGGGCGTTTTCAGCAATTTGCTGCTGTTCTGCCTCAAGCTGGCGGTGGGGCTGTTCAGCGGCAGCATCGCCATCACGGCCGACGCCGTAAACAACCTGTCCGACTGCGGCTCCTCGGTGATCACGCTGCTGGGCTTCCGGCTGGGCAGCATCCCCGCCGACGAAAAGCACCCCTACGGCCACGCCCGCTACGAGTATTTAAGCGGTCTGGCGGTGTCGGTGCTGGTGCTGCTGATCGGCTTCGAATTCTTAAAAAATGCCGTGGGCAAGATCATCAGTCCCACGCCGGTGGCCTTTTCCGCTGTGGTGGGTCTTGTGCTGGCGGTTTCGGTGGTCATTAAGCTCTGGCAGGGCACGTTCAATAAGCGGGTGGGCCGCGAAATAGGCTCCGGCGCACTGGAGGCCACCGCCACCGACAGCATCGGCGACGCGCTGTCCACCTCGTCGGTGCTTCTGGCCGCGCTGGTGGCCCACTTTACCGGCCTGCACCTGGACGGCTGGGCAGGCGCGCTGGTGGCCTTGTTCGTGTTGGTGTCGGGCGTGCGGCTGATCAAGGAGACATTGGACCCGCTGCTGGGCCAGGCCCCCGGCCGCGAGCTGGTAGGGGAGATCGGAAAGCGCATCATGAGCTATACCGGCGTGATCGGCCTGCACGACCTGATGGTGCACAACTACGGCCCGGGGCGCTGCTTTGCCTCGGTGCATGTGGAGGTGCCCGCCGACCAGGACATCATGGAAAGTCACGATGTGATCGACAACATCGAGCGGGACTTTCTGGAGAAAATGAACATCCACCTGGTGGCGCACATGGACCCCATCGTGATCAACGACGAGGAAACCAACGAAATGCGCGCTTATGTGAACCGGGTGGTGAAAGAGTATGACCCGGCGCTGTCCGCCCACGATTTCCGCATAGTCAAGGGCGTCAGCCACATGAACTTCATCTTTGATGTGGTGATCCCGCCCCGCTACGGACTCACCGACAATGAGCTGCGCGCGGCAATCGCGGAGCGTGTCCGGCTGCCGGGCAAAACCGTGTACTGTGTGATCACGGTGGACCGCAGCTACACCAGCACCACCCAGGGCATCGGACAAGAGTGACACGGCACATTTTCCGGGATAAAAAACAGGAGGCGCACGCATGACGAATGAAATAGCCGGACTCATCGCCAAAAACCGCAAGCACCTGCGGCTGCTGGCCAAGCACTACCCCACCATGCAGAGCGTGTACACCGAGACCATCAACCTGCGGGCCATTCTGAACCTGCCCAAGGGCACCGAGCATTTTATGAGCGATCTGCACGGAGAGTACGAGGCCTTTGCCCACATCCTGAACAACTGCTCAGGGGTGATCCGGGAGAAGGTCGACGAGCTGTTCGCGTCCACGCTGGACGACAAGCAGCGCAGCGAGCTGTGCACACTGATCTATTACCCGGCCAAAAAGCTGCGGCTGATCCGAAAAACAGCGCGGCACATGGATAGCTGGTACGAGACAATCTTGCTTCAAATGACCGAGCTGTGCAGGATGATCGCCAGCAAATACACCCGGTCCAAGGTGCGCAAGGCCATGCCCCAGGAGTTCAGCTACATACTGGATGAGCTGCTGCACGCCGACTACGAGGGCGACAACCAGGCCCTTTACTACGCGAAGATTATGGAGAGCATCCTGGCGCTGGGCAATGCCGACGACTTTATTGTGGCGCTGGCCACCCTGATCAAGCGCCTGGCCGTGGACCGGCTGCACATCGTGGGCGACATCTTCGACCGCGGGCCCCGCCCAGACCTGATTATGGATATGCTGGAAAATCACCACGCGGTGGACATTCAGTGGGGCAACCACGACATCCTGTGGATGGGCGCGGCGGCCGGCAACAGCGCCTGCATGGCGGCGGTGGTCTTCAACAGCGCCGCCTACGGAAACTTAAAGGTGCTGGAGGAGGGCTACGGCATCAACCTGCGGCCGCTGGCCCAGTTCGCCGACAAAACCTATGGCGACAGCCCCCGCTTCAAGGTGAAGCTGGTGGGGGAGCGCCCGGACCCCAGGGACGTGGCCATGTCGGCCAAAATCTACAAGGCCATCGGCGTGATTTTGTTTAAGCTGGAAGGCCAGCTCTGGCGCAGCCACCCCGAGTACGACATGCAGCACCGCATGCTGCTGCATCAGATCGACTACGCCAAAGGCGAGATCACGCTGGACGGCAAGACCCACCCGCTGCTGGACTGGGAGTTGCCTACCATCTCCACCGCCGACCCCTACGCCCTGACCCAGGACGAGGCGCTGGTGGTGCGGAAGCTTGCGGAGTCTTTTTCCCACAGCGAGCGGCTGGCCCGCCACGTGGCGTTCCTTTACAGCAACGGCGGCATGTACGCCTGCTTCAACCAGAACCTGCTGTTCCACGGCTGCATCCCGATGAATGAGGACGGCTCTTTCCGGCAGGTGGAGCTCTGGGGCAAAAAGTCCGCCGGGCGGGCGCTGCTGGACCACGCCGATGCCATGGCCCGCGCCGCCTACCACGGCCAAGGACAGACAAAGCAGGACGCGGCGGACGGCATGTGGTACTTGTGGTGCGGCAGTAGCTCCCCGCTGTTCGGCCGGGACCGCATGACCACGTTCGAACGGCTGTTTATCGAGGACCAGAGCACCTGGTCCGAGGGGAAAAACCCCTATTACACCCAGGTGCAGAGCAGGGAGGGCTGCCTGCGGATACTGGGGGAGTTCGGGCTTAACAGCTATATCTCCCACATTGTCAACGGCCATGTGCCGGTGAAAGCCGCCGACGGCGAAAGCCCGGTGAAGGGCGGCGGCAAGCTGATCGTGATCGACGGCGGCTTCTCCAAGGCCTACCAGCCCAAGACCGGCATCGCGGGCTATACGCTGATCTACAACTCCTACGGGCTGCGCCTTTCGGCCCACAAACCTTTCGAGAGCAGCCAGCAGGCGGTGGAAAACGACCTGGACATCCATTCCACCACCCAGGTGTTCGAGACCATGGACCAGCGCATGCGCGTCACGGACACCGACATCGGCCAGGAGCTCAGCGAGCAGATTTACGATTTGTCGCTGCTGTTGGCGGCGTATCGCAGCGGCACGCTGTAGCGGCCGGCCGTGCCCGAAGACCTTCTTGACAGCCGCCGCCGGGTGCGGTATGCTGTAACAATACAAAACCCCACTGTCTTAAAATCGGGAGGAGGCCCCGCCATGACCCAGCAGCCCCAACAGATTACCTGTCAGGAGTGCCATGTGCACCAGGACCTGCAGGACAAGGCCATGAGGAGGATGCCGGACGACGAAAAGCTGTTTGAGCTGGCCGAGATATTCAAGGTGTTCGGCGACAGCACCCGCATCCGCATCATGTGCGCGCTGCTGCCGGGGGAGATGTGTGTGTGCGATATTTCGGCGGCGCTGGGCATCACCCAATCGGCTATCTCGCACCAGCTGCGGCTGCTCAAAAACCACCGGCTGGTAAAATCAAGGAGAGAGGGCAAAAGCATGTTCTACTCGCTGGACGACGAGCATGTGCAGCAGATATTGTTCACCGGCCTGAACCATCTGGCGGAGGAGCACTAGTACTTCACCATACCACAATTTAGCCATGGTGAAGTACCGGCAGTCCAAAACACTCATTTGACAAGGCGCGGTATTCGTGCTACACTTTGAGTACAACACAGGGGAGCTGGAGCAACGGTCCGGCTGAGAGAAAAGCCCATGCGCTTAAAACCCTTGGAGCCGGGGAGCTCCGCACCTGATATGGATAATGCCATCGTAGGGAGAAGATATCGAAATTCGATTCCGTGCGGTGACGCGCGGATTTTTTTGCGTCCGCCCGTGCCAGGTCGTGCGATATCCCGCAAACGAAAACGGAGGAGTAATATGAAAAGGCAAATATCCGCAAAACAACTGGTGGAAAGCGGCGTCCTGCTGGCATTGGGCTTTGTGCTTTCGGTTTTTAAAATCAAGCTGGTGGCGGTGGGCGGCTCAGTCACCCTGGCCAGCATGCTGCCCATTGTGATCCTGGCTTATAAATACGGTCCGGGCTGGGGCACGCTCTGCGGCTTTGTGCACGCCATGCTGCAGATCATCGAGGACGGCGGCATCGCGCCCCCTGTTCGGGACGCCCAGTCTTTCCTGCTGGTGTTCCTGCTGGACTTCGCCCTGGCGTGGGCCGTGGTAGGCTTGCTGGCCGGGTTGTTGCGGGGCGTCTCGGAAAAGCCCCAGCGGGCCATCGCCGTGGGCGCCCTTGCGGGCGTGGGAGGGCGTTTTCTGTGCAGCTTCCTCAGCGGCATGATCATCTGGGGCGTGTACGCGCCCCAGGGGCAGAGCGTGGCGCTCTACTCGCTGGCGGTCAACGCATCCTATATGGTCCCCGAAATGCTGGTTACCTCTGTCCTGGGCTACCTGCTATTCAGCGTGCCGGTGCTGCAAAAGCAGGTGGCGCTGGAAGCACGCTGACGGACTATATAACACCGGCCAGCGCGGCAGCAAATAAAAAAACGCAATGGATGCAGAAGCCATTGAGTTTTTTGTTTGCTGCCGCGCTGGCCCGAAAAATGGCGGCGCGGCGGCGTGCTCCGCAAAGCCAACGCCGCGTCCCCCAACCGGCAATCCCCCTAATGGAGGCCGCAGGGATTGTCGAACAGGTTTAATGCGTCCAGCTCGGCTTTTTTATCCATTTTCCGGTTGTGCAGCGGGTTTTTGGTCTTCAGGATCTCCTCCTCGTTCTGCCTT
>Ga0153939_1000285_pt1 | contig 18308 bp, 20 predicted proteins | sample TSNJ023MetaG_FD_104734 | JGI IMG/M metagenome (GOLD analysis project Ga0153939, IMG submission 104734) | Attine ant fungus gardens microbial communities from New Jersey, USA - TSNJ023 MetaG | ecosystem: Host-associated > Fungi > Mycelium > Unclassified | place: USA: New Jersey, Brendan T. Byrne... | reverse complement strand
CTGCTGATCTGCGTTGGAGGTGAAGAACCTGCATGCCTCGTGACTTGTGATGTGGAAGAACTCTGACCTCTCGGTTAAACAGAAGCAACAGACACGGCGACAGTCTATCAGATAGAGAGAGTTGCCAAAGTGATTGCAAGTGAAACATTGGGTCGTACGAGACGTTTTGTACAGTGTAACACAGTTAAACGCATCAACCTGGATGCTGACAATGGTGCGGATAATGTCAGGGCAGTGCTCGATGACTGCAGTGTACTGGCGGACTGAGTTGACAAGCTGCATTGCGTGACAGCTGCTACTGCGGGAGCGAGTGAGGGAAAGAATGTTTGGCTGGAACAGGATCTTGATGATAACCTCTACGGAGAGCTGACTGGTGGCAAAACCGGTGGAGATGGACATACAAACGTATTGACCATTGTCGAGCGAGCAGCGTTTTTCGAGTCGTGCATCGTCCAGGGTCCGATTGGGGTAAGGCTGCGTCCTGCGTAGATGTTGCGCGAAACCGAATGAATCATTTGTAGAGACGTTTTGAGATCAAGCGGAGGCAAAAATTTCTAGCTTATTATGCCATGTATCAAAGCTCTGTCACAGTGTGACGGTAACATTTATGCGCCCCTGTTCCGCAGCCCCTATCGACCATGATGGCAAAGCTTTTTTCTTGTTTTCAAATTCTTCATCAATATTATTTATTTTTTCCAAACAAATAATAAATTCTGAGAAGGTATGTATCTAGAAGAATGAGGGGATCGTATAGAATCGTCAGACAAGCTGTGTGCCTTTTCGATGAACAAACATTTGGCGAGTGATGGTTAATGCAACCGTGGCTATCAAGATTGTTACCTATGCTGGCATCAGCGTATAATTTTCCAAGAAAAAAAGAAAGACACCAGCCCCACTGAACGTCACGGGCCTTATCCAAGGAAAAGTTTCTCCAAGGAGCGCTCCATCGACTGGGTTTCCCATCAGAGCACCAAAAGAAGCTACTGCAAAGGCGATCCCGAACCGAACTCTAACAATCGCTACATCAACCTCTGAAAGAACACACAAGAAATGAGACCAACTTACCCTACTTCGCTTGGGTCCTTGGATAGGACGGCCAAGACAGGGGCAGTCAGTGCAGAAACTACCGTTTACATCAAAGTTTTGGGGGGAATTATACCATGAAACATGGTACATACCAGCACCCGACATGAATCCATAGAGGATAGCAAAAATAATCATACCAGCGACAGTTCTTACGGCAGTCATTGCGAAAATGAGTACCGCGGAAGATTAGATACAGGGAATTCCGACATTGTAAACGCCGAAACGATCAGCTAACATATTTGGAATAATTCGTCCAGCAAGTGCAGATGCATTCATAATCGTGATCTGTGAGCCGACGATAAGATTGAAATGAAAGTAGAAAAGGGACACTAACACAGTAGAATGCAATCTGAGGGTCTATTCCATGAAGGATAGAGAACAGTTGCAAGTAAAAATCTACGAAGAACGGATATTTTCCAGATATAGGCATATTCAAGTAATTAAAAAACGCACACGGAAAATAGATACCCCCATTTGCCATGAAGACTCTGACGTAGTATGATTGAAGTAATCAAGACAATATTTAGATACCCAACTCACGAGAAGACAGTGATCAAGTAGGGTATGTCAGTCATAATTTGTCTAAGATTGACCTTGGGACGTTCAGTGGTTGAAGCATGTGGCCTGGGTTTCATCAGCAGGTTGGCGAGCAACAACATGTCAAGGACCAAGAAGGCAGAAGAGCGTACTCCCCAGTGGAAGCCAGCAGAGCTCTTGAACAAGTGATTGAGCATGATCGGGAAGATGATGCCGCCAACGGCAGTACCTGACCATGATGAAAATGGATAGAATCATGCGCATTTGGATCATGGGATGATGATATTGTGAGCGGTGAGATGAATGAAAGGATGAAGAAGACAGACAGGAGGCGACAATTCCCATGGCAAGGCTTCTACGAGAACGCCAATGATGGGCTTGAACGGCGATGCTGGGAGCATATAGAAGACCGGCACCAATTCCCATGCCCAATCCCTGTGCAAGATATAGTTGGTAGAATTTGTCCATGTGACATATAGATAACATGAACATTCTGGGATAGTGAGAAGGAGGGGAATGAGTGGAAGAGAGCGGGCTCACGAAAAAACATAGATTATGGTTCCAACGATAGTAGTGAGGCGAAAGTAGCCCATATCGAGAAGTTTTCCGGCGGGAAGTGCCATAGCAAAAATGAAGAAAATCTGTGGCGCCGATCCAGCTGATGGCGGATGCAGAGGCAGTATTGGAACGGGTGTAGAGATCCTGGTATACACCAAAACTATTGCTATAGCCAAATGTAGTTGCCACGGTCAAGAGACTGCACCAGTTGAGAGAGAGAATGGATGGGACTAACTGATGGACTCACCCGCCGATGACGGTAAACCATGCTAGGAGACCACCATCAACAGGTTTTTCTTGCTCCATGATGGGGACTGAGGTGAAAAGTGGACTATATAAGCGAATTTGTCGTGATTAAATGAGCCTGTCATCAAAGATCATAACATGAACTGATGAGTCTAACTGCTTGATGCCTGGACATATGAGTCACAATACCTCCGATTAACATCCCCACCCCTCCCATCTACCAGTAAACTTCGCCCACTCCTTACTACTTCCTCCTATAGACACGTCCCGGACATTTGGCTCTCTGTAGCCCTCCGTGTCTTAGCACTAGATTACTTGTTGCGGAATAGAAATGCTGAATCTAGAGTCATGTGCAGACTTCGCCCACACCCTATTCCCTTGGCCACAGGCCTCCTGTAGACACACGCCTGACACTGAATCCCACCTAGGCCCTCCGTGTCTTAGTACTAGTTTACTTGTTGGGGAATAGAATTACTGCATTCAAAAAAAAAGAGTCACGTGACTCATGATAAGCTCGACATGCAGGAGGAATTTTGGATAAGACACTGTTTCTCTCCCACTGGAAGAAGGTCGTGGGGACTGCGTCGACAGCTATTTTCCTCGTGTCAGCGACAGCATCAACGAACTTCAAGTCGTCGAGCATAATGCCAAGCCTGCTACTTCAAAGTTACTTCAAAGCCACCTCCTCCCTCAACTATCACCACCACTGCTACAACTGCTGCTGCACGTACAAATCGAGCTCTTTCTCTTGACTTATTGTCTGAGAAGTCTCTTGCTCGTGATCACGCCTCTGCCTCCTCGACACAGACTGTGAACCTGTAATCCATGCCAACAACTCTTTTCCCATGCCGCCTTCGAGGCATGTCCGTCACTGAGGAAGTTATACTCCTCAAGGTCCAGGTCCAGGATGTCACCCGTGTCTACAATGCCGTCGCTCGTGTTAACCTCTTAGAAACTAGCCGTCCCCATCCAGGGTCTCGTCATGGTCCAGCTGTCATGAAATACTCTCCATAGACTTAGTCACAACATTAATTCAATTCGGGATGGTATATCTATGTGAACCACTATAAATGCTTTTATTTGCATGTGCGACATTTAGGACATTGTAAGCTGACAAATCCGAGAAATAATTCTTGACACCTCTCACAGCACCGTGTATGGGAATTTAGTTGCTTCTAGAAGAGGGGATGAAGGGCTTCTGGGTCAGGATGACCCCTTCCTGAGAGATATGAACTTCAGGTCGAGCTTCGGGTATGGAGTCAGACTATGACAGTCACATTTATGCGGCTATGCCCAGTTGCCAGCCCAGTTGCCCCCTGCAGATTGTTCTGTAGCGCCTATCGACCATGATGGCAAGGTTAATTCTGAAGACACTGGCATACACGCTCAGCAGCCAAAAAACTCGCTGAGGACGACGCGTCAACCTCGTTGCAGTTAGTTTCTCCCATATTCGTGCCTTCTATCGCTGCTCAATCCTTATCTTGATATTCCTATCGACTCTCATAATGGCATTCCTGGCGATGTTGATCACGTGAAGATGGGTGAACGGCGTCTGCCATGACGTTCATATGGGAGATGGTCATGCCCGGCTATCTACCCCTACTCAACAACCTGACAGTGATCTCAGTGTCTTGTTTACACTATTTTCGGGATAGCAGGCAAAGGATGAGGAGCATCAGCCACCTCCTGCAAAGCAGCAGAGGGTGCATTCAGACGCAGTTAAGGCATCTCAAAACGTAGGTGTTTTCCTGCCGTGCACCGCTGTAGGTGTGCTGATGTTTTGCCATTCTAGTCCGCAACACCACCTCCAGCCTCTGTTGCCTCGAGTCCTGTGCCTCACATCAGCCCCACCATTTGTCGACCGAGTTGCACTTATCACCTCTACTCCGATGGATTCTCCCACCAGCTCACAAGCTCCTATCCTCAAAATTCCGATACCAGAATATCCTTGTTACGATAATCCTGACGAATTTATCTCCAATTTCTGTCTGCTATTGAGAATAGTGGATGGGGTGCTTCTCAAACATGCAATGACCTGGTTATATCCGCCCCATAATATTACTCATTATTATTGCAGGTTTGACACCAGCAAGATCCCGCAGGTTTTGAATGCACATACTCTTTAAACATTAAGCCCGAAGAAGACCTGTACCCATTCCTGGAACCCGATGGCTTGACCCTCGTCCTCGCGCCTTGATCTTCCTTTGCCAAATGTTATTCATGGAACCACAACACTGCTCGGTTTCATCTTGTCGACTTTGAAGATCACATGTATATTCACAGGTCTGAAAACTCACCCGACGAGAGACTCTTCACATGTTGGTCTCGCAATGACTCTCACGTCCGAGTTTTGGACGCGCAAACTGGCCAACTCGTTTGCTAGTTTCAAACATTCTCGGTGGATGAAATCTCACCTGCTCTGATTGAGGATATGCAAACATGGCATTTATACGAAATGTTGGCGTACTATCTTTGCCACGCTGGCTTGAGAATACGGGACCATAGCAGATCTCACAGCTGACTACCGGCATTCCATGAATGGATATGGACATATGCGACAAGGCATGAGGGATGGATGCGCAACGGGTCAGGACGACGAGCCACTGCTTTGGGTCCCAGTCGAGCGCAGGGAACATCTGTACGTGCCATTGTTCAGAGTAGTGGTTGAGGGGCCAAATCTCAACAATCCTGGACTCAAGGCTCAGCAGAAAGTGGACAGAATGCATCGACGAAGGGTGGTTTAGAGAACTGGAGCAAAAGGAGAAGGAGATAGGAAACCTGCTGGAGTAAGAGAACAAGGTGCGTCTTGTCCTCAGCCAAAGTACTTGACGGTGTTCAAATACATGAACAGGAGAGTGGGACGAGCTCGCTGCTCTTTTGCTCTCTCAGTCTCTCAAGACATGTTTTTACTTCAGCTAGTCTAAAGACACCCACTACTTTCTGTACCTACGGCTGCCAAGCCTCTATCAATGTAAGTACGAATGGTCTCAACATCCTTTGTAAATATAATCATGTAGTGAAGATGAGATGCAATAGTCCAAGCCTCATATCAAGGTGCAAAAAAAAGAGCCAGATAATGTCAGCTACATGGATCAACTGCAAGAAAAGGGTGGAAGACAGAGTAACACCGACAAGTCTTGCTTGCTGGTTCCCTCAGCTCCGACTACTTGACACAATCGCAACAAAGTATTCCCCAATGCAGGACTCGCTGACCTCTTGGCCATCGGGGTGAAGAGTATTTGGTGTTCACCTCAGTAGATGATCTCACACAAAGAATATGGTTTTCATTGACATCGATGACAATTGGTACAAATACGGTCTTATATTTCAACCACGTCGTTCGACAAGCACTCGAACAGATATAACCCCTAGAGACCTCCCACAGGCACCTCGAGGCAGGTGACATGGACTCGAAGGAAATTGAGAGATTGGAAAGGGAGACATGGGTTCGAGTTGTTTGGTTCTTGTTCGTAAGAACCTAATTCTTCTGCAAACTCGATATGTTTAGAACTGCTTGGCACTGGTTTTCATTCCGCAGTGCGCTTTGGCCCAGCCGATCCAAATTCAATACTCCACTCATTCAACTTCATCGCAAAGCTCAGATGTATTGATGAATAAAGTCGTGGATCGATGGTGAGGTGGCATTCCTCTAGCTGAAGAGCGAATTTGACGCTATTCCAGGCAATTCTAAACAGATCAATGTCATCAATGAAAGCAGGTCACTTGGTTCTTTGTCCAGTTCTTGACCAAGTAACATGGATACATTGTTCCATGTAGTGTGTCAAAAAATGGTGCCGGTTACCAATTTTCCCCAGTCCAAATGCTGACTACGGCTCACTGTAGGCTTATTATTCAAATGACCGTTGGTGCAGACAATACAAAAATTCGTTTTTTCTGGAATCACCTCGACAATTATGACATAAGACATTGAGAACAGGTAATCGATTCATCACCTTCTACCAATAAAAAAAGGAAGTGATAAAATTTGGTTGACTCAATGGACAAAGGAATTGTGGAGAGGTAAATGTTTGTTCTTGAGACGAATGATTAAGACTTAGACACAGGAAATGCAGTCTAAGCCGATGGTTGAATCAAAGGTATAAACTTGCGCGCAGGCGTCTCAGGTGTTCGAGATCTCTCAGCATGACTTAAAATAGAAATGCAAATACAGTTTCGAAGATAGTAAGAACATTAAAAGCAGCAAAAAATAGGATGGAGAGAGAAATGAGACATTGTTCTAGTATTGTCCTTGTGCTATTAGGGCTATAAGCGTTGTTCTCTGAAATAAAAGAGGCATTACATACCAGAACCTTGTTATCATTGGACACCTCATCCAAGTTGGAAGAGAATTTCAGGAATTTTGTGCCTGATCCGATTTTCTTCCCCATTCTCTGACAAGGATGAAAATGACAAGGGCGGTGAGTTGAGGAGGTGTGATTGTTTGATTCCCTGGTATGTGAAAGTAGTCCTTGCAGAAGGCCAAGAGCCGATGTTCTTGGTTCGTCCTGTCGAGCAGACAATCTCATCGTCGACACTGACGAGTTCGTGTGTCAGTGGCCTCAACATTTGCGCCACATCGTTGTTGTTGATCAAGATCCTTGAGTGGAAACAGGAAGGGATATATGTGGGTCCTACGCGTTTGTGTTGACCAGTCGAAACGTCGCCATCGTCCTCATCAATGCTGGCAAGGAACAAACAAGCCGACTCCTCGGTGAGCTCGAGCTCATGGATAGTTTGACGAGTGAAAAACCGGCTGAGGTCTGAAGCGTGGATGAGGCCAATTGTGTACATGGTTCTGGTGAGTAAGTAAGAATGGGGGAATAACCAAAGAGAGGGACATCTTTTATCTGAAAAAACATCTTATGTCACAATGGCTGTGTTATGAAAAATGGAGACGGTGAACTTTGATTGGCTTATACAGTCTAGTGATCAATTTTTGGACTAGCACGGCACAAGACTTGACCATTATTTGCCACATGGCATACCTCATTATTGTTGTTGTCTTTGATTGTAATGCTGCTCCACCCATCAACACCTTCCTCCCGTGGCCTGCTCACTGTGCAGCCATCAGTCATCTTGCTTTTGACGTCACAGTTCCCGTCAATAAGGACGCTGGATACCCTCTCATTGGCCTCGTCGACCACTCCGATCCCCTTCCTGTCGTCGTCTCCCTCTCCCCGCTACTCACTAACGCCACCTTAGCCCTCGATAATTGTGGTATAGCTGCAGGAGTCCTTGGCAATGTAAGGCCTCCAAAGCGCAGCTTGAACCAGGCCTGTCTTGTCTCCCTTCTCGCCCATATAAAACCCCTCCAGCGTCACCCCCACAATCCTCTTCTCTTCAATTCTTCACCCTCTTTCCAAGTCCATTATCTCCCCGCACACAGGGTCCCAAATAGAGAAACAACTGCAAGGTTTAAGCAGGCCGCTCTTCGACTTCCCGATAGGCTTGCTCGTGATGCCTTGCAGCCAGCTAGCAAAAGGGGCTACATCAAGATCGTTACCATGCTCGAAGACATAGCCAATGCTCACACTCCATAGATGGTTGATGTTCTTGTTGGAAACAGCGATGCCAACTACAACAACAAATTTGGCTGGTTACCATTCTGCTCATTTGTTCCGTGCCGCTGACATTTCCTAAGGAGGCCTCCATATATCAGGTATCAAAGAAGATGGCCTTCGACGTAGCCGAGTCACTGTTCAAGCAATAGAAAGAATTCTTCTTGTGTCAGCAGCTCGCAGCCACTCAACCCAGACTGTCGATCCTCCAAAGGGGTGTTAGTGACTCAACTGCATATAACTTATAACCCGGCCAGTAACGCTGCCACGAGTCAACTGGACGAGGACGACCAGCATGGAGCAAATTACCTGGCCGATCTGAAGAAGGAGATCGAGGTGATGGAATCTGATACCAAGGAGAGGAAGATGGGTATTATGGAATGGAGAAGGCTCAACAGAATCCGTCAAGGGAGCGTTGAAAATAGTGTCATTGGGAGCTATGTACGTCTCTCATTCTTTTTTATTGACGACTCCACTCATATACACACTATGCAGCTCGAGTGCCCAACGTCAATTCCTTGGCCCAACTCATCATCATCATCATTCCTCCGTTATTCGTGACAAAATATCAAAGGCCAAACTCAACATGATGCCGATCACTCTGATCTAGAAAAAATCAAAAAATGGCCAATTGAATACCTCGCGGTAGTCTGTCTCAAAGGATTCAATATGGGCAAGGAAGCCGCAGCCGAGGCGCTGAAAAAAGCTGAAAACATTGCCCCTATCGATCCAGATTAACCTGCTCCACAGACTTCACCTTCCAGCAACGTACCCATCCGTTTCAAAAATCTTCGCTATCTGCTCCCCTTTCCGAACCTCGCTCACCATCGACCAAGGACCCAACACTTCTATTAGTTGAGCCACCAGGTATAGACAAAACATTTCTCGGTCAAATTATAGTCCATGCCCTCGGTCGTCCATTCCAATGTATATCTTTTGGTGCCCGTGATGGAAGTACATGATCCCAGACGCACTCACGTTGCACCAGGTCCTTGACTCATCGTTCAAGCGCTCAGTAAAGGCTTGTGTGTTGATTTTGTCGTCCTTCTTGACGGAGTTGACGATCCTGGGCGAATACATAGAGATCCTGGCGCTGCACTTGTACAAGTTTGGATCCCGAACACAATGTTCCAAAGGAAATCAAAAATGAAGTCAAGTCTGCATTTGTTAGGAGTGTAAGAGAAGCATTAGAAGAAGCGTTTGGGAAGGATGTGGTTCAGGGCACAGAAGACACGCGGAAGAAAACGAGGATGGCCTAGGAGAGGGGGAGGTGGTGATGCTGATCATGAGTGGGATGGTAGTGAGAGTGAACATGAACAGGATGTGGTTGAGAGAACGGGTGTTGTATGGGCTGAGAGCTGGTTGTGAATGACATTTTTTGAAGAGGATGTACAGTAGAAATCTTTCGGACTTAGATTTTTCAGCAAATGACTGTTTGGTCAAGTCGAAATGGTGTATTTGTTGAATCGCTGTTTATTTTCATTTAGTCTATGTTGTCATCATCGAGAGAAACCTTTAGCTCAGCGACAGGGATCAGTTGTTTCAATCCATAATAAAACTATAAAAAGTGGCCCGGGGGACAATGATAAATCATGAACACAACACGACTTGTCAAAATGACACCGTCCGCAAGTCTCTCAATTTCCTTCGAGTCCATGTCACCTGCCTCGAGGTGCCTGTGGAACGTCTCTGGAGTTACGCAAACTGGATGTATTTAAATTGCCTAGGATAAGGTTTGTCCTCACTGAGCATAACACATAGAATGCGATGAATATCCAACATTGTAGTGGTGGAAATCTGTTCTGAAAGCCAATCGGGGAACTGCTCCGCGCTGACAATGTGCTTTGGCCCTGTTGATCGCAGTTAGTGATGCAGACTGTTTGCAGAGCATTCTAATTACAGTTCACCTTTCTCTTGAGTCCAACTGCAGGGTCTGATGTCTTTCCTTTACATTTATGTGTCTCTGATTTCTCTAATATATTTTGAGGACTATGTTCGGATGCATCACAAAGGTCTACCACTCAGATTATGGTGCAGAAAGAGGCATATACCTTTCCTCATGCATCAACATGATACCGGGAACAGCGAAGTAGGACATTTAAGTTGTCTTGTACAATGAAATCTCATGATTGACACTAAATTATCAGGAAGGGTTCAATTGCGTTCTTTGAAACAGGTCCCTTGTACAGTACAAAGCTGATTAAACGTATCAGGGTAACTTGGATCTTTCTCTGCTATTCGTTTATGTCGGGCAATGTGCCCCGGGATTCTCACCCGTAGTGTATTTGATCCTATATTTGATCCTATAGTGCATCGTTTTCTTGTTGGTCTCGTCCTAGCAGCCGCTGCAGAAGGACCCGTAGTCAACTTGCCGGTCATCATAGAGCAGAACCGGCGCCGTGACGATGGCTACGAATCTCGTCAAGCTTTTGTCTGACTGTGGATGACCACTGACCGCCAGAATTTGAGAATAGCGAAAAGGGTGCTTTCCAAACGTGCAGCGACCTGGTTATATGCGCCTCATAGTATTATTCATTACTATTGCAAGTTCGGCATCAGCAGGATCCCGCAGGTTTCGAATGCACGTATTCATTTAGATATCAAGCCAGAAGAAGACTTGTATCCATTCCTGGCATCCGATGGCTTGATCCTCGTCCTCGTGTTTTTATGTGTATTCATGGGTCTTAGTATTCACCCGATGGGAAACTCTTCTCCTGTTGGTCTCGCGACGACTCTCACGTCCAAGTCTTGGCCACGCAAACTGGTCAACTCGTTTGCGAGTTTTCAGCGTCCTCGATGGGTGGAATTGCCCTCTCACCTACTCTGATTAAACATTCCCCTGCCGATAGAGTCATCACTCTTTGGCATAGATACGGAAACACAATACGTCTCTTTGACGTCGATAGCGGCTATCTGAATGATGGGTAAAGGCAAACATAACATTTATATGAGATGGAACAAAGTTGGCGAACTTTTCCTGCAAGACATGTGAGATGGATGGGTAATGGGTCAGGACAATGAACCACTGTTTTTGGTCCCAGTCTGTTAGAAGGCAGGGCAATAATGAGAGTGCGTGGTAGAAACTCAGTGATCAATAGGCAAGTGCCTGAAGTCCGAACGAAGTGAGTCGAATTTCAGTAAAAATTGTGAGTGTACCTTTATACTGCTGCGCAAAATACTATGATGACTAATAGGAAATTTTTGTGATGGAATGAAGATTAAGTGAAAAATACCAGCATGCCAGCTATTACAGAAACCCTGAACCGGACTCGAATTTCACCCTTCGACACAGTCGAGCACAGGAAGAATCTGTATGTGCCATTGCACAAAAGAAGGCAACGAGCGTAGACCTCTCTAACTGAAGGTTCAGCAGAAAGTGGACGGAATCCATCGACAGAGAATGGTTGAGAGAACTCGAGCAAAAGGAGAAGGAAGTAGTAGAATTGCTGGGGTGAGAAACAAGGGTTCGTCTTGTCCTCGACTGAAGTGCTTGGGGATGTTCAAATGAATAGGTGAACTGGAAAGTAGGACGAATCCACGGAGCTCACTCTACTTGGGTTTTCGCTCGCCCCTCTGTGTGTCTCAAAACAAGTTTTTGCTCCAGCGAGTCTAATCGTCTAGACTACTCCATGTACCAAAGCCTCTAATTGGAAGGTGTCGGGAGCGAAGCAAGGTGCATACGGACAAGCACTCCCAGCAGATGAACGTCAGTGTCAGGACTGAGTTGAGGAGAAATCGAGAAGGATCAGCTCAGTCATTTATCAAGAACGAGCATTTGTCATGAGCTCAGTACGAAGCCTGCTCTCATGAGACCGAGCAGGGTGACTTGATGCTGACGAGCTATAGGGTTGGGATGAACAAACTGTGAAACTCAGTCGCAAGCATGCCCAAACTCATGAAAGGTGATTTTTGTCGGCTCTTTTCTTCGGTGTTGAAAAGATAGATCGGCTCAGCAGAATTATGTTGGCACTCAAAGTTTTGAGTACATCTATTGGAGGAATAAGTATTTTAGGTTGACGATCGTCGCTGATCTTACAAAGTTTGTGTATCAAATTATGGAATATCACCGTTTACCTCACGTTGACCACATGTTCGTTGTATAGGTCCTTAGCTTCGACCGCTATATTCCTAACACACGATTTCGAGATCGTAAGCTAAGTCTTGACCTTTGAACTGAATATGTGTTCCAAGAAGATTGACAGTTTCCAAGATCAGGTGTATCATATCGTATATTGTGACGAGGACTAGAAAATCAGTAACTGAAACCACCTTGTTTCGCTAGACACATTGCATGGAACAATGGATCCAGTCGCTTGATCTAGAGCCAGACAAAGAACTGAGTGACCAGATTTCATTGGCGATATTAATTTGTTTAAAATTACCTGGAATTGTAAGTCGGCTCGGCAGCTAGAGGAATGCCACCTCACCATCGACTGACGACTTGGTTCACCAGTACATTCGAGCTAAGCTTTGCGACAAAGTTGAATCAGTGGAGTATTGAACTTGGATCGACAGGGCCAAAGTGCACTGTAGAATGAAAACCAACCCAAGCGATTCTAAGTGTTTGAGATCATGCTCAGTGAGGACAAAACCGGTAATACACTAGATATAAAGCAGCATATCCAATTTACACAAAAAGAGTTGGGTTCTTAGAAACAGTAACCAAACAACCTTTCTCTCAATTCCTCAATTTCCTCCGAGTTCACGCCACCTGCCTGGAAGTGCCTGTGGAAGGTCTCTAGGAGACGTCTAGGGGTTATATCTGGGCCGGTGTTTGTCGAACGATGCAATTGAAATATAGAGTTGCATTTGTACCAAATTTCATCAATGTTAATGGGAAATATTGTGCGAGATCATCTACTGAGGTATTTCTTCGTCCCAATGGCCAGGGGGTCAGCGTGTCCAGCACCAGGAAGTACTTAGTCTGTCAAGTAATGCGAGCTGAGGTGAAGGAAACCGGCAAGCAAGTTTTGTTGGTGTTACTCTGTCCTCTACCCTCTGCTTGCAGTTGAACCATGCAAGTGATATTATCTGACCTCTTTCTTTGCACCGCACCTTGATGTGAGGCTTGGACTGTTGCATCTCACCTTCACTGTATGACTATATCTACGAAAGCATGTTAAGGCCATTCATTATAATTACATTGATAGAGACTTGGCAGCCGTAAGTACAGAGAATATTGGGTGTCCTTGGACTCGTTGGAGTGAAAATATGTCTTGAGACACCGAGAGAGCAAAAACTGAGTAGAGCAACGTGCTCGTCCTACTCTCCTGTTTACGTATTTGAACACCTTCAAGCACTTCTGCTGAGGATAAAACGCACCTTCTTTTCTTACTCGAACAGCTTTCCTACTTCCTTCTCCTTTCGTTCGAGTTCTCTCAGCCACCCTTTGTCGATGCATTCTGTCCACTTTCCGCCAAACCTTGACTTAGACAAGTCCAGTGTTGAGATTTGGGGAGCCCCAATCATCACTCTGGGCGGTGGCACATATAGATCTTGCCTGTTCTCGACTGGGACCCAAAACAGCGGCTCATCATCCCGACCCATTACCCATCCATCCTTCATGCTTCGCAGGATAAGCTTATATCCAAGAATGGAATGCCGGTGCTCAGCTATAAGATCTGCTATGCCCCATATTTTCAAACCAGAACTGTAGGAGGAATAGCATGCCAACATCGCTCCATCTCGTATAAGCGCCATGTATGCATATGCATCACCCAGAACCTGAGCATGTAGATGGCCGGTATGGGCATCAAAGAAACCTATTGCGTTTTCATGTCTGAACATAAGAACAATGAGTCTCTTGCCAAGGGAATGGTCAATCAGAGCAGGTGAGAGGGCAGTTCTATGCACCTCGGATGTTGAAAACTTGGAAACGAGATGGCCAGTTCGTGTATCCCAGACTCGGGCGTGGGAGTCTTTGTCAGACCAACATGCAAAGAATTTCCCGTCGGGTGAGTAATCAGATTGCCAACGAATATGCACTTGATCATTAAAGTGGACAGGATCAAACTGGGCAGTCTCGCGATTCCATGAATAACATGTGGCGGAGGAAGATGAAGGCGCGATGACGACGGTCAAGCCATCGGGTGCCAGGCGTGGGTACCAGCATTCTCTCACCTTGAAGTCTAGAGAATATGTGCATTTGAAACCTGCAGTTTTTTTCTGTCGATGCCAAACTTGCAGTAATCCTGAGTCATCATCAGAGATGGTGCATATAACTAGGTCGTTGCATGTTTGGAAAGCGACCCTCCCAAACGCGACATTCTCTCTCGGCCAGGGGTTGAATGTGACGCGCTTTTTCGGGCGCATTATATTGCATATAGTGACGAGAGACTCGGTCAAAAATGCTACCTGTTCTTCATCTGGGGAAAATGCAATCTCCGTGAAGTGTTGGCCTGAATGTTGACCTTTAATACGCGCTACGACTTTCCCAGTAGTTGTATCCAGGAATTTGACTTTGTAAAGTAACCATGGTTTTGGTCTTGTAGCTACCATCTTTCCAGATGGTGAAATTCTAATAACTTGTCGCTCATCGGAATTATATCGAGTGTCCGTAGTGTCAGCCTGATTGATCGCCAAATTCTCCAGGTCCAGGTTCCACATCCTCACACTTCCATCCTCATATCCAACCAAAAGTCTGTGACCATCGCATGATGGATAGATACTGTTTACATTTGAAGTGGATGCACGCTTTATCTCCCAGACCATTTTCGAGCCAGTAGCAGAGACGTCCCATATGTCTACTGTCGAAGGCCCTTCAATAAATAGGTAATTGGCAAGGGGTAAATGAATAACATGTGGTACACCATAGGACTTGTGGCTGAAAGATGCCATCTCTTGTGTGTCCAGTCTCCAAAGGTAAATCTGGCGAGGTTCTTCCCGAGATCTGACCATCAAAGTGTCGCTGGTTGGAGAAAAGCGGAGAAATTCCAATTTTCCATGAGGATATGTGAATCATCGGAGATCCTTGCTATCTTCCAAGTCCCATAACTCAATGATGCTCTCAGACCTCTTTGCTATAGCCAGGAAATGCCCATCAGGAGAAAATTTGGCAGCACCAACATCGTTCACGTCCAACAGTCTGTTGCATATTAGTGCACCATTGCTAGCATCCCAGGACTTGACCAGAATCCGCATTGCACCTTTATCTTCAGAGTCGTCCAAGTTTCCGCCTTCAGAGTTATACAAGTTTCCATCTTCATCGAACCAATCCGCCGAGGCAATTCTTCCATCATGATGAATGAAGGCAAAATCAGAGCCCTTGACTCGGAACTGCTCCTCACCCGCCTCAATGTCCCAAACTACTGCGTAAGAGCGACATTTGAATAGAATGTGGCTCCCAGTAGGACTAAAGTGGGCTTGTGATCTATACTTGCACTCAGGCATCTTGAATGGGCCCGAAATGCAATGACCTGTTTCGGAGTCACAGATACACACAGTGTCACCTGATCTGGAAGAAAATGTGCTTTTATCTGGTGAGAAAGCTACATCGTTCACAGGATATTGGTGGTGCTCTGCAGTGAAGACTGCCATTGGCCATTGACTAGGTTTCCCTTGAGCAACCACAAATGTATTGGGAAACCTCAAGCGGAATTTTCTGGCAACATGAGATTCCTCAGGTGCGAAGGGGAGTGCAGAGAGGTACACATGAGGGGCGGATTGTGAGATTGAAATGATCAACACAGAAATGAATCGGGTGGCATCATGGATGTACAATGTCAGCTCATTATCAAGGTTGAGGGGCTGGCAACCCAACATCAGATAAATTGCTGAGAGATGACTTGGAAACATACCTTCCATGATAAAGCCCTTTTCAGGATCGAAGAGACTTCATATGCTTTTCCCAATAGGCTCATTGTCTCTATCCAGAACAGCAGCTTCTCATATATCACGAGCTTGACTCCCTCCTTCAGCTTGTGGTCAGATGGCCCATCAGACGGAGTGTGAACAAGGTAGTCTGCCCAAAATTGAGATGAATATAAAACAAGAGGAGGGATAGTGGATTTGACAGTAGACAGAATATTGACATTCTTCATAACTGAAGAGTCCAAGCTGCACATGTTGAAATGAAGCTTGGGTGATACCAAAGTTTTTAAGCATAACACAGCAAGTTGACGCTCGTGATGGCCTCAATCTCGAACAGTGGAAAGCTCAGGGAATTGTTGCAAAAATGAGGTCGAGAGAAGATAGTCTTCAAATGACTTGTGATGGAAATGAAGGACATTGTCAGAGCCAATGACGGATGCGAGGCCTTTTTGGATCAATGGCATTACACTTGACTTCCCAATCTTGACTCCAGGAAGCATCACAAGCACATTTTCACTAAGAGGCTGCTTTGCACAGATCATGGCGCCCATAACAGAGATAATTCCTTGGACCTCTTGCTTTGAAATCTGTCCGAATGATGTCTTGACAACGGTGGTATACAGAGAAAATAGATCATCCATCCCCTCTATGTCGTCCCCTTCCTTCCTTGATTTAAGGATGTGTAACCGTGCTTCAGGATTATCTTCAAGGAAATTAGCGACAGTGGTTGCCCATATAAATATACCGGCAGCACCAGGAACCAGATAATCAAGAATCTCGGCAATCCATCCAGGTTCCAGTTTCATGTTATCGAGTCGTGACTGAAGGAATGTACAGATATCACTTGAGACACTATCACCTGGCTTGACCCCATGGCCAGAAGGAATATCATGGATGCTAATGGAATCGGGGAAGGTGATACGGCTCTCTGGCCGGCTGGTAATGACCAACTTGAGCTTCTTCAAGTGATCGACTTGGATCCAACGCTTGAGCGTATGCAAGAGATTCTGGAAATCCTTCTTCCCCGGTGTGTTGTGCCTCAGGCCACCACACTCATCCAATGCATCTATCACAATCACTGGAAGCTCCTCATGTGGAGTGGCATCAACCAGTGTGGATAATGGTCCCTCGATGAGCAGTTTGAACAGCTGATCAATGTCAGACAAACTATGCCCTTGATTGCCTTGGGTTAAGTGTTGCCGAAGAGAGGGATACAGGCGGGCAAGATCACATGCGACAGTACGCCACAGGGCACTCGTGGTGATGGTAGATTCTGTGCAGTCGAACCGGAATGAGATTACATGGCGCTTCTGGTCCACTAGCCGATTGGCAATGCTAGCTGCCAAGGCAGATTTCCCAACACCAGGGGATCCCCTGATCCAAATCACACTGGGGCCATCGACATTCTTGATTTCGTTTTCAATTTCTTATAAGATGGTAGTGCGGGTGCCTTCCATACATGATTCGCGTAGGGGAAGCCTATTCTCCCCTATGGCTCGCACCACATCATCATCCAGCTCCTTTTTTGCAGAGACTGCCTTTGCATTTTCTGGTACAAAATTATGCGTTATGTGGGAGTCAGAAAGCATAGGTAACATACTTTGAAGACTGCCAACACCGGCTTGCGTGGCACGGGCAGTTGCTGATATATAAATGACATGTGAGGAGAGTCAATCAAGAATAACAGACGACCTACCTCGGATATCTGCAATATTGGCCTGTATAATCTTCATGCCATTCTCCACAATGGCTGGTACCATAAATCAGATGATTCGAATATTGAATATAGGTACAGAAACCAGACCTTGTCCTATTTGGACCTCTAGCATCAGATTTACCACAAATCTCTCCCTGAATTCATTTATCTTCTTCTGCAATCCAATAGCTTTGTCCTTGTGAGGGACAACGAGGATGTGTTTGGCTGCAACCAACAACTCAGTCGTGACTCTATCTCACCCAGCTGAATACGCACCTGACCAACTTTCGAGCCATTTGTTGATAAAGTCCACCACTTCTTTCATCATTCCAGAAAATTCGTTGATAGTATTATGCAATTCCTCTGATTCTCGAACTTCTCTGAGCCTGTCTAATTGGTCAGCTAGGATACACATGCTCTCCACGAGGTCTTGTATTGATTTATGAGATTCTTCTTGATCTTTGAAATGCTGCAAAATCTATCAGAATCATTGATATTGGAAATAGAAAAAGAGGTAGCTTTATATACAACATCAATGCAATTGACGACTGTTTGAGCCACGGAACTCAGCTATTTCAAGTCAGATAACGTGCACATGTGCTGGACAATGACTCATTACCTCACTGATGGCTATCCCGAACTTGATAACTATCCCAGTACCAGCGCTCACAGGACCAAGGCAGCTCAAAAGTGGCTTGAAAGATTTTAAGTTTTTTGCTGTATTCTTGATTTGAGCGTCTAGAGCACGTAAATTAGTGTTGTAGGTCTACAATTAAGTTTCAGCAGAGAATCCACATCTTGACTGTGATTAGATCCAT